>Ga0209504_1000186_pt1 | contig 59694 bp, 57 predicted proteins | sample COGITO_mtgs_1005_FD_184791 | JGI IMG/M metagenome (GOLD analysis project Ga0209504, IMG submission 184791) | Pelagic marine microbial communities from North Sea - COGITO_mtgs_100511 (SPAdes) (version 2) | ecosystem: Environmental > Aquatic > Marine > Epipelagic ... | reverse complement strand
TTTTTATTCTTCTTTAGACGCAGATAGTAAAAATGAAAATGATGAATTAGAAGAGGGTGTTTTTTACAGCTGGACTAAACAAGAGCTACAAAGCCTAATTAAAGAGTATGACCTATTTGCAGATTACTATAATGTAAATGATTTTGGGTTTTGGGAAAAAGACCTGTATGTTTTAACCCGAAACCAATCTAATATTGAATTTGCTAAAAAAAACAACCTAACCAACAAAGAATTAAACCAACAGAAAGCTGATTGGAAAGCTACCCTAACTCTAGCTAGAAATAAACGCAACAAACCAAATTTAGACGATAAAATTCTGACTTCTTGGAATGCCCTAATGCTTCAAGGGTATATAGATGCTTACAGAGCTTTTGATGATAATGAATATTTAGACAAGGCTGTAAAGATTGCAGAATTTCTTGTTAAAAATCAATTAAGAGGTGATGGAGGCCTAAACCGAAACTTTAAAAATGGTAAGAGTACTATTAATGGATATGCAGAAGATTATGCTACCGTAATACAAGCTTTTATTTCTCTACACGAGGTCACTCTAAATGAAAAATGGTTGCTGCTTTCTAAAGAAATAATGGAGTATACAATTACACATTTTTTTGATTCAACCAGTGGAATGTTTTTTTATACATCTAACGAAGACCCTAACTTAATAGCTCGTAAAACTGAAGTTATTGATGGTGTCATCTCTTCCTCTAATTCAATCATTGGAAATAATTTGTTTAAACTTGGTCACTATTTTTCTGATAAAAAAATGACTAAAATTTCAAAACAAATGTTAAATAACTTAAAGATAGAAATCACTAAAAACCCTTTGGGATATTCTAACTGGATGCATTTAATGACAAATTTAACACAGCCTTTTTATGAGGTTGCTATTGTTGGAAAAAATGCAAATTCGGTAACTAAAGAATTATTTAAAAAATACTTGCCAAATATATTAATATCAGCTTCAGACAAAGAATCTGAATTACCTCTACTCGAATATAAATATATAGAAGGTGAAACATTAATTTACGTCTGCGTAAATGGTACCTGTAAATTACCTTTAGCAGATATTTCGAAAGCTATTAAAAGTATTAAACGCAACTAGAAAAGTACTGATAGTGTTATTTATATCTTTCTAACAAAGTATGCTGTTCTTCAATAGCGGCTTTAAATTCTGTTTTTAGGTTTTTAATTAAGTCACTTACACTTGGTGAATCTTTAATTGTGGAAACTCCCTGACCAGCAGACCAAATAGTAGCCCATGCCTTGGCTTCGTCTTCTTGGGCGGTTAACTCCTCTCCAAAATCAACTTTTACTTTTCTACTTAACATCTCTTCTGTTATACCCATAGCTTGAAGACTAGGTCCTAAAAAATTTGCAGGAACTCCAGAAACAGCTGCAGTATATACAATATCACTAGCTCCTGCGTCTATAATCATATCTCTATATGCTTCTGGCGCTTTACTCTCTTTAGTGTTTATAAAACGAGTTCCCATATACGCTAAATCTGCCCCCATTTGCATCGCAGAAGCGATATCTCTTCCTGAACTTATACAGCCAGAAAGTAGTATTGTCTTCTTAAAAAAAGATTTTATTTCAGAAACTAATGGCATAGGGTTTATAGTTCCTGCATGGCCTCCTGCTCCAGCAGAAACTAGAATTAAGCCATCTACTCCTGCTTCTTGTGCTTTCTCTGCATGTCTTTTTTTAATGATGTCGTGAAACACAAGGCCTCCGTAACTATGTACGGTTTCCACCAGTTCTGAAACCGCACCTAATGAGGTAATAATTAATGGTATTTTATGCTTTACACAAATAGCTAAATCTGCTTCTAATCTTGGGTTAGATCGGTGTACTATTAAATTTACTCCAAAAGGAGCTGGTTTTTTGCCTGTTTCTTTTTCATAAGCAGACAACGCCGCTTTTATTTCTACAATCCACGCTTCAAAACCCTCAGAAGTTCGTTGGTTTAGTGCCGGAAAAGTTCCAACAATACCGCTTTTACAACATTCAATAACTAATTGTGGTCCAGATATTAAAAACATTGGAGCCGCTATTGCTGGGATTGATAATTCGTTTATAAATGATGCTTTACTCATGTTGAAGGTTTTTATTTTAATAGTAAAATGAAAATTTTAATTTTTGTTAAAGTTATAGAAAAAAAAAGGGTTTTTTAGAACTACAGAACAAGGTTAACATCTCAAATTTATCCTTTATTTTTTAAATTATAAACTGCTAATTTTTAGAATATTATATGATTTAACTACGTGTTATTGAATGAATTTTATATCTAAGTTATTTATAATGCTCCTTTTTTAATCACCAAAAATGAACAGTATTCATTATATTTAACCAATACTTTATCCATTTTATTTACAAATAAAAAAAGACTCATAAAAAATGAAAAGATTAGAAGGACAAATAGCAATTGTAACTGGGGGAGCAAGAGGGATTGGTGAAGGAATTTGTGATGTGTTTTGTAAAGAAGGGGCCATCGTTGCCTTATGGGATATATTAGACGGACAAGCAACGGTAGAGAAAGTCTCTAAAAATGGTGGACGTATTTTTTATCAAAAAGTAGACGTTACCAATCAAGAATCTGTAGATACTGCTGTGGCAGAAATTATCGAAAAACATCAAAAAATAGATATCTTAATTAACAATGCTGGTGTTATTAGAGATCGATCGTTTTTAAAAATGACAAGAGAAGAATGGGATGTTGTCATGTCTGTAAATGTAGATTCTCTTTTTATTACCGCTAAAGCTGTTGTTCCGCATATGAAAGCTGCAAATTATGGTAGAATTATTTCAGCGTCTTCTATAAATGCATATCAAGGAGCATTTGGACAGGCAAATTATTGTGCTAGTAAAGCAGCAATTGTTGGGTTTACCCATTCATTATGTAAAGAGGTGGGTAAATATAATATTACAGTTAATGCAGTTGCGCCCGGTTTTATTAAGTCTGAAATGTCAGACTCTATGCCAGACGAAGTAATAGAAGCAGGAATTGCAATGATCCCTGTAAAGCGTATTGGAACTCCAGAAGATATGGGCTATGCTTATTTATTTTTAGCTTCTAAAGAAGCTGGCTTTGTGAGTGGTCATACACTTCATGCCAATGGAGGGTCTATGCCATCCTAAAAAATTACACCTAATTAGTTAAAAAAAACACTTAAAAATATCCGATAATTATGGAAGAACAACAAATGAGTCAGAAAGCGTATGCTACAGAGATTCCGAATCTATCGGATTTAAAAAACTACATAGGCAAAGAATTGGGGCTATCTGATTGGACAACCATTTCTCAAGACCAAATAGACACTTTTGCAAGAACTACAGATGACAATCAGTGGATTCATATTAATCCGGAAATGGCTGAAAAACATTCTCCTTATAAAAAACCAATTGCTCATGGGTTTTTAATCCTTTCATTGGCTTCTAAATTCTGTTTTGAAACAGTAAAGCTCTTAGATGTTAGCATGGGAGTAAACTATGGCTTAGATAAGGTGCGTTTTATGAATGCAACAGTTGTAGGGTCTCTAGTAAGGGCTAGAGTTTCTTTACTTACCGCAGAAGATGTTCCTGGAGGCTTACGCTATAAGATGAAGCTTGTCTTTGAGTTAAAAGGACAAGAAAAACCAGCCTGTGTTGCAGAATTTATTGCACAAGCCTACACAGATTCGTCAAAGAAAAAAAACGAGACTGCTTCTACAGAAAGTACACAAAATTTAAATGCCTTAAAAACTGATTGTGTATTATACAAAAAAGAGGGAGATATTGCTATTGTAACTTTAAATAGACCTGAAAAATACAATGCAGTAAATGACGATTTAGTTGACGGCATTAACGAATCTATTGCAAAGGTGCAAAAAGACGATAGTATCCGGGCTATGGTAATTACTGGGGCAGGGAAAGGATTTTGTTCTGGAGCCGACATGAATACTTTTGGAAATATTACTCCTGATGAAGGAAGAACATATCTCACAAATACCTATGGGCCGTTAATGCGAAATTTAACAACACTCAAAAAACCAATTATAGCAGCAATAAACGGAACAGCTGCTGGTGTTGGAGCATCTATTGCCTTAGCCTGTGACTTCCGAGTAATGTCTGAAAATAGTGGCTTGTTGTACGCCTTTATCAATATAGGTTTAGGGCCAGATGGTGGAGCTAGTTGGTTGCTAGCGAGACAAGTAGGTTACAGTAGAGCCTTGCAAATTGCTGTGGAGGGTGAAAAAATAAAAGGAGAAGAATGTCATAGACTTGGTTTAACCAATAAACTAGTTGAAGACGGTGAAATTGTAGCATCAGCTATAGATTGGGCGCATAAAATTGCAAAACTACCAACCTTGGCTGTAGGAATTACCAAAGAAGACATGTTTCATGCCATGGACAATGATTTGTATAGCACAATTGCATATGAAGCAGAAAGACAAACAGCCGCCTTTGCAAGTCACGATTTAGTTGAGGGTGTCTCTGCGTTTTTACAAAAAAGGAAACCAAAATTTATTGGGAAGTAAGATGATAAATTTGGAAGAAAAACCAATAAAACGGTCAGATTATAAATACTTTCATGCCATTACAACACGTTGGTCAGATAATGACATTTATGGTCATGTAAATAATATCGTGTATTACTCTTATTTTGATACGGCCGCCAATCAATATTTAATAGATCATGCAGAATTAGATATTCAAAATGCACCAATTGTTGGGTTTGTGGTTCACTCTCATTGCGATTACATTAAACCCATTGCATATCCAGATAAAATTGAAGCCGGCTTATTTGTAAAAAAATTAGGAAATAGTGCTGTAACTTACGGCATAGGTATCTTTAAAAAAGGAGAAAATAGCGCTTGTGCTTTTGGAGAATTTGTCCATGTTTTTGTAAATAGAGAAACCAATCAATCAATAGCAATTCCTTCAACTATTAAAGAAGCATTACAAAAATTAATATCACATTAATTTGGATTAGGCAGCGGTTTTATTTCGGTAATAATCCAATCTTTTTTTCATAATTGGTTTAAATAAAAACGGAAAATAAGAAAGCATTAACATGGCTGGGTATCCATAAGGCAAAGTAGGACTGTCATCTTTGGATTCCAATACTTGAAAAGGTTTTGCTCCACTGTGGTGGTGATCTGAATGCCTTGTTAACTCAAACAATAATACTCTTCCAATAATATGATCTGAATTCCAAGAATGTTCTTGTTTTACACGCTCATACCTTCCATTAGCTTTCATTTTTCTTCTAAGACCGTAATGGGAAAAATAATTTTGTGCTTCTAAAACTGAAATACCATAGACAGCAGTTATAAAGTAAATAACTGCAACATTTACACCAAAAAAGAAGTTGATTCCTACAAAAAGAAAAACTGTTAATGATGTAAATAAAATCATAGGATTTAATAGTAATGACTTTTCTTGAGATTGTAACCTTTGAGCTTCTAGTCTCCAGGTTTTAAAATAACCCCCTATCTGAGACCTCAATGCAAACCAGTAAAAAATATCTCCTTCTTTTGCAGAAGTAAGGTCATTTGGTGTAGCCACATCTCTATGATGACCAGAATTGTGATAGGTCATGAAATGATTTTGTATTGCTGTTAGCAACAGTATATGGGCTAAGAACTGTTTGAATTTGTGATCTGTTTTGTGACCTAATTCATGGCCTATATTAATTCCATTCACTCCTAAGATAGTTCCCATAAATAAAATACAGGCAATCAAATCAGATACAGGAATACTTGTGTCTGAAACCGTGATTAAAAATTCATACACAACAAATAAATGTAAGGGTACAGAAAGATAAAGTACCAAATCATAAAAGAAATTTTCATTTGCCAATTCTTTTTCAACGGTAGATAAATTATAGGTATTTGATGGCAAGAAATTTTCCGCTAAAGGAACAATAACATACAAACTAAAAATGCCAATATAGGCAGCAAGCCCTGTTGTATAAAATGTAAATAGCCCAAAAAGAGGGATGATAAAAGCCGAAAAATATTTAAATTTTGCCATGTGATATTACTATTAATTTAAAAATTGGTCTAATATACTGATAATCAAGTATAAATATAAGAGGTCTTCTAGTTTTTTCTGTGTTGGTGTCTTTTTAGAACAGAATTAAAGGTTTTCACCCTTGCCAACCTCATCATTAATTAATTTTATTAGGCGATCGTCTGTTTTAATTCCTCTAAGAATTCGTCCCAGATAATATTCATGTAAAAACTGTTTGTCTTGCAGTTGTTGTAGTGTCTTTTGAGATATTTTAAAGTCTCCCGTGTACGTTCTATCTATGTGATAGCCTAATGCATTGGTTTGATCGCTTTTATACTTTGTATTTGTATACAGATAATCAAGTATATCATTAGCACGAAGATTAATAATCTCTTCTATTTGCTTGCAAAAATCATGATATATATACTTATTCTGGAGTGCCGTAACAACTAATTCATTGTCTATAAGTTCTATTAACCCAGAGTTTTGAAGCCCTCTATACTCTTCTTGGTTGTCTACAAATGTAGTATTGATTGAGATTGCTGCCCCTAAGTGATATCCTACGGAGTCTCTGGAAAAATCTGACAATCTATTTTGATTAATAATAATCCATCGGCTAGATTTAATCGCAATTTTTTGTGCCGCTAAGTTAAACTCATAATCATCATGATCTACTTTACAATTATTTAGAATTCTATTCAAAGATTGGTTTTTAAGGGTTTCCTTATATTTTATTGCATTTTGTTTTTCTAGATAAAATGAAATTGAGATTCCTAATACAATGACCAAAAACTCTAAAAAATACCTTATAAATTGTTTTTTCATGAAATCACTATGAATTAATGAATCAAAAGTAATAAAAAAAGTCTTCTGTAGTTAGGTTAACTATGTAACATCATGATATTGTGTAACTTCCAATTTATAATAAAGGCAAATTCTTCCATTAATTTCATCATATCATCAATAGTTTATCACCAATAATTTGGATTTGTAATAAAAACAAAAAAGTTTTTCGTATTAAAAAAAAAATTATATTTGAACCTTTATTATGAGTTAAATGTTACGTTTTACTTATTTCGTTTCCAACTTTTTAAGGAAGTCAAAAAGTTGTGATGTGTTTAAGAAACACAACGAAAAAATTATGGTTTCTTCCATATTACTTTTAAATACACTACAAAACATTCGTTTAAGAGGTGTATTCCTAGAATTACGTGTTTAGTTTATTACTTCAATTTGGGTTGTTCAAAACCTTGCTATAAGATAGCGTTCAGGTTTTTGTTTATAATTTTTATTGAAAATTAAAATGAATACTAAATACAAAGATTTAATAGAACAAACATTTGATTTCCCGCAAGAGGAATTTAAAACAACTAATGGTGATTTATTTTTTCATAATATTGACTTACTTCAATTGGTTAAAAAGTACGGTACACCATTAAAATTTACCTATTTGCCTAAAATTTCTGAGAATATTAATCGTGCTAAAAACTGGTTTAATGGCGCAATTAAAAAACAAGGCTACAAAGGTAATTACCATTATTCATATTGTACCAAAAGTTCACATTTCAAGTATGTTTTAGAAGAAGCTTTAAAAAATGACATTCATATAGAAACTTCGTCTGCATTTGATATTGATATTGTAAAATCATTAAAAAAAGAGGGGAAATTAAATGATGATGCCTATGTCTTGTGCAACGGTTTTAAGCGCGAACAATACATTACAAACATTGTGAGTTTAATTGATGGTGGCCATAGAAACTGTATTCCAATTATTGATAATTACGAAGAACTTGATTTAATTTTAACAAGTACCAAAAGCAAATTTAAGGTTGGAATTAGAATCGCTTCAGAAGAAGAACCAAAATTTGAATTTTATACTTCTCGTCTTGGAATTGGATATAAAAATATTGTTAGTTTTTATAAAAGAGAAATCGAAAATAATAGCCAGGTTACGTTAAAAATGCTTCATTTTTTTATCAATACAGGCATTAAAGACAATGCCTATTATTGGAATGAATTATTAAAATGTATCACTGTATATATACAACTCAAAAAAATATGCCCAACAATAGATAGTTTAAATATTGGGGGTGGGTTTCCAATTAAAAACTCACTAGCTTTTAGCTATGATTATCAATATATAATCGAAGAAATTATACTTCAAATACAAACAGCCTGTAATGAAGCTGAAGTAGATGTGCCTGATATTTTTACAGAATTTGGGAGTTTTACTGTAGGAGAATCTGGCGGAGCTATCTATGAAATTCTTTATCAAAAAAAGCAAAATGATAGAGAACGATGGAATATAATTAATTCATCTTTTATAACCACTCTTCCAGATTCTTGGGCTATTAACAAACGTTTTATAATGCTCCCTCTTAATAAGTGGGATAAAGAGTATGAACGAGTACTCTTAGGAGGATTAACCTGTGATAGTGATGATTATTATAACTCTGAGCAGCATATTAATGCCATTTATTTGCCTATTTACGAAAAAGACACACCATTATATGTTGGGTTTTTTAACACGGGTGCATACCAAGAATCTATTGGTGGTTTTGGCGGATTACAACATTGTTTAATTCCACACCCAAAACATATTATAATTGATAAAAATGAAAAGGGACAAATAACAACAAAAATCTTCAAAGATCAACAAAAAAGCAAAGAATTACTTTCAATTTTAGGATATGAAAAATAAGACAACATATGCAGGAATACCCTTAGAATATGCAAAATTAGAAACAGCTAACATTATTTTAATTCCTGTTCCTTATGATGGAACAAGTACATGGCAAAAAGGTGCAGATAAGGGGCCTGAAGCTTTTCTAGAAGCCTCAGAAAATATGGAATTGTATGATATTGAAACAAATAACGAAGTATACAAAGAAGGAATTTATCTTTCTGATCCAATAAATAGAGAAAATTCTCCAGAAAAAATGGTAGAGGCAGTTCATTCTGAAGTAAAAAAATATATAAATAAAAATAAATTTGTTACTGTTTTTGGTGGAGAGCACTCTATTTCTATCGGAACTATTAGAGCTTTTAATGAATGTTTTGAGAACCTAACTGTATTGCATTTAGATGCGCACACAGATCTAAGAAAAGAATACAAAGGATCTAAATTTAATCATGCCTGTGCTTTACATGAAGCCTCTCAAAACACAAATTTAGTACAGGTTGGTATTCGGAGTATGGATATTTCTGAAAAAAATTCGTTAAATAATGACAAAATATTTTTTGCTCATGATATGGCGTTTAACCAGTATTGGATGGACGAAGTCACAGATAAACTAACTAATAATGTTTTTATTACACTTGATTTAGATGTTTTAGATCCATCTATTATGCCAAGTACAGGAACTCCTGAACCAGGTGGTTTATTTTACTATGAAACTTTGGAATTTTTAAAAAAAGTGTTTTTAGAATTTAATGTTGTTGGGTTTGATATTGTTGAACTTTGTCCTAATTCAGATGAAAAGTCATCTGACTTTTTAGCCGCAAAGTTATATTACAAAATGTTAAGCTATAAATTTTTGCCTGAAATCGAAGAAGAAGAGGATCAAAACTTTAACTCTCCTTTTAACAAACTTTCAAAATTTAAAGACCATGATTAATCTTAACAGACAGCCTATTTCAGAGTTTTTAGAAACCTATTTTTTACACTTTAACGCAGCCTCATTGGTAGATGCAGCAAAAGGGTATGAAACACAATTAGAACAAGGATCAAAAATGCTAGTATCATTAGCTGGTGCAATGAGTACTGCTGAAATAGGAACTATTTTTTCTGAAATGATTAGGCAAGATAAAGTTCATATTATTTCGTGTACAGGTGCAAATTTAGAAGAAGATATCATGAATTTAGTTGCCCATTCTCATTACAAACGGATTCCTAACTATAGAGATTTAACTCCTAAAGATGAGTGGGACTTGTTATTAAAAGGTTTAAATAGAGTTACAGATACTTGTATTCCAGAAGAGGAGGCATTTAGGCGTTTACAAAAACATATTTTCAAAATTTGGAAAGATGCTGAAGAAAATCAAGAGCGCTTTTTCCCACATGAATTTATGTATAAGTTATTATTATCAGGTGTTTTAGAAGAGTTTTATGAAATAGATATTAAAGACTCTTGGGTATATACAGCTGCTCTGAAAAATTTACCAATGGTAGTACCTGGTTGGGAAGATTCTACAATGGGAAATATTTTTGCATCCTATGTTCTAAAAGGTAAATTGAAGCCATCAACTATGAAGTCTGGCATAGAGTATATGACTTTTTTAGCAGACTGGTATACACTAAATTCTACTGACGGTATTGGCTTCTTTCAAATTGGAGGTGGAATTTCTGGAGATTTTCCTATCTGTGTTGTTCCTATGCTATATCAAGATATGGAAAGAGAAAACACGCCGTTTTGGAGTTATTTCTGTCAAATATCAGACTCTACTACAAGCTATGGTTCTTATTCAGGAGCAGTTCCTAATGAAAAGATTACTTGGGGGAAATTAGATATTGATACTCCAAAATTTATTATAGAAAGTGATGCAACCATAGTTGTACCATTAATTTTTGCGTACCTATTAAAAATGTAATGATGAAAAGAGTTATTATCGATTATTCTAAACTCACTATTAACATTCTAAATATATTAATAGAAAAATATCCTGATGGATATGACTATAGCCATATTATTAAATTTAAAAACTCTAAAGCAGAAACAATTAGCGCTGTTGAGGTAAGGACAGATGATACTATTTATTTGGTAAAAATAAGTAGTCAATTAGAAAAAACAATGGAAGATTTTTTAGATGATGATACTTCTTTTAACTCAACAAATTCTGATTATTTTTAAACCTCAGAAGTAATGAAATATTTTAATTCTAACCAATCGCTGTATTCTAAGGGTATATTTATTGGATGTATTGAAGGCTATGCAACATTTCAATTAGAAAACAATGAAATTATTTATTTTGAACAAATTAATAAAAAAATAGAGCATCATTACGACTTAAAAAGTAACCGTTATAAAAATAAATCTTTTGAAATTTATTATACTGAAATTTTTGACGATTTAGATGAAGAAGAATTCATCATTTTTAGATTAGATGACTTAAAGCTATTATAATTATGTCTGCAAATTTTCACTTATCACTTCCATGTAAAGACTTAAAAAAAACAGAAGAGTTTTATTCAAATATATTAGAAACTAAGGTAGGAAGAAGTGCCAATAATTGGATTGATTTAAATTTATTTGGTAATCAAATTACATTTACAAAATCTGGAGATTTTAATTTTAGTTTTAAAAATTATAGATTAGGAGAACAAATTTTACCCTCTTTTCATTTTGGAATTATTGTAAATATTGATGATTTTGGTAAGTTATATGGTAGGATATTAAAATTAGATATAGGAGTTTCAATTACAACTACGTTTATGAAAAGCAGTATTGGTGAACACGTATCTTTCTTTATAAAAGACCCAAATGACTATATGATAGAATTTAAATGTTTTAAGAATGGTGCTGATGTTTTTAAATTACAAAAAGAAAGCACAAGAGGTATCATAAAATAAGGGTGCTTTTTTAACCATAAAAGCACCCTTATTTCATAAAAATTTATTCCCACTACTTTCCTCCCAACATTAGCAATTCATTACAAACAACTTCTGTAATGTATTTTTTTTCTCCTTCTTTCGTTTCATAAGAACGAGAAGTCAACTTTCCTTCAATGGCAATTTCATTTCCTTTGGTGACATACTTTTCAATAATTTCTGCAGTCTTATTCCAGGCAATAATGTTGTGCCATTGCGTATCTGTTACTTTCTCACCCGTAGCATTTTTATAACTTTCGTTTGTTGCTATAGAGAATTTTGCTAATTTTTTTCCACTCTCTAAAGTGATAATTTCTGGATCATTTCCTAAGTTTCCAATTAACTGTACTTTGTTTCTTAACGTATTCATAAGATAAGGTTTTGCGCACTTAGACGATGCTTAGTGCATGTTTATAATGTATTTTTTGTTGATGTATTTCAACACTGCAAAGATGTAACAAGAACCAAATTAGAATCGGTTAAAAAGCACTTACTTTCGGTTGTAAATATTTGTAGTCGTTTGTAAACGAATAATTCATATCTTTACAACTTCCCTATAAATAGCGCTATGACATATTTTATAGAAACTAAAAACCTAATCTTAAGAGACTTCAGAGATACAGATGTTACAAGTATTTTTCAATTAGATTCTAATAGAAAAGTGCATGAATATTTAGGGAAGAAGCCTATTAAAACAATAAAGGAGGCTGAAAAAATACTATCATTTTTTCACTTACAATATAAAGAAAGAGGTATTGGTCGTTTTGCAACTATAGAAAAATCTTCAGGAAGGTTTATTGGCTGGGCTGGACTAAAATTAAATGAAGGTGAAAAAGAAATGCTAAACGGATATACTAATTTCATAGATATTGGGTATCGGTTTCTTCCTGAGTTCTGGGGAAAAGGATATGCTACTGAAGCTTCGCTAGCGTCCTTAGAATACGGTTTTAAAAAATTAAATTATGACATTATTTACGGTGCTGCTGATATAGAAAATATAGCTTCAAATAAAGTGCTTAAAAAAATAGGATTGAAATTTGTAGATAAATTTATTTTTAAAGCTGTTAGCTGTAATTGGTATGAATTAAAAAAAGATACTTATGGAACATAGAAAGTGTTTAGAGTGCGGTGATCTTCTAAAAGGGCGAATTGATAAAAAATTCTGCTCAGATTATTGTAGAAACTCTTACAATAATAACGTTAATAAAGACAGTAAAAACCTCATTAGAAATATTAACAATCGTTTGCGAAAAAACCATAAAATTCTTTCTGAACTTAATACTTCTGGAAAAACAAAAGTAGCTAGAACTAAATTATATGATAAAGGGTTCGACTTTCAGTTATTTACCTCTGTTTACAAAACAAAAACAGGAAACACCTACTTTTATTTATACGACCAAGGATATTTGGCCTTAGAAAACGAACTGTTTTTACTGATTAGAAGAGAGGCTTAATATAGTTATTTCCAACTATTCCCCTTCATTTTTAATGCTGCTTTTAGAACATCTTTTTGACTAATTTGCCCTATTAATTTTCCGTTTTCTACAATTGGGAATCGCCTTCTTTTTGAACTAATAAATTTAGTTGCTGCATCAAAAATATTCATGTTTTTGTCAATAGTTTCAACTTCTGAAGCCATATTTTTTTCAACTGTATTATCACTATCCATAGGCATATTATAATACTTACTATCAGAAATATGTTTCATACAGTCTCCTTCAGAAATAATACCAATTAACTCATTTTTATCATTTACTACTGGGCCGCCTGAAATTTTATTTTTAATCAATAGATTAATCACATGATCTAAAGAATCGCTTGGTTTAAAAGTGATGAGTTTTTTTGTCATATAATCAGAGACTAAAATTTGTTCGGCGGGTTTAGATATCGCCTTGTCTCTTTTCCCTCGAAAGTTGATGATTCCCATAATAATTTTATTTAGCCTTACTTCTAAAGTTACTAATTTTTAAATAACTCTATCGTGTTTTTCAAAATAAAACTATTTTAAACACAAAAAACCTCGAGAAAATTATTTTTCTCGAGGATCATTTATTGGAAGCTATTTCTTGTTTTAATATATCTCAGAAACTCGTAATGTATTTACCATTCCACGCTCTTCAACGGGCATAGAGGTAAGGTTAATGACAATATCTCCAGTAGTAACATAGTTCTTTTCTTTTGCAATTCTATTGATATCAATAACAGTGTCATCTGTACTTAAATTTTCATCATAAAAAAATGCTCTAACTCCCCAAAGTAAATTAAGTTTTCCTAAAATTCTTTGTTGAGTTGTAAATGCCAGAACATACGATTGTGGTCTCCAGGCTGAAATTTGAAAGGCTGTATACCCACTGTTGGTTAAGGTGCAAATTGCTGCCGCATTTGTGTCTTTAGACATTAATGCTGCATGGTGGCATAAAGATTTTGTAATAAACCTATCTGTTCTGATATGTGGTGCTTGATGAGGCACTTTAATTAAGGGCGAATTTTCTACACTCATAATTATTTCACTCATCTTTTGAATTACTCTTACTGGATGTTTTCCTACAGATGTTTCTCCAGACAACATGACAGCATCTGCTCCATCCATAATAGAGTTTGCAACATCGTTAACCTCTGCTCTAGTTGGCACAGAACTGGTAATCATGGTCTCCATCATTTGAGTTGCAATAATAACCGGAATACGTGCTTTTTTTGCCCTATTTACTAGCATTTTTTGAATTAGCGGAACCTCTTGCATAGGTATTTCAACTCCTAAATCTCCTCTAGCAACCATTAGCCCGTCGCAATAAGGAATTAAAGAGTCTATATTTTCAACAGCCTCTGGCTTTTCAATTTTAGCAATTACAGGAACTCTATATTCTGAATTTTGAGCTATAAGGTCTCTTAATATTCGTAGGTCTTCTGGAGTTCTTACAAATGACAAAGCCATCCAGTCTACCTCTAAACCTAAGGCAAAAATGGCGTCTTTTTTATCTTTCTCTGTAAGCGCAGGTAAAGAAATATTTGTGTTTGGAAGGTTCACACCTTTTTTAGAAGATAAAACTCCTCCAACAATAACTTTAGTTACTACTTTTAATTTCTTATCTGTAGAAATAACTTCAAACTGTAACTTTCCATCATCCACTAAAATCTGTTCTCCTGGTTTTACGTCTCTAGGAAAACTTTGATAGGTCATAAACGCTTTTTGGCTGTTTCCAATACATTTTTCTGTAGTAAAAACAAACTCAGCTCCATCTTCTAGAATAACCCCTTCTTCCATAACTCCAACTCGAAGTTTAGGGCCTTGTAGATCTGCTAAAATAGCTACATTATAGCCGTTTTCTTCATTAATTTCACGTATTTGTTTTACGCGCTCTTTTACATCGTCATAATCTGCATGAGAGAAGTTAATTCTAAAAACATTAACTCCTGAACTAGCTAGTTCAGTTAAAATTTCTTTTGTATTTGTTGCGGGTCCTAAAGTGGCAACAATTTTTGTTTTCTTGTTTATGAGCATGTTTAAAAAATTAAAAATTGTTTAGATTTTAAAGAATTTGTTTCAACAGTATAAGAGGTTACAACCTGGTTAATTTGCTTAATCTTATCTACTGTTTTATATATTGTTTCTTGAGTTGGTTCGCCAACTATTTTTATAAAATAATCTACTGTTTTCTTTTCAGGAATTAAGTAGGTATTTGTTTCTGTTGCCAATACTATTGTATCTGAGGCATTTGTTCTTTCTTCAGTATAACTATTTGATATTAGATACCATTCAAAATCATATTCTTCATTGATATAATTATAAACAGAAAAAGAAGCCTTACTATCTTTGCTTTCAAAATCTAAACTATAGATTGCTTTTGAAAAAAGGGTGTCTAAATTATTATTTAATAAATATGCTAACTTAAAATCTTCTAATGCAGTATGAATAGCAATTAATGTGTAATTATCTTCATAAAAATCCTCTATGTCTAACGAGTGAACTTGCATTAAAAAGCGGTATTGAATTGTATTAATGGTACTTCTAACAGAACAAAATTACTGATTGTTTTAACAACCAGCATAAAAATTAACGAAATCGTTATCGATTATGAGTTTTCTATTTGTTTCTGAAAGGTAAAATAGACTCTTTTTGAAGCTTGTTCTTCTGCTTTCTTTTTAGATGTTGCTCTTCCTTTTGCAATTTGAACATCATCTATACTAATCTTAACACTAAAGTGTTTTACAGGTTCATTTCCTGTGTCTTCATAGGTGTTAATATCGTATTTTTTCTTTTGCTTCTGACACCATTCAATAATAAGACCTTTGTAGCTGGTAATCTTCCCTTCTAGTTTTGGAATATCTACATAAGGAATAATTACTTTATCATATATAAATTTATTGCAATATGTATATCCCCTATCTAAATAGATAGCACCAATTAAAGCTTCAAAAATATTTCCATGAATATTATCTCCAATATTGTTTTGAGGAATATTACTCTTTACAAATGAAATTAGATTTAAGTCTTTCCCTAACTCATTTAAATGCTCTCTACTTACAATTTTAGATCTCATTTGAGTTAAGTATCCTTCAGATTGATTAGGTACTTTGGTAAATAGATATGAAGCAATTACAGCGCCCAGCATGGCATCACCAACAAACTCTAATCTTTCGTAGTTAAATGGTTCTCCTTTTTTATCTACTTTTTTTAAAGACCGATGTGTAAATGCTTTTTGATAATTCTCTATCTGTTTTGGTGTAAATTTCAATAAAACTCGCATAGCGTTATAAAATGCCCTGTCATCGCCTTTAGATGATTGGGTAACTATTTTGCGAATAAAATTCATGAAGTATTAATCTATTTTTCTAAATGCTACACAAGCATTATGTCCACCAAATCCAAAAGTGTTGCTCATGGCAACTTTAATTGCTCTCTTTTGAGGTTTATTGAGTGTTAAGTTTAAATCTGGATTAATATTTTCATCTGCAGTGCTATGATTAATTGTTGGAGGTACAATGCCATGTTTCATCGCTAATATTGACGCGATAGACTCTATAGCTCCAGCAGCACCCAAAAGGTGACCTGTCATAGATTTTGTAGAATTAATATTGATATTCTTTGCGTGATCACCAAAAACCTGTGAGATGGCTTTTAATTCGGCAACGTCACCTAAAGGTGTTGAAGTTCCGTGAGTATTAATGTGATCTACATCTTCTGGTTGTATTCCAGAGTTTTCTAGACAGTTTTTCATTACAGCAATAACTCCAATTCCTTCCGGATGTGGTGCCGTCATGTGATATGCATCAGAAGACATTCCTCCTCCAATAACCTCTGCATAAATGTTTGCGCCTCTTGCTTTGGCGTACTCATATTCTTCTAAAACAATAGCTCCTGCTCCTTCACCTAAAACAAACCCGTCTCTTTCGGCGTCAAAAGGTCTAGAAGCTGTTTGTGCACTTTCATTTCTTGTAGATAATGCATGCATAGAATTAAACCCTCCCATACCGGCAATGGTAACAGCTGCTTCACTTCCTCCTGTAACAATAACATCACAATGTCCTAAACGAATATAGTTTAAGGCATCTATCATTGCATTAGCAGAAGACGCACAAGCTGATACTGTGGTGTAATTTGGTCCCATAAATCCATTTTTAATGGAAATATTACCAGGAGCAATGTCTGCAATCATTTTTGGAATAAAGAAAGGATTAAATTTTGGTGTTCCGTCTCCGGCTGCAAAATTTAAGACTTCATTTTGAAAAGTTTCTAAACCTCCTATTCCTGCTCCCCAGATAACACCTACTCGTAATTTATTAATAGTGTCTAAGTCTAACCCAGAATCTGCAATTGCCTCATCTGAAGCAACCATGGCATATTGGGTAAACTTATCCATTTTACGAGCATCTTTTCTGTTCATAAAATCTGTAACAGTAAAGTTTTTAACTTCACATGCAAAACGAGTCTTGAACTTGGTAGCATCAAAATGCGTAATGGGTGCCGCCCCGCTAACTCCGTTAACTAGAGCAGACCAATATTCTTCAATATTGTTCCCAATTGGCGTTAATGCACCAAGTCCAGTTACTACAACTCGTTTTAACTGCATATAAATGTTACTTTTTAGCTTCTTCTATGTAGCTGATTGCTTGACCAACAGTACCGATATTCTCTGCTTGATCGTCTGGAATTTGAATATCAAATTCTTTTTCGAATTCCATAATCAATTCAACAGTATCTAAAGAATCTGCCCCTAGGTCATTAGTGAAACTAGCTTCTATAGTTACTTCATTATCGTCTACTCCTAATTTGTCTACAATAATAGCTTTTACTCTTGATGCAATGTCTGACATAATTTATTAATTTTTAAATTTAAAATCGAGGCAAAAATACAAATCTTATTAGTTTTAACGAATTTTTACCAAAAAAATGAACTCTAAAGTATATTATTTTATTCAATAGTTCATATATAAATTATAATATCAACTATTATGCTTTATTTTGTAGGTGAATATCTTACAAATGAAGAGAGTTATTATTTTTGCCTCAGGAGCTGGTTCAAATGCCGAAAATATTATTAGATACTTCCAGAATTCTAAAAAGATCTCTGTAGAAAAAGTATTTTGTAACAAAAAAGAAGCAGGTGTTTTTAATCGTTGTAAAAAACTAGCCATAGATTGTGAGTGGTTTTCTCGTGAAGATTTTTCTTATTCTAATAAAATACTAAAAGCATTACAAAAAGAAACCGATTTCATAGTGTTAGCAGGCTTTTTATGGAAAATTCCTGAAAATATTGTAGCAGCATTCCCAAATAAAATTATAAATATTCATCCAGCTTTATTGCCAAAATATGGTGGAAAAGGAATGTATGGAATGCATGTGCACAATGCCGTTAAAAATAGTGGTGATCTAGAAACTGGTATCACTATTCATTTTGTTAATGAACACTATGATGAAGGTGGTGTTATTTTTCAGACGAAAACCCAGCTAAAAGTATCGGATTCTCCAGAAGATATTGCGCAAAAAATTCATATATTAGAATATGAATACTTTCCTAAGCTTATTGAAAAAACCATTTTAAAAGATGGGAACTAAAAAATACTATGTGGTATGGGAGGGAAAAGAAACCGGAGTATTCTCTTCTTGGGATACCGTTAAAAAGCTAGTACAAGGATATGAAGGGGCTAAATACAAGTCTTTTGTTAGTAAAGTGGAAGCTGACAAAGCTATCAAAAAAAACTTCTCAGATTATAAAGGAAAAGTCACTAAAAAAAAAGCATTATCTACAACTGAAAAAGCAACCTATGGAATTCCTATAAAAAATAGCTTAACGGTAGATGCGGCTTGTAGTGGAAACCCAGGTAAAATGGAATATCGTGGGGTGCTACATCATAACAAACAAGAAGTTTTTAAAATGGGTCCTTTTAAAAACGGCACCAATAATATTGGAGAGTTTCTAGCCTTAGTTCACGGAATTTCACTCTTAAACAAGAAAGGACTACACACCTTGCCTATATACTCAGATTCTAGAATTGCAATGTCTTGGGTTAAAAAGAAAGTCTGCAGAACCAATGTAACCTTTGACTCCTCTAATAGTGAGCTATTGGCTTTAATTCATAGAGCTGAAAGATGGCTAAAAGAAAATTCATTCAGCAATCCAATTTTAAAATGGGAAACCAAAGCTTGGGGAGAAATTCCTGCAGATTTTGGAAGAAAATAAAGAGTGGGTCTTTTTCAAAAAAAACCTCCAGCATAATGCTAGAGGTTCTCGTATATTCAATTTTAAAAACGATAAGAATAAATTATCCTTTTAAACTTGCTGATAAGTATTCACGATTCATTCGGGCAATATTCTCTAAAGAAATTCCTTTCGGGCATTCTACTTCACAGGCTCCTGTATTGGTACAGTTTCCAAAACCTTCATCATCCATTTGTTGCACCATGTTTAACACTCGGTCTGTAGCTTCAATCTGACCCTGTGGAAGCAAAGCGTATTGAGAAACTTTTGCTGAAACAAATAGCATTGCACTAGAGTTTTTACAAGAAGCAACACAGGCCCCACAACCAATACATGTAGCTGCATCCATGGCTGCATCTGCTGCATGTTTAGAAATTGGAATTGAATTTGCATCTTGGGTGTTTCCTGAGGTATTTACAGAAATAAATCCGCCTGCATGTTGAACTCTATCAAAAGCACTTCTATCTACTACTAGATCTTTAATTACAGGAAATGCTTTGGCTCTAAATGGCTCTATGTAAATAGTATCTCCATCTTTAAACATTCGCATATGTAACTGACATGTAGTAACCCTTCTATCTGGTCCATGGGCTTCTCCATTAATATATAATGAACACATCCCACAAATTCCTTCCCTACAATCATGATCAAAAGCTACAGGAGAATCTCCTTTTTCTATCAATTGATTGTTTAACACATCCAACATTTCTAGGAAAGACATGTCTGGAGACACCTCGGAGATTTTATAATCTACCAATTGTCCTTTATCGTTTGCGCTTTTCTGACGCCAAATTTTTAACGTTAAATTCATCTCTCCTTAAATTATTTATATGATCTTTCTTTCACTTCAATATTTTCATACACCAAAGCTTCTTTATGTAATACCGCGTCTTTTGGCTCTCCTTTATATTCCCAAGCAGAAACAAACTGAAACTCTGTACTTCTCTTGGCTTCGCCTTCTGGTGTTTGATGTTCTTCTCTAAAGTGTCCTCCAGCAGATTCTTCTCTAACTAAGGCGTCCTTTGCAAACAATTCACCTAATTCTAAGAAATCTGCAACACGTCCTGCTTTTGCTAATTGTTCATTAAACTCATCTGCTGTTCCAGGAACTAAAACTTCTTTGTAAAACTCTTTTCGTAAGTCAGAAATTTCTTGAATGGCTTCTTTTAGCTCTTTTTCATTTCTAGACATCCCGCATTTATTCCACATAATCTTTCCTAGACGTCTATGAAAAGAATCAACAGACTTGGTTCCTTTATTATTAATTAAATGATCAATTGTTTCTTTAGCACTTTTTTCAGCTTCTTCAAACTCTGGTGAATCTGTAGAAATAGCCCCTGTTCTAATATCATGTGATAGATAGTCTCCAATTGTATATGGTAATACAAAATACCCATCGGCCAAGCCTTGCATTAGTGCAGAAGCCCCTAATCTATTTGATCCGTGATCAGAGAAGTTTGCTTCTCCAATGGCATACAATCCTGGAATGGTTGTTTGTAAGTTGTAATCTACCCAAATACCTCCCATGGTATAATGTACCGCTGGAAAAATCATCATAGGTGTTTCGTATGGGTTCTCGTCTACGATCTTCTCATACATCTGAAATAAATTCCCATACTTAGCTTTCACAACTTCTTTACCAAGTTCCTTTACTAATGCATCATCATTTTCATTTAGTCCTTTTACATGTGCTTTTTCTTTTCCGTATCGAATAATTGCTGCTGCAAAATCTAAATAAACGGCTTCACCCGTTGCATTAATTCCATACCCAGCATCACAGCGTTCTTTTGCTGCCCTAGAAGCAACATCTCGTGGTACTAAGTTTCCAAATGCTGGATATCTTCTTTCTAAGTAGTAATCTCTATCTTGCTCAGCTAACAGAGTTGGTTTTAGCTTACCTGATCTTATAGCCTCAACATCTTTCATGTGTTTTGGCACCCAAATTCGCCCATCATTTCTCAACGATTCTGACATCAATGTTAATTTAGATTGATGATCTCCAGAAACAGGAATACAGGTTGGATGAATTTGTGTATAACAAGGGTTTGCAAAATAAGCACCTCGCTTATGTGCTCTCCAAGCAGCTGTTACATTAGATCCCATAGCATTGGTAGATAAGAAAAATACGTTTCCATACCCTCCTGTTCCTAAAACTACTGCATGTGCAGCATGTCTTTCTATTTCTCCTGTAACTAAATTACGTGCTATAATTCCTCTGGCTTTTCCATCTACAATTACAACATCAAGCATTTCATGCCTGTTGTACATTTTAATTTTTCCTCGTCCTATTTGACGATTCATGGCAGAATAGGCTCCTAATAATAATTGTTGCCCTGTTTGTCCTTTGGCATAAAAAGTTCTTGAAACCAAGACACCTCCAAAAGAACGGTTATCTAACAACCCACCGTAATCACGAGCAAAAGGAACTCCTTGAGCCACGCATTGATCTATAATATTTGCTGAAACTTCTGCTAAACGGTATACATTTGCTTCACGAGAACGATAATCTCCACCTTTAACTGTATCATAAAACAATCTGTAAGTTGAATCTCCATCTCCTTGATAATTTTTTGCTGCATTAATTCCTCCTTGAGCCGCAATTGAATGTGCTCTACGGGGTGAATCTTGAAAACAAAATGCTTTTACATTATATCCTAATTCTGCTAAAGTTGCTGCTGCAGAGCCTCCTGCCAAACCTGTTCCTACAACAATAACATCTATTAAACGTTTATTTGCAGGGTTAACGAGGTTAATGTCGTTTTTATGATTTGTCCACTTTTCTGCGAGCGCCCCTTGAGGTATTTTTGAATCTAAAGCCATCCTATAAAATGTGTTTTAAATGATGATATAATGCAATAAAAATAAAGCCTACAGGAATTCCTATCGCATATATTTTAGAGAATCTTTTCAATCCTTTTGTGTATTTATTATTAGCACCAACTGATTGAAATGCCGAATCAAATCCGTGTAATAAATGTAATGCCAAGAAAACAAAAGAAATTACGTAGAGTGCAACTCTCCACATATCAACAAACTTGTGTTGTAAATGTTTTAAATATCTAAACCCACTTTCACCGTTACTAGGGTCTATAAGACCAGACATGTCTCCGTCTATAAATTTTATGGTTATTTCAGGAACCCAAAAATCATAAAAATGAAGCAGCATAAAAGCTAAAATTGTAAGTCCACTCCAGATCATATTTCTACTCATCCAAGAAGAGTTTGCTCCTCCATTATTTACCGCATATTTTATTTGACGTGCTTTGGTGTTTTTAATTTCTAAGACAAACCCCATCACAAAGTGAAAAATAACTCCAAAAATTAAGACGGGCTGTAATGCATATTGAATTACCCAAAAGGTCCCCATAAAGTGAGAAACTTCATTAAAAGTATCAGGGCTAAATACAGAAAGTATATTTATGGCAAAATGCTGTAAAAGAAAAATCATAAGAAAGAGCGCTGAAATTGCCATTGCAAACTTTCTACCTATTGAAGAACTTAAAATTCCACTCATTATTGGTTAATTTTTATGCCTGCAAAGGTACAACGCAATCGTTTTCTAACCAAACTCCAAAAACTATTTTACTTTGTATTTAGAATCATTATAGTTAATTAAACTAATACTCTCTGTAAAAAATTAAGAATTCATCTGTATTAAAAATCCTTGACGCAACCTTTTAAGAGTATTAGCACCTAATCTATATATAAAATAAAAAAAGCTTATTATGAACACTAAAATCTACCCCTTATTACTTATTCTTGTTGCTGCTTTGTCATTTTCTAATTGTGAATCTAACACAGAAGATATTATACCAGACCCTATTATAGAGACTCCAATAGAAGAAACTCCAACCTTATTAACAAGCCTTTCATTTGAAGAAACCTATGTATTTGAAACTAATCTTTTGGGTGGCCCTCACATTGGAATGACAAACTCAACATCTGAGAATAGTTTATTCATTTCTAGTAGAGAAAATGAGCCCTCAGGAAATACAACCGAAGAAGAAGTTTTTAAATTAAACCTAGACACCAACCAGCTAATTAGAAAAAGCACTTCGCCTGGTGGGTTTATTACCAAACAATTAAAAATCATAAACGATCAATTAGTTTCTATTGGAGGTACAGAATTAAAAATTTATGATTTAAATCTTCAAAATGAACCAAGCTCTATAGAATATCAAAACAATTTCACTATCAGTAAATATGGTGTTGCTTCAGACGACACTAACACATATATTATTGGTGGGTATCGAGTTGATACTCCTACGCGAGAAAACACAAAAATTCACAAATTAAACATTAATTCTGGAGAAGTTTTTGAAGAAATTATTGACACTCCAGAAACTATGGTAGGCGCAAGTGGTACCGTTTCAAATAACAAATTATATGTTTTTGGTGGTGCTATCTTTGAAAATTTAACAGAAGGAACAAACAAAATTTATATTTACCCCCTAGATAATTCACAAAATTATGAAGAGCTTAGCATGTCTGTTAAAGCTGACGTTACTTTTGTTCAAAAATACGGTGATATCATATTAATTGCAGGGCATAAAGGATTATATGTAGGAGAAAAAACTTCTTTTGTAGGAAAATTTGATACCACTACAAATATTTTTGAGGAAATTGACACTAATTTAGACAGTGAAGGAGGTACAAAAGCTATTCATCAAATGATTGTTAAAGGAGACAAAATGTATCTCTTGTTTGGTCAAAGTGGGGTAGCTCCCTCATACCAGTCAGGTTGGTCAATTTTATCAGCAGATTTAAAATAAGTACATGAAAAAAATTGTTGTTTTGAAGAGAGCTTCTACATTTGTTAACCGTTATTGATGATAATAATTTACACCCTAAATTAAATAGTTATTGAATTAGAAGTTCTCATACAAAAGTGTTGTAAACAAAATTTGAGTGCACAAGCAAAAATTTATAGCTTGTTTGCTGATAAGTTATTTAGAGTATGTTTAAAATACTCAAAGAATTATCAGGATGCACAAGACACATTGCAAGACAGTTTTTTAATGATCTTTAAAGACATTAAAAAATTCAAACACAAAGGATCATTTGAAGGTTGGGCAAAAAGAGTAACGGTGAATGTTGCTCTCCAAAAATTTAGAGATAAATCTGTATTACAATTTGATGCAATGGAAGATTCTAAGTTCGCTGAAGAAGATGTATTTGTAGATGTTGATGAAAAAAACATTAGTCTTGATTTTCTATTATCTTTAATTAAAGAACTGCCACCTAAATATCAAGTAGTATTTAATTTATATGTACTAGATAGATATTCACATCAAGAAATTTCAGAGCTGCTTAAAATATCTACAGGAACTTCAAAGTCAAATTTATTTAGAGCAAGAAAATTACTTCAAAATAAAATTAATAATTCAAAAATTAATAGTTATGAAAATAAACATAGACAAGTTATTTCGTAATAAAATAAAAGAGTTTAAAGTTACTACTCCTTATGGGGTATGGTCTGCAGTAGAAACAAAACTTAAAAGAAGGAGAATGCTTCGGTTTTTTGGAGTAAGCTTTGTAAGTCTTATGGGCTTTATGTTCTTGTTTTTTCAGGCTGATAAAAAATCTACAGCTGATACTACTAAAAAATCTACTTCAAAAGAATACTCAAAAAATAAAATTGAAACTAGCATAGATAATAAAGATGCAGTGTCAGAAAAATTTGAGAAAAATCAAATTAAAAACAACAAAAAAAAGGTTGTAAACAGAAATTTATCAACCAACATAACCAAAGGGAAAGCTATTTATGTAAACAAAACAACAGATGTTAAGAATATCCAATTAGCAGCTAAAAAAGTAGAAACAACTTCTTTTACTTCGGAAAGTAAAAATAACCAACACAAAAAAAATAAAAAAATAATTAGTGGTTTACCAAAAAAACACCCTGTGAAACAAGAAAAATCTTTTGGTTCTAAAAATGACTCTTTAAATAGCTTGGCTCTCAAAAAAATTGATTCTTCGAAAGTATTAAATAAAAATGCTGTTATTAATGAGGAAAAACTAGTGGTTACAGAAAAAAATAGAAAATGGAGTATTACTCCTATTTTTGGTGTTTTTAACTCAAGTAGATATTCAGAAATTTCTTTAGCCTTGGATAATAGTTTTGAAGACAATTCTTCTGTAGAGTTACCGTCTATATCATTTGGTTACAAACTTGCTTATGAAGTTTCCGATAAGCTTTCTTTTCAGTTAGGGATAGTATCGAAAGAGGTTCGTTTTCTTACAAAAGATTTATTTCTTACAGATATAACCGGTTTCAATTCATCAAACATTGTCTATAACCCAGGTGTTCTAGTTCGTTTTTCAACATCTAACATAAACCTTTCTGGTGATCCTGGAGCACAAAGTGTCAGTTTGGTTCAAACAATTGGTTATACAGAATTCCCTTTTGAAATTCGATATGCAGTATACAATAAACCAAAATTAAAAGCCAACTTTATTGTTGGTTTAAGTTTTCTATTTCTAGAAAAAAACGAAATTCGATCAAAAACAGGACTATTCTCAGAAAGAATAGCCAGCGTTAGTAATTTGTTAGATTCTAGTTTGAGCTATAATTTTGGTTTAGATATTGATTATGATTTATCGAAACGATTTGTTTTTAATGCGGCTATAATGTTAAAAAAACATTTCAATACATATTCAAATTATAACAACAAAACGGGGCCTTTTGTTAGAGGAATACATGCTGGTATTGGTTATAAATTTTAATTTATAAAAATATATGAACTTCAGGGCCGTCTACTGTATTTCAAAAACTTCAGTAGACGATGCTATTTTTACTGTATAAACTCCTTTTGGTAAAAAATATGTGCCATTTTTAGCAGCCTTTAATGACTGATCTTTAACCTTTTTTAAATACGCTTTTCGTCCTTTTTCAGAAAAGGAAAGATCAAAGCTAGCCTCATTAAAACCTTTATCAGAATCTTTAACTATGGAAGCCACTAATAGCTCATCTTTATAAATATTTATAGTTACTTTTTTTGAACTATTTAAGTAATATGGAATTGAAATTTTTGGAATAAATGGAGATGACCATCTCCCCCATGAATTTCCCCACCTTCTATCTTTTTTAATGTTTGAAATTGAAAATATATGAGATTCTTTTGCTATGATTTCTGAGGTCATTGACTGAAGTGAGGCAATAGTTGCTTTATATAAACTCCTTCCATGTGTTCCCAAGATTAAATGTTTAGCCGTTGGCTGAATAACCAAATCATGAATTGCTACATTGGGCAATCCTTTTTGAAAAGGGGACCACTCTTTACCTTGATTAAAAGAAGCATAGGCGCCGTTATCCGTTCCAACATACAATAAGTCTGGGTTTTCAGAATCTTCACGAATTACATTTACTGGCGATGTTGGAATATTATTAGAGATATTCTCCCAGGTTTTCCCGTAATCATTGGAAACATAGATATACACGGTAAAATCATCTGATCTATAACCATTTAATGTCACATATACTCTTTCTTTTTTATGCTTTGAAGCAATCACTCTACTTACCCACAACTCTTTTGGAAAAGAGTTTGAAACGCGTTCCCAAGAACCTCCTCCGTTTTTAGAAAGGTGCACATAACCATCATCTGAACCAACATACAAGAGTCCAAATTGAAAAGGAGATTCAGAAATAGTGGTTAAAGTTCCATAGGCAACATTCCCTTTTTTTCCGCCAGTTGTTAGATCGTCTGAAATAGCTTCCCAAGTATCTCCTTGATTTAAACTTCTATGTAATTTATTACCTCCTAGATATAAAATATCTTGGTTGTGTCTAGATAAATGAATGGGTGTTTGCCAATTAAATCTGTAGGGAGCTTCTCCCAAAGTATGTTTGGGCTGAATATATGTTCTTTCCCCTTTATCTCTGTTAAGTCTAAAGTAATTTCCAAATTGAGAACCTGTATACACAATAGATGGGTTTCTGTCATCTACTTGAACTTGCATACCATCGCCACCCATAATAGATGTATAAGGGTTTTTGCCTGTTTGGTGCCATCTGTTATTCATCTTAGCATTGTGAGATGCTGTCCAAACACCGTTATCTTGCAAACCTCCATACACATTATACGGTGTTTGATTGTCTGCGTAAATTGCATAAAACTGCCCTACCGATGGTGAGTTTAATTTTACCCAATGTTCTCCATCATCATAGGAAATATTAAGCCCTCCATCATTTCCTTCAACAAGGTGTCCTTTTCTTTTTGGATTTACCCATAGGGCTTGATGATCTGAATGCACATTTTCTTTCCCAATAGAAGTAAATGTTTTTCCACCATCTTTAGATTTTAATATAGGCACTCCCAATACATAAATAGCATTTTTATCTTGAGGATCTACACGAATTTCTCCAAAGTAATATCCATAAGAAGAATACAAACCATCTATATGGTTTTTATGTGTTTTATTCCAGTTTTTTCCTCCATTTGTAGTAACAAAAACCTCAGCCCCTTCAACTGGAGTATCAAACAACAAGGTATTTGCATTCTCTACATATTTTGCTAAATCTATTGGCTTTACAGCACCAGACATAACCATTTTTTTTACAGATACTGCACTATATTTCTCTTGAAAACGATTTGCTTTTAAGTAATTATTTAATTTTTTGTCTGTTAATTTTAAGAATTGATCTTTAGACATCTTTTTAAAATCTTCTTTTGTTAACCCATTAAAAACTTGTTTTTTCTTCTCTTTAGAAGCTCTTCTAAACTGACTGTCATGTAAAGCATACACTGTGTTTTCATCATAAATACTTAATCCAATTCTTCCAACACCAGCCCCATTTCTAAATCCATTATTGCTAGAAATATTTTTCCAAGTATCTCCACCGTCTGTACTTTTATAGATAGCAGAATTATTTCCGTCTCCGTCAAAATTCCAAGCTTTACGTTCTCGCTCCCAAGAAGCCGCATACAATACATTAGGGTTCTCTGGCGCAGCTACCACATCTATAATTCCGGTATCATTATTTATAAATAATGTTTTCTTCCATGTCTTCCCTCCATCAATTGTTTTAAAAACTCCTCGTTCTTTGTTTCGGGTATACAAATGACCAATAACTCCAACCACCACTTCTTCTGGATTTTCTGAATTAATAACAATTCTACTTACATGATGAGAATCTGACAAACCAACATGTTCCCAAGTTTTTCCTTGATTGTTAGATTTTAATATCCCTATTCCGGCATATGAAGATCTTGAAGAGTTTTTTTCACCTGTTCCAACCCAGATAGTTCTGTTGTTCCAATCTACAGCAATGTCACCAACATTTTGGGTAGGGCTGTTATCTAAAAGAGGCGTAAAGGAAGCTCCATTATTATTCGTATACCACAACCCTCCAGATGCATAGCCTACATAAAACTCTGTTGGATCCTCAGGGTTTACTGCCATGTCTGCTACTCGCCCACTCATTACAGTTGGTCCAATATTAGTAAAAGACAGGTTTTTAATGATAGATGTTTTTGTAAGCGCCTCCTTTTCTTTAAGTGCTTTTGTTACAACTTCTGATTCTGTTGCAGATTGTTGAGCAGATATACCTATAGTAATGAATAAAAATAAAGCCTTAAAAATAGTTTTCATGATGGTTAATTTTTTGTTGTATTTGTTATGTATAGTCTCTCAAAAATAGCGAATAAATTTTTGTGATGATTTTCTACTTTACTTTTCTTTTAGTTTAATCTTATTCCTGTGCGAAAAAAAAGAGGTCACACTTTGGCTTACAATTAATCGGTGTACATTTGCGGCATTATTCAGAAAAAATACTATTGTTATTTTTTCATAAACATTATAGATGTCATTTAAAGATTTAGGCCTAACAGATGCTTTGTTAAAAGCGGTTCAAGAAAAAGGATATACAACTCCTTCTCCAATTCAAGAAAAAGCAATTCCACATATTTTAGCAGGAAAAGATGTACTAGCTTCTGCGCAAACAGGAACTGGAAAAACAGCTGGTTTTACCCTACCTGTTCTTCAATATTTGTCAGAAACAAAACACCCTAAATACAGACCTTTAAGGGCATTAGTTTTAACACCAACAAGAGAACTAGCGGCTCAAGTATATGATAATGTGAGAGAATATAGCTCTTATTTAAACATTCATTCAGCGGTTGTTTTTGGTGGAGTGAAAGCTGCTTCTCAAATTGCTACCCTAAAAAGAGGGGTCGATATTTTGGTGGCAACTCCAGGTAGATTATTAGACTTACACAATCAAAAAGCAGTTTCATTTAAACGCATAGATGTTTTAATTTTAGATGAAGCAGACAGAATGTTAGACATGGGGTTTGTAAGAGATATCAATAAGATTATTAGTTTTATGCCTGCAAAAAGGCAAAACCTACTATTTTCGGCTACCTTTTCTAAAGAAATTAAACAACTAGCTCAAGGGATTTTAAGAAACCCAGTGATGGTAGAGGCTGAGCCAGAAAACTCAACGGCCGAGATGGTGAGTCAAAAAGCTTATAGGGTCAATAAAAAAGATAAAACAAGCATTGTTACCAACCTCATAAAAGACGGAAACTGGAATCAAGTATTAATCTTTATGAGAACCAAGCACGGGGCTAATAAATTAACAAAACAACTGCTTCAATCTGGAATTTCTGCAGCTGCCATTCATGGTAACAAAAGTCAGGGCGCTAGAACCAAGGCCTTATCAAATTTTAAAACCAATGATATTCGTGTATTAGTTGCTACAGATATTGCGGCTCGTGGCTTAGACATTCCATTATTACCGCATGTTGTTAATTTTGAATTACCTAATATTCCTGAAGACTATGTTCACAGAATAGGAAGAACAGGAAGAGCTGGTGCAAGTGGTGAAGCTATTTCTTTAGTTTGTAGTGAAGAGACAGAATATCAACGAGAAATAGAAAAATTGCTGGGTAAAAAATTAGCCACTGAAATTATAGAAGGCTACGAACCAACCGACAATGCTCCACCAAAAAGAGCTGCTACTCAAAGCAAGGGTTCTTTTAAGAGCTCATCTTCAAAAAAACCACATCGAAAAAACCATACGCCAAGAGACGCTAGATCATCTAACTCTGAAGGGCGTAGCAAAAGAAACTCAAGAAACAGACGCAGATAATGCGTCTTTTTTTTGCTTTTTATTAGCTACATTTGTGAATTAAATACGTAGAAAATGAAATATCATCAAATAGATTCAGCGCTTTTTATCAAAAATAGACAACACTTTATGGCTAAGATGAAGCCTGCTAGTTTGGCTGTTTTTAATTCTAATGATATTTATCCAGTAAGTGCAGATAGTACCATGCCGTTTGACCAACACAGAGATATTTTTTATTTAAGTGGCGTAGATCAAGAAGAGAGTGTATTGGTGTTATTTCCTGACTGCCCAAAAGAAAAACATCGTGAAATCTTATTCTTAAAAGAAACTAGCGAACATATAGCTGTATGGGAAGGTGAAAAACTAACCAAAGAAGCTGCTTTTAAAACAGCTGGTATACAAACTGTTTATTGGCTACAAGACTTAGAAAAAATACTATTTGAGCTCTCTACTCAATGCAATACGTTTTACATTAATACCAATGAGCACTATAGAGCCAATGTTGAAACAGAAACCAGAGAAGATCGTTTTACAAAGTGGTTGTTAGCTAAATACCCTGCACATTCTGTTGCAAAAAGCAATCCAATTTTACAAGAATTACGAGCAGTAAAAGACCCTATTGAATTAGATCTAATGCAACAGGCTTGTGATATTACTGAAAAAGGGTTTCGTAGAATTTTAAATTTCATAAAACCCTCTGTATGGGAATATGAAATTGAGGCAGAGTTGGTACACGAATTTATTATTAATCGTTCTAAAGGATTTGCGTACACACCAATTATTGCTGCTGGAAATAATGCCAATGTACTGCATTATATAGAAAACAACCAACAATGTAAAGCGGGTGATTTAATTTTATTGGATGTAGCTGCTGAGTATGCAAACTATAAAAGTGATTTAACCAGAACAGTTCCTGTTTCTGGAAAATTTAGTGACAGACAAAAAGCAGTTTATAATGCTGTAAACACCGTAAAAAAGGAGGCAACAAAATTATTGGTTCCAGGTGCTTACTGGGAACAGTATCATGAAGAAGTTGGTAAGCTTATGACTTCAGAATTGCTTGGCTTAGGTCTTCTAGACAAGGCTGATGTGCAACATGAAGATAAAGATTGGCCTGCTTATAAAAAATATTTTATGCACGGCACTTCTCATCATATCGGTTTAGACACTCATGATTATGGCCTACTACATTTACCAATAGAGGAAAATATGGTCTTTACTGTAGAGCCAGGTATTTATATTCCTGAAGAAGGTTTTGGAGTTCGTCTAGAAGATGATGTAGTGGTGCAAAAATCTGGAGCACCTTTTAATTTAATGGGGAATATACCTATTGAGGCAGATGAGATTGAAGCTTTAATGAACAAGGGGTAGGTTTTTTTATTTGTAGTCAAAACCTCAAATCAAGAAAAAAATGTCTTTAAATACTAAGCCCTTTTAGAAAGCCAATTGTTTTTGTGTTAAAATCTTCTGGCTGCTCTACATTTACAACATGTCCACAATTTTCAACAACATATAAAGAAGATTGTAGGTGATCTTTTACCACTCTTTTAATAGATGGCAAAAACAAATGATCTTGGGCACCCATTACATACAAGGTAGGAATTTTAATATCTTTTGCTCTAAAAAAACGAAGTAATGGGTTTATCTCTGCCGTTAATTTAAACCATCTAATAAACTCTTTCTGATATAATTTTTTAGCTTCATTCACAAAAAGGATTCTAGATTCTTTGTGGTTTTTTTTGGGCATTATAATAAACGCAAACAATTTATATAACATCATATAAGGAACCACAGACTTAAATAGGTTTCCCACACGCATTAAAATTTGTGAACGAACATTTAATTTTAAAATAGCACCTCCAAGCACCATGCTTTCTACTAAATCTGGTTTTTTTTCCGCTAAATTTCTAATTAGAATTGTTCCTAAAGAGATGCCTATAAAATGTGATTTCTGTATCTTTAAATGCGCCAATACCTCAATAATATCTTGGGTAATGGCGTTAAAAGTATACTCATTATTAAAGGTGTCTTTAATAGTTGGCTTGCTATTTCCATGACCTCTAAGATCTAAGATCAATACATTAAATTCTTTTTTAAAAGCCCTTATTTGCCTGAACCATATAGAACTGCTTCCTCCAGCACCATGAACAAAGCTAACCCACTTTGTGGTATGTTCATTTAAATAAGTATAATGGTTTAGCATAATAAGGCGCAAATATACTCTTAATTTCTAGGATGTTGGGGCTTCTCTAGTACTCCTTTTTTGATGATGATTATAAACATTTAGTGCAATAAACATTGTTAGTGCAGGGAGAACCCAGCCTAAACTTTTAGAAGACAACGGAATCCAATAGATGATTGGTTTTAAAAAATTGCTTAATTGTAAAGAACCTAGAAAATCTGGGATGCTAAAAAGAAAGGTAATAAACACAACTCCTTTAAATACGGTTGGTGATGCTAATTTACTAGAAACAACATTCAACAAGATTAATACGATGGTAATTGGGTAAATAAACATTAATGCTGGTATTGCTGCTTTAATAATAAAACTAACTTCAAAATGACCAATGACAACTCCTAAAACACAACTTATAAATGCAGTTATAACATATGCTTTTTGTGAATTTTTAAAAATTCCTGTTACATAATCTGAAGTTCCTGTTACAATTCCAACGGCAGTGGTAAAACATGCCAAAGCAACTAAAATACTTAAAAAAGAAGTTCCTGTGGCTCCTAGTGTTTGCGAACTTAAGCTCGTTAAAATTTCAGTTCTTGTTGCATTTTCAGAAAATTCAGCACTTAATAATGCTCCACTAAAAATTAATCCTCCATAAATTAGTAGCAGTCCTACTCCTGCAATAAAACCTGCTTTGGTAATAAGTGTTTTCGTGTCTTTATAAGATGTGTGACCTCGTAGATTTAATGAAATAATAATAACTGCTCCAACCACAACCCCGCCAATAGCATCAAAAGTTTGATACCCTTCTAGAATACCGCTTACAAAAGGAACATCAAAGGTGTTTGAGTTCATGTATTGAGGAGAACTACCCCAAGCCAACGCAATAATGGCCACTAGAATAACAACAATAATTGGCGTTAAAAATTTTCCAATTAGCTCTATGAGTTTTGACCGATTGATCACAAAAATAAAAATTAATATAAAATAAAGACTACTTGTAAGTAATGGGCTTGTTCCAAAAAAAGGGTGGATTGCCATTTCATGAGCAACAGAAGCAGTTCTAGGAGCCGGAATTGTAACAGCAATTAAATACATAACAACACAGTACAATGAGCTAAACCAAGGAGCTACTTTTTTTCCTAAATCATACATGGTTCCTTGAACTTTTGCATGTGCCAAAATACCTAGTATTGGAATAAAAACAGCTGTAATAATAAACCCAAAAAAAACCAACCACCATTGGTTTCCAGAATTTACTCCTAAAAAAGGTGGAAGAATTAAGTTTCCTGCCCCAAAAAAGAGCGCAAAGAGTGCAAAACCCGTAATCCAAATTTCTCTATTTTTGCTCATTTTGTCCATTTTTTAATCAAAAAGAGGCTAAAATTGATCAAAATGTACGAAAAAACGACCAAAATGATAAAAAACTTAATTGTTGCAAAATAGAATGCTACAGAGACCCAAAACTGATCCATATTTCCTAAAACCAAGTTAATTAGCCCTATGTTTTCTATATAATCAAAGATTCCGGCAAGAAATATTACCCAAATCAAGACATTTCCTACTATAAAAAACGGCCTTTTAGACCAAAGAAGTACATTTAATTTATGAATTAAAATCGCCATAAGTAATGAATAAGTTATTGGAAATAAAAAATCGATCCCTAAACCCAAAGACACTGCTATTTTTCCTTTTTCTCCCCAAGAATTTAAATAAGATCCTGCGGTTTCTAAATCTCCTGCCAATTCAAAAGCAATAATTCCTCCAGAGCAGGTGTCATTTATTAAAAACTGATCTAAATATTGCAACACAGCAATGCACAAGACGACTAAAAATAAGAGAACTCTTGTCAATCTTATTTCTTGGTTTTTAGTTAGTGTTGAAAAAGGTGATGAAAACATGAATTAAATTCTATGAGACAATGGAAAGATACATATTTTTGTAAGATGGAAAAATCGCTTTCATTTAAAAACATCAAAATTTCATACACAGATTCTGGAAAAGGACCTGTAGTGGTCTTATTGCATGGATTTCTAGAAAACAAGAGGATGTGGAAAGAGATTGTTCCTAAAGTTTCCAACACCAATAGGGTACTTGCAATAGACTTATTAGGTCATGGGCAAACAGATTGTTTAGGCTATGTTCATTCTATGGAGCTAATGGCTGAGGTAGTTTTAGCTGTTCTAAAATTGTTGCGAATTAGAAAAATTACTATTATTGGTCATTCTATGGGTGGTTATGTTTCTCTAGCCCTGGTTGATAAACGTCCTGAAATGATAAGAGGGCTATGCTTGTTAAATTCTACGTCATTATCAGATGATATAGAAAGAAAAAAATTACGTGAAAGAGCTAATAAAATGGTACAGAGTAATTTTACTAATATGGTGAGAATGTCTTTTGTTAATTTATTTGGTGAAGAAAACAAAGCTGTCTTTGCGTTTGAGATAGAAAATGCGCTAAACGATGCTTTAAAAACATCTTTACAGGGCTATATGGCGTGTCAAGAAGGAATGAGAATACGGCCAAACAGAATGGCTGTTTTAAAAAATAATAGTTTTAAAAAATTATATATACTGGGTAAAAAAGACCCTGTTTTATCTGTAGAGGAAGCTCTAGAGGAGGCTAAAGAAATACAAGCCGAAAGCGTTATTTTATCTGGAGGTCATATGAGCCATATTGAAAACACCAACGAGCTATTGATAGCCTTACAAAAGTTTGTAAAGCAGTGCTAAAGTAACAGCAGTATTATTGTTCTTCTTCTTTAGCAAGCGCATTCCACCCTTGTGCTTTCAGTTCTAATTCTTGACCAGCTCTTGTCACTAAGTTTAATCCAGTTGCTTTGTCTGTAATATGGCCAATGATAGACAAATGTGGATTTCCTTTCACCTTTTCAAAATCTCCAATAGGCACCGTAAATAACAACTCGTAATCTTCTCCGCCACTTAAAGCTACCATAGTGCTATCTAAATCAAACTCTTCACAGGCAGAAATTACTTGAGGATCTAATGGTATTTTGTCTTCATAGATTTTACACCCCACCTCACTTTGTGAACAGATATGCATAACTTCAGAAGATAACCCGTCAGAAATATCAATCATGGCTGTTGGTTGCACGTCCATTTCTTTTAAAAGAGAGGAAATATCTTTTCTTGCTTCTGGCTTTAGTTGACGTTCAATTAAATAGGTGTAATTATCTAGATCTGGCTGATTGTTTGGGTTTACTTTAAATACCTGTTTCTCTCTTTCCAAGACTTGTAGCCCTAGGTATGCAGCACCCAAATCGCCAGAAACAACAATTAAATCTGTTTCTTTTGCTCCGCTTCTATAAACAATTTCTTCCTTGGCTGCCTTGCCAATAGCTGTAACAGAAATTAGCATTCCTTTTGTAGATGAAGTGGTATCTCCACCTATTAAATCAATAGTATAGGTTTCACAAGCTAACTGAATTCCAGCATATAACTCTTCTATTGCTTCTAACGGAAAACGATTAGAAACAGCAATAGATACTGTAATTTGTTCTGCTACTGCATTCATAGCAAAAACATCAGAAAGATTTACAACTACAGCCTTATATCCCAGATGTTTCAGGGGCATATAGCTTAAATCAAAATGCACTCCTTCAATTAGTAAGTCTGTTGTAATTAATGTCTGTTTTTCTGAACTTTCTAAAACAGCCGCGTCATCCCCAACTGCTTTTACGGTTGTTTTGTGAGATGTCTTAAAATGTTTTGTGATATGATTTATTAAACCAAATTCTCCTAGTTCTGATAACGACGTTCTTGATTGATTTTTATCTTCTAACATTTTGCAAAGATATACACATCTTAAAAATAAACCCCACATCTTGTTGCTATTCTGTCTTCTCTTTTTTTGTTCTTTAAAACTGCTATATTTGTTTCTACTAATAAGAATAGATTTAAAACATAAAATAATAGTATATTAAAAAACCTTCAGAATGAAAAAATTTATTGTAGTGTCGTGTATTTTTTTATTTACTTTCTCTTGTAAAAAATCAGTAACACTAGAATATACGCCTCCACAAATAGTTTCTGGAAATACTGGAATTGACTTGATTGAAAACAGTGGCGCTGGACAAACTGTATATATAATTGAAGCTACAGGAAATGTTGAGGTAATTGGATATTTTTTAAGCGGCCCAGATGCTGATTTCTTAACGCTAAATAATAATACAGTAAGCTTGGATGCTAATCCAGATTTTGAAATAAAATCTAGTTATAGTTTTGAAGTAACTGTAAATGATGCTGAAGGAGATATCAGCGAAATTCAAGTAGTTACATTTTCAATTATAGACGTAGATGAAACACCTGCCTTTGTCCTTAATTTTTGTGAAAATGGATTTGCGGGAGAGTATCCTTGTAATAACTATGATTTAATAGGCCATATAGATTTAAATACTTTAGGTGCCAATTCTGGAAATGACTGTTGGGGTTGGACAGATCCTGCTACCGGAAAAGAATATGCCTTGATGGGTCTTAATACAGGAACTTCTTTTATTGATATTTCTGATCTAGAGTTTCCAAGAATTGTTGGGTTTTTGCCAACACATACAACTAGTAGTTCTTGGCGAGATATTAAAACCTACGGTAATTATGCTTTTATAGTAAGTGAAGCTTCAAATCATGGAATGCAGGTTTTTGACCTTACAAGACTAACTAGTGTTGGCTCAGATGTGCCTCCAGTAACATTTACAGAAGATGCTCATTATAATGGTTTTGGAAAAGCACACAATATTGTAATTAATGAAACACAAGGCTATGCGTACGCTGTTGGTACAAATACCTATAGTGGAGGTCCACATTTTGTAAATATTTCAAATCCATTAAACCCTGTTTCTGAGGGCGGATACGGTAACGATGCCTATTCTCATGATGCACAAGTTGTAACCTATAATGGTCCTGACACAGATTATACAGGAAAAGAAATTTTAATAGGTAGCAATGAAAATGAGGTTGTAATTGTTGATGTAACAGATAAAACAAACCCTACACAAATTGCAACAATCAACTACCCTAACATTGGATATACTCACCAAGGGTGGTTTACAGAAGATCAAAGCTATTTTATCCTTGGCGACGAATTAGATGAGCGTAATTTTGGTGGAAATACACGAAATATTGTGTTTGATTTTACCGATTTAGACGCGCCTTCTATTCATATGAATTACTACGGCCCTACAACAGCTGTTGATCACAACGGCTATGTAATTGGAGATGACTACTACCTTGCTAATTATTCTGCTGGAATACGAATAATAGACATTACAAATATTAGCAATGAAACCATGGCTGAAATTGGATATTTTGATACCTACCCGTCAAATGACAATGCATCTTTTAATGGGGTTTGGAGTGTATATCCGTATTTTTCTAGCGGAAATATTATTATAAGTGATAGAAATAGTGGTTTTTATATCGTAAGAAAAAGCGAGTAACTTCATGAAAAAATACCTGCTTTTTTTCGCTATTTTAATTGCCTATGGTTGCACAGAATCAGATCTAACTTTTAATTCAGTGGTAGCTAATTCTGATGGAGCCCCTGAACTTGTTCAAACTTTTGGCGGATCAAAAAATGATGTCGCAAAATCTGTTGTTGCTACCTTAGACGGGGGTTTTGCTGTTCTTGGTTATACACAAAGCATAGATGGGGATGTTACAGGGAAAACAACCGAAAATTATGATTTTTGGGTACTCAAATTCAATTCCGATGCGTTGTTAGAATGGAATAAAACCTATGGAGGTTCTGGAGACGATAGAGGAAACAGTCTTATTGAAACCTCAGATGGTGGATTTGCATTACTGGGCTATTCAGATAGTGTTGATGGAGATGTTACAACAAATAATGGTAATAGAGATTTTTGGGTGGTAAAAATTGATGCTTTTGGAGCTCTTACTTGGCAAAAATCTTTTGGTTATGCCGGTGCAGATGAAGGAATGTCTATTATAGAAACATCAGACAATCATTTTATCCTCTCTGGTGTTTTAGATGTTAGCGCATCTGGAGGTGAAGGAAATTTTGGCAGGCTTTCTACCAGACATGCAGGTGGTGATTATTGGTCCATTAAAATAACTCCTACTGGAAATTTTGTGTGGTCTCGTTATTACGGAGGATCTTTTACCGATAATCCTGCAGGAGTTGTTGAGAATGCTAGTAACAATTTAATAACCGTAGGAGGCTCAGACAGCAACGATGTAGATATTACAAACAACAAGGGATCTTATGATTTTTGGGTTGTAAAGTCTACTTACGATGGAGATATCGTCTGGGAAAAATCATTTGGCGGTTCAGAAATAGATGAGGCAAGAGGTATTGTTTCTTCTGGTGATGGAAACCATGTTATTGTTGGGGATACGCGTAGCAATGAGCAAGATGTTTCCTTAAATAATGGAGCAGCAGATTTATGGCTTATTAAAATTTCTGGTGATGGAGATGTATTGTGGAATAGTTCTATTGGCGGTTCTAATTTTGATGTTGGGAGGTCTATAGACTTAACTTTTGATGGTGGATTTATAATTGCCGGAAGCTCTAGAAGTTCTGATGGAGATGTGTTGCAAAATCAAGGTCAAAATGATGCTTGGATTGTAAAAATAAATACCTTTGGTGAGTTACTTTGGGAAACCACTGTTGGTGGCTCAGAAATAGATTTCGCCTATGACTCTGTTCAATTAAATAATGGAACCATTATTGCTGTAGGTGAAACAAATAGTTCTGATGGCGATATTCTAGAGAACAAAGGATTTACTGATGTATTAATTATAAAAATAAATTAAACATGAAGACAAAGATATTAGCAATTATCTGTCTTACTTTTGTGCTAAGTAGCTGTAGTGAAGACAACGATATTAGTTTAGAGCCTGTTGCTATTACTCTAAATTTTAGTCATTCTTGGAATGGAACAGAAATTACAAATGCAGACTTTAATGAGCTTAAATTCACCAATGAAAACGAGCAGGATCTAAGTATAGAGGGATTAAGATACGTGATCTCTGAGATTCTATTAACCCATGAAAGTGGTGTAGTTACAGTTCTTGATGAGTATAATTTAGTAGACCTTACCAACACCAAAGGCCTCTCTTTTACAACATCTGATGCTATTTTACCGGGTGACTATACTTCTGTTTCTTTTAGGTTTGGTTTTAGCAATGAATATAATATTGATGGGGCTTACCCAGATTTAAATACGGCTAACTTTAATGTTCCTAATGCCTTAGGTGGCGGCTATCATTTTATGCAATTTGACGGAAAATATAGAGATATTACCTCTGTTGAAGCGCCTTTTAATTATCATGTTATTAGCGCAATAGACCCAACAAACACCAATGACCCTAAAGATACTTCATTTTCATTAAATATTGGTGCAGCAACCATTGGTGGAAACACAAACATACAGATAGAAATGGATGTTTCAGAATGGTTTAAAAACCCTACTACCTGGAATTTAAATGAATATGATGTAAATTTAATGGGAAATTATGATGTGCAGCTTTTAATGAATCAAAACGGTTCTTCAGTTTTTAGCCTAGTTTCCATTACTCAATAAAATGAATTTAAAACGTCTTCTTCTTTATAGTTCTGTTTTGGTTTTTATGTATTGTTCAGATCAAAACGCTGGTTCAGAAGATATATATTCACCCATCCCCTATTCACTAAAGATTCCTGAGCTTTTTCAACAAAAATTAATAGACCCGTTAATTCCAAGCAATAATCCTCTAACCGAAGAAGGTGTTGCTCTAGGAAAAAAACTATTTTTTGATAGAAAACTTTCTGGAAATAATACACAAGCCTGTGCCTCTTGCCATAAACCTCAAAATTCATTTACAGATAACACTCGTTTTAGCAATGGAATAGACGGAGTATTTGGGTCTCGTAATTCTATGCCATTAATGAACTTAGCTTGGAATTTTACTGATAAATTTGCTTGGGACGGAAAAGAATTGGGGCTAGAAAGACAGGCTTTAGAACCTGTTAAAAACCCAATTGAAATGCATAGTAATTGGGCAAATGTAGCCGAAAAACTACAGCAAGATCCAGAATACCCTACCTTGTTTTTAAGAGCTTTTGGAACAACAACAATAGATTCTAGCTTGGTTACAAAAGCAATTGCGCAATTTGAAAGAATTCTTATTTCTGGAAATGCAAAATTTGATCAATACCTTCTTGGAAACGCTACATTAAGTTTAGAAGAGCTGAATGGCTTTACTATTTTTATGGATGAAGAGAAAGGAGACTGTTTTCATTGTCATGGAAGTGATAACAACCCTTTATGGACAGACAATGGTTTTCACAATAACGGATTAGACAGCACATTTGATGATCTAGGATTAGGGGCTGTAACAGGAGATCCTAATGATAATGGTACGTTTCGTTCGCCTTCTTTGAGAAACCTTAATTTTACTGCTCCTTATATGCATGATGGTCGTTTTGCAACTTTAGAAGAAGTCATAAATCATTATAGTGAAGGATTGCAATTTTCTTCTACAATAGACCCCTTAATGAAAAAAGTAAGCCAAGGAGGTGTTCAACTAACTCCTCAAGAAAAATTAGACTTAAAAGCTTTTTTACTCACGTTAACAGATCCTGAATTTATTAATAACCCAGATTTTCGTAATTAATAGATTTCATTGATTTTTCCATAGATCAATATAATGAAAGCATCACTGGTCATTTTAGACTTATATCGTATCTTTGCAATCACAATTTAGATTTAATCTATTTAAAGTTATGATAAAGGTTTCAAACACAGCAAAGCAAAAAGTTATCCAATTAATGACGGATGATGGCTTTGATGCTACAACAGACTTTGTGAGAGTTGGTGTAAAAAGTGGAGGTTGTTCTGGTCTCTCCTATGACTTAGACTTTGACAATAAACAGCAAGAAAACGATAAGGTTTTTGAAGACAATGATGTTAAAATTATTGTAGATAAAAAAAGTTTCTTGTATTTGGTGGGAACTACCTTAGAGTTTTCAGGAGGATTGAACGGAAAAGGATTTGTTTTTAACAACCCAAACGCCAACAGAACTTGTGGCTGTGGAGAAAGTTTTTCATTATAATTGATAACTGATAATTGAAATGAGTAAGTACACAGAAGATGATTTAAGAGAAGAGTTAAAAACCAAAGAATACGAATATGGTTTTTATACCGATATAGAAAGTGAAACCTTTGCTAAAGGATTGAATGAAGATGTTGTTCGTGCAATTTCTAAAAAGAAAAACGAGCCAGAATGGATGACTAAATGGCGTTTAGATGCCTTTAAAATTTGGTCTAAAATGGAAGAACCCGAGTGGGCCAACGTAAACTATAAAAAACCTGAATTTCAAGAAATTGCTTATTATTCAGCACCAAAACAAAAACCTAAACTAAATAGTATTGATGAAGTTGATCCAGATTTACTAGCAACTTTTGAAAAATTAGGTATTTCCTTAGAAGAACAAAAAAGATTAGCAAATGTTGCTGTAGATATTGTAATAGATTCTGTTTCTGTTGCCACTACTTTTAAAAAGACACTTGGCGAAAAAGGCATTATTTTTATGCCTATTTCTGAAGCTATACAAGAACACCCAGAGTTGGTTAAAAAATATCTTGGAACTGTTGTTCCTACTTCAGATAATTTTTATGCAGCTTTAAATTCTGCTGTTTTTTCAGATGGTTCATTCTGTTATATTCCAAAAGGTGTTCGTTGCCCTATGGAGCTATCTACCTATTTTAGAATTAATGAAGGAGGAACCGGTCAGTTTGAAAGAACACTTGTAGTTGCAGACAAAGGAAGCTTTGTTAGCTATCTAGAAGGCTGTACTGCTCCAAGTAGAGATGAAAATCAATTACATGCAGCAGTTGTTGAACTAATTGCAATGGATGATGCTGAGATTAAATATTCTACTGTTCAAAACTGGTATCCTGGAAACAGCGAAGGAAAAGGTGGTGTTTTCAATTTTGTGACCAAAAGAGGTTTGTGTGAAACTAATGCAAAAATATCCTGGACTCAAGTAGAAACAGGTTCTGCAATTACATGGAAATATCCAAGCTGCATTTTAAAAGGAAACAATTCTGTTGGAGAGTTTTACTCTATTGCTGTTACAAATAATTATCAGCAGGCAGATACTGGTACTAAAATGATTCACTTAGGTAAAAATACCAAGTCAACCATTATTTCCAAAGGAATTTCTGCTGGAAAATCACAAAATAGTTATCGTGGTTTGGTGCAAATAAACTCAAGAGCTGAAAATGCTAGAAACTTTTCACAATGTGACAGTTTATTAATGGGTAATGAATGTGGTGCTCACACATTTCCTTACATAGAAGTAAAAAATAAAACAGCGCAGGTAGAGCACGAAGCAACTACAAGTAAAATTGGAGAAGAACAATTATTCTACTGCAATCAAAGAGGTATTGATACTGAAAAAGCCATCGCTTTAATTGTAAATGGTTTCAGTAAAGAGGTGCTAAACAAACTGCCTATGGAGTTTGCGGTTGAAGCACAAAAATTATTAGAAATTAGCCTAGAAGGTTCTGTTGGATAGGTAACTAAAAAATTAACGCTTGTAATTAAAGCAACAAGCACATAGTATAAAGAACATGTTAAAAATAGAAAATTTACAAGCAAGTATAGATAATAAATCAATCTTAAAAGGATTGAATTTAGAAGTAAATGCAGGTGAAGTTCATGCAATTATGGGACCAAATGGAGCTGGAAAAAGCACCCTGGCTAATATTATTGCAGGAAAAGAAGAATATGAGGTTAACCAAGGAACTATTGAGTTAAATGGTGAAGATATTAGCGAGTTGGCTCCTGAAGAAAGAGCTCACAACGGTGTGTTTTTATCGTTTCAATATCCGGTAGAAATTCCTGGGGTTTCTGTAACTAACTTTATTAAAACAGCCATCAACGAAAATCGTAAGGCGAAAGGCTTAGAAGATATGCCTGCAAAAGATATGTTGAAAATGATTCGTGAAAAATCTGAGCTCTTAGAGATTGATCGTAAATTCTTGTCTCGTTCTTTAAACGAAGGTTTTTCTGGAGGAGAGAAAAAACGTAACGAAATTTTTCAAATGGCAATGTTAGAACCTAAACTAGCCATCTTAGATGAAACAGATTCTGGTTTAGATATTGATGCTTTGCGCATTGTTGCAAATGGAGTTAATAAATTAAAATCAAAAGACAACGCTGTCATAGTAATTACACACTACCAAAGATTGTTAGAATATATTGTTCCAGATTTTGTTCATGTACTACATGATGGTAAAATAGTTAAAACCGGAGATGCCTCTCTAGCGCTAGAACTAGAAGCTAAAGGGTATGATTGGATCAAGGAAGAAATGATATCATAAACCATTAAGTATGGATTTAAAAGAAAAAATAGTTTCCTCTTATGTCGCTTTTGAAGACGGCGTAAATATCAATTCTGATATTCATGAGATTAGAACAGAAGCCTTTCAAAACTTTGAAAAGCTAGGCTTTCCATCAAAAAAGCTAGAGGCCTGGAAATATACCTCTCTAAACACTATCTTAAAAGAAGATTACAGTATTTTTCCAGATAAAGAAAAAACCATCAACCTTGCAGATGTAAAACAATATTTTATTCATGATATAGACACTTATAAAGTAATCTTTATAGATGGAAAATACAGTTCTTTTTTATCAGAAACAACCCATGACAGTATAGATGTTTGCTTAATGTCTTCTGCTTTAACCAAAGCAAAATACAAACCTGTCATAGAGAACTATTTTAATAAAGTTGCTAAACAAGACAATTTAACTTCACTAAATACTGCCTTCTCTAAAGAAGGTGCTTACATTCATATTCCTAAGAATACTGAAGTTGAAAAACCTATACAAATTATCAATTTTACCACTGGTACTGAAACTGCAACCATGTTGCAGCCAAGAAACTTAATTGTAGTGGGGCAAAATGCACATGTTCAAATTATTGAGCGTCACCAAAGTTTAACCGAAAATGCTGTATTAACAAACGTTGTTACAGAGGTTTACGCAGACAGACATTCAACTGTAGATTTTTACAAAATTCAAAATGACCATGCCTCAGCTTCCTTGGTAGATAATACCTATATAGAACAACAATCTAACAGTATTGTATCTGTGCATACCTTTTCCTTTGGTGGAAATATTACAAGAAACAATTTAAACTTCTATCAAAAAGGAGAGCATATAGATTCTATTTTAAAAGGAATTACTATTATTGAAGGAAAACAACATGTAGACCATCATACCTTGGTTCATCACATAGAACCCAACTGTGAAAGTCATCAAGATTATAAAGGAATTTTTGACGAACGCTCTACCGGTGTTTTTAATGGAAAGGTTATTGTTGAAAAAGAGGCGCAAAAAACCAATGCATATCAAAAAAACAACAATGTTTTAGTAAGTGATAGATCTACAATTAACGCCAAACCACAACTAGAAATTTTTGCAGATGATGTAAAATGTTCTCATGGTTGTACCATTGGTCAATTAGATGAACAAGCTTTGTTTTATATGCAACAGCGTGGAATTCCAAAAAAAGAAGCAAGAGCTTTGTTAATGTATGCATTTGCCAATACCGTTCTAGAAAGCGTTAAAATTCCTGAGGTTAAGGAAAGAATAACAAAGTTAATTGCTATGAAGTTAAATGTAAATATTGGTTTTAATATCTAAAACCAAGGGTACTAATAAACACAAAAACAGGCAATTATGCCTGTTTTTGTGTTTTGATATAATTCTAAAGCCTTATTGCTCTAGATAATCTAATGCCAAAGCAGATAATGTTTTAACTCCCAGCACAAAACCACTTTCATCTAACATAAAATCTGGCGTGTGATGCCCAGCAGCCTCTTCTGGTTTTACATCCAAAGCTTTTCCTCCTAAGAAAAAATACAGTCCTGGTATTTTTTGTTGAAAAAAAGAAAAATCTTCTGCACCAGTAATTGCATCTATTTCTAGTACATTTTCTTTTGATGCTATTCGTTGAAGTGTAGGAAGCATCTGGCTAGTCAATTCTAAATGATTGAAGGTAATTGGGTATCCTTTGTCTATTTCTATAGTTGCTTCAGCTCTAAATGCTTTTGCAATATCTGGAACCATTTCTTTCATTCTCTTGTTAATAAAGTCTTGCATCCCATAATCTAAAGTTCTAATAGTACCAATAATGGTTGCGTTTTCTGGAATGATATTACTTCGTATTCCAGCGTTCATCATTCCAACAGTAATAACAGCACCTTCTTTTGTTAACTCAGACTCTCTACTAATAATGGTTTGTAATCCGTTAATTATTTGAACAGAAGCTAGAATAGGGTCTACACTTGCCCAGGGTCTAGAACCATGAGCTTGCTTTCCTTTAACATTAATTTGATATGATTGAGCTGCCGCCATAATACCTCCTGATTTATAGGTTATTTTTCCTGCATCTAAACCTGCTGCAATATGCAATCCAAAAATAGCATCTACATCTGGGTTTTTCAACACTCCTTCTTTTACCATTAACTCTGCTCCTCCTTCTTCTCCTTTTGGAGCCCCTTCTTCTGCAGGTTGAAAAATAAACTTTATAGTTCCATGAATATCACTTTTCATCTGAGATAATACTTCTGCAACACCCATTAAAATAGCAACGTGAGAATCATGCCCACAGGCATGCATTACCCCTGTTTCTTTTCCATTATAGGTTGTGGTTACATTAGATTTAAATAACAACTCATTTCTCTCTGTAACAGGCAGTGCATCAATATCTGCTCTTAAGGCAACTACTTTTCCTGGTTTTTCTCCTTTTAATATGCCAACTACCCCTGTTTTAGCAACACCTGTTTGAACGGTCATTCCTAGCGCTCTAAGATGACTTTCTATATACTTGGCTGTCTTAAATTCTCTATTTGACAACTCGGGATTTTGATGAACATGTCTTCTCCATTCAATAACTTTCTGTTCTACTTGATCAGACAGCATCTTAATTTTTTTGTCATTCTTTTGCCCAAAACTAATTCCTGTGATGAACAGTGATAAACTTAAAATAATTGTTTTTTTCATTTGACGATATATTTATTGTATAGATTGAATTATTCCTTTTAAAAACTCATTTTCTTCAAACCAAGACAAGCCAAAACGAACGATGACTAAATCTTCATCTGGTAAAATATAGACTCTTTGTCCTTGATACCCATCTGCAAAATACATGTTTTGAGAAACATCTTTCAATTGCTTTTCTGTGTTTAGCCAAAACTGGGCTCCATAACTTCCGTTTGAGGTTGGTGTTGGTGTTGTTACATAGTCTACCCATTCTTTAGTAAATAACTCTTCACCGTTCCAAGCTCCATTGTGTAAATATAACAATCCAAACTTCCCCCAATCTCTGGTGGTTGCCCAAGCATAAGATGAGGCCACATAATTTCCTGCTAGGTCACTCTCTAAAATCATAGAATTCATCCCTATTTTATCAATTAAATTAGTATACCAAAAATCTAAATATGATTGATGATTGTTAAACTGATCTCTTAAAATTCCTGATAATAGATTAGAGGTTCCTGAAGAATAATTCCAAGTTTCATTTGGCTTGCCAATCAATGGTTTTTCTTCCTGTACTTTGGTCATATCTCGCTCTAAAAAAAGCATTTTGGTAGCATCTGAAATTTCATCATAGTTTTCATCCCATTCTAACCCTGAATTCATTTGAAGTAAGTTGTGAATTGTAATCTCCTTTCTTGCATCATTTTGCCAAGATTCAACAGGGGCTTTGTCTTGTATATTTATTTTTTGTTGATGCTCTAATATACCAAAAACAGTACTCATAATACTTTTAGTCATAGACCACCCTAAAATTCGAGAATTTTTGGTAAACCCCTCAGAATATTTCTCTGCTATAATTCGATCTTTATAAAGAACCAACACAGCTCTGGTCTTTCTTACCCCAAATATTGAATTTACTGTTTCATTTAATTTTTTATAATCTATACTTTCAAAAACTGAGTCTTTATGAGAACCGTTTCCGTAAGGATAGGGGATTGTGTCATTTACTATTTTTCTTCGCTTAGGCGTCTTGTAATTACTCTTTTCATCTTTTTTGTCTAAGGTTAACACAGACCCTAAGCCTTCTCTAATAATTGATTTTCTGGTGAGTAATCCAAATACAGAAGAACTTGCTGTCTTCTTTTGTTTATCAATAGCATTTGTTGCCAAGTTTACAGGAGAAAAATTATTGTCTGTTGTATCTGTAAAAGATAAACTTCTTTCTCCAAGAAAAACTGAAGAGGCTGTGTTTTTTGCAGAGTAGCCTGCTAAAATATTCAGTTTTGGATAATTAATAATCAGGGTAAGCAATAGTATAGCCACCGTAAGGAGTAAAATTCTTTTCACTATTTTCATTTCAAAAACGTTTCAGTCTTTACAAACATAAGAATAAAATAGCAGGTTTGTTAAAAGATTTATCTTTGATGCCCTACCTTTGTATCTCAAAATCAATAGAATGTTTCCAGTAGAAAAAATCCGTGCAGATTTTCCAATTTTACAAAGAAAGGTGAATGGAAAACCATTGGTGTATTTTGACAATGCGGCTACTTCACAAACGCCAAAAATTGTAATAGATGCTATTGTAAATTATTATAGCAATTACAATGCGAACATTCATAGAGGTGTTCATACCCTAAGTCAGGAAGCGACAGATTTATATGAACAAGCTAGAATAACCCTTCAAAAGCATTTTAACGCAAAACATGCCTATGAAATAATTTTTACTTCTGGAACAACACATAGTATTAATATGGTTGCTTCAGGCTTCTCCTCTATGCTTAAAAAAGGAGATGAAATTATTGTTTCAGCACTAGAGCATCACTCTAATATTGTTCCTTGGCAAATGCTCTGCGAAAAAACAGGCGCTGAATTAAAGGTTATTCCTATGAACGAAGAAGGTTCATTAATTATGAGTGAATATGATAAATTATTGTCTGAAAACACAAAATTAGTTTTTTGCAATCATATTTCAAATGCGCTTGGAACCATAAACCCTATAGAAGAAATTATTAAAAAAGCGCATCTAGTTGGTGCTGCTGTTTTAATTGATGGCGCTCAATCTACGCCTCATATGAAAGTAGATTTTCAAGACTTAGATGTAGATTTTTTTGTAACATCTGCACATAAGATATGTGGGCCTACAGGTGTGGGTCTATTATATGGTAAGCAAGAGTGGTTAGAAAAACTTCCTCCTTACCAAGGAGGTGGTGAAATGATTGATACAGTTACTTTTGAAAAAACAACCTATGCAGGCTTGCCTCATAAATTTGAAGCAGGAACTCCAAACATTTGTGGCGGAATTGCGTTTGGTGTTGCCATAGATTATATGAATACTATTGGGTTTGATGCCATTGGTATTTATGAGCAAGAATTGTTAGCCTACGGAACTCAAGAATTATTAAAAATTGATGGAGTTAGAATTTATGGTACTGCTTACAAAACTTCTGTTATTTCATTTAATGTTGCTGAAATTCACCCCTATGATATCGGTTCTATTTTAGACAAGCTAGGGATTGCTGTAAGAACAGGACATCACTGTGCTCAGCCTATTATGGAATTTTATAAAATACCAGGAACCGTAAGAGCTTCTTTTGCTTTTTACAACACTAAAGAAGAAATTGATGTTTTTATTAAAGGCTTACAAAAAACAATAATGATGTTAGGCTAATTACGCTGCTAAGCTCTTTTTTAAAATTAGATTTATTGTTTTTATTTATCTTCACGAAAACAATTATATGAAACAACTAATTATTTTTGTCTGTTCTTGCTCTTTAATGTTGGTTGGCTGCTCTACTGAAAAAGAAGTGGCTACTTTTCAAAAAATAGAGTACAAGGCAATTACTCGTGGATATTCAAAACAAATTGTTATACAAAAAGACAGCTTACGATATTTTGAAAATAACAGAGAAACTCGTTCGTTAATTATAACAAAGAAAATCAAAAACACCTTAAATGGTTTTCTTGAAAAACTTAATCTTACTTCGCTTCATCAATTAAAATCAACTTCTGAAAAGCACCAATATGATGGTGCAATGTATACAACTATAGAAGTAATCTGGGATAATAAAACATACAAAAGTGTTGGCTTTGATGATGACAATCCGCCAAAAGAACTAATACCTTTCCTACATTATTTAGTTGCTTTGGTCAAATAAAAAAGGCAGCCAAATGGCTGCCTTTTTTATCTAATTAAATTCTTCTTATTATAAATTAATAATCAAAAGTTAATTTTAAAACTGTTCTACGACCTATTACAGGCATGTTTGGAAAAGCTCTATATTCTTGATCAAACACGTTCGTTGCCGAAAGGTCTAATTTAAGATTGTCTGAAACATTGTATCCAACATTCACATCAAACAAGTTTTTCTCTTGTACATCTCCAGAGAATAACCCTTGATTTGCATAAAAAGCATCATCGTGTTGATAAGCAACAGCTGCTCTTACTTTATCTTTTGAATATTGAGCTCCTACTCTATATTTCATCTTTGGAGAATTTAAATACGATGAAAATGGTAATCCGTCATCATTTGATTCTCCAGGAATCCATTCATTCTGACTCACCCAAGAAGTATTAAACCATAAGGTTATGTCATCACTTAAGAAATATTCCATTGCTAAATCTGCACCTACGTGACTTCTAGTAGCGCCATCAAAACGACGGTATCCTGCAGGAATATGCATTAAATCATCTCCTTGAGGTACACTCGTGGTTTCTACGGTTCCAAAAATTGGAAATAATGGTGATACAGCGCCTTCAAAAGCAGCGCCTCCTTGAGTGAATGCTCCTCCAACTGAGGCTGCTGCTCCTGCAATTGTTCCTCCAATTACTTGTCCTATTGGCGCAATTGCTGGAGATCCAGGACCCAGTGCACCTGCTGGCGCTCCTGTAGCCCAAATAGATTGAGGAATTCCTAATGCAGTATACTGAGCTTGTACGGCTCCTGTTACTGCTCCTATTACTCCTGGGTCAGAAGCAAAATCTGCTCCTACTTGAGCGCCTAAATCATTAGCAATATTTGCTCCTTGTAAAGAAAATGTTGGCCCTATAGCTGTAAACTGAGTAAAACCTTTTCTTTCATAGGTATATACATCTAATGATACAGACAATTTATTTGCGATTAGTCCTTTATACCCTAATTCAAAAGAATTTAAGGTTTCTATTTGAGAACGTCCTGTACCTACCAAATTATCCATTGGCTCCCCATTAAATAAGTTATATCCTACTAGTTGTCCTGATCCTCCTGAAGGTGCATACCCGTTGAAGAAATTTTGAACCACTGGCAATAAAGGGTTTCCTGCTAAGGCACCATATAATGCTCCTAGTGTAGGTGCAGCAACTGCCCCGTAAGCATATGCTAAAGGAAATTGTGTAGTTCCATAAGGAAGGTCAGGTAATCCAGGTACCGATAAATCTATTGTTGGATTTGCTGGAAATTCTTGAGGTGCATACTGACCAGATAACCAAACATCTGCAATACCAGGTGCTAAAACAGACACAGGGAAATCTATATTTTGCTGTAAAGCAGAAGGTCCAGTGTTTGCTTTGTTAAAAGATGCTCTAAATGTGTGGTTTTCATTTGCTTTGTAAACAATCGCAACCCTTGGTGCAAAAGCTCCTTCGTCTATAAAGTTAAACTTGTCGTATCTTCCTGCATAGGTAATATCTAACTTATCACTAATTTTAGAAGTTCCTTGAAGGTAAGCTCCAGTAATAATATAATCATCTCTATCTTCATTAATACCATACAATGTGTTTGCTGTCATAGATTTAGAATTTCTATAATCAGAACCTATGGTAAAGTTTGTGTTTAAAAACTTAGGAACATCAAAGTTATACTGTAGCTGAGCTTCTAATGAATTTCTTTCTGCTACTTGTCTTAAACCAGATGCGTATAAAAAAGTTGGTTTTTCTGCACTACCACCATCATTGTAGTTGTAATATACTTGTGCAAATAATCCTCCAGACTGAACTCTACCTTGAACCCAGTAATCATTACCTTGTGCATACCCTGCTCCTTGTGAATTAAAGAACAAACCTCCTCCATTTGCAAATCCTGCAGAAAGAAATGCAGTAGTCTCATCAGTTGGTCTAAATTCTAAATGTACGTTAGCTGAATAATTTTTGTACTCTGTTGCTAAAGGATTTCCGTCTCCATTATCATCTAAATCTGTTAACGTTAATAAGGTCTCTCCTGGTTGTGTAGGATCTACTCTACCGTTAACAATTGCTGGTTGAGAAATAGTGGTTCTTTGAGCTGCAATAAAGTCAGCATCAGCTACAGGATCTAATTCAAAATCATTTCCTTTCATGTAACGTACGTTAACTTTAAATCCAAATTTATCGTTATCGTTTTTAAATGCATGACGAACAGTCATTCCTGTAGTACTTAATGTACCTCCTAAAAATTCTACTGTTGTTCCTGGGTGATCAATAGGGCTTTTAGACATGAAGTGAACAACTCCAGAGGTAACTCCAGGGCCATATAATGCTGATGCAGCACCTCTTACAACTTCTACTCTCTCAATATCAATATTAGACATTCCTGTTTGAAAACTTTGAAAAGTTCCGGCAGAAGGAGTTACTAAGTAACGATAATCTAAAATTGGAAATGTAGAGGTTCCAAATACTCCAGAACCTGCACGCATTTCTATATTAACAGTGTTTGCAGATTGTTGTTGCATCTGAACTCCAACAATATTTGCTAAATTCATAATAGGATCTACCGCTGCGGCAGAATTTAAGATGTCTTTAGATGTTATAATACTTACAGAAGCTGGTGCTTCTTGTACTTTTTGTTTTCTTCTTGAGGCAGAAAACACAATTTCTTCTAGTGAAGTAGCGTCTTCTTCAAGACTAACCATCACTTCTTGATTGTTTTTTGTTATTTCTACGCTTACAGCCTTAAAGCCTAGCATAGAAATTTCAATAGTAAAAGGCGGAGCATCTGCCACTTTGAGTGAAAATTTACCATCAAAGTCTGTGGTTGTTCCTATTGCTTTTCCAGAGACCTTAACGTTGGCTCCTAAAAGTGTTTCACCTGTTGTTGCTTCTTTAACCACACCTGTTATGGTAGTTTGAGCTAGCATTGTTGCACTAGCGAGCATAACAAATGCAAAGAAAATTGTCTTTTTTATCATGATATAAATTGTTTAATAACAAAGACGAATGTACGATTTTTTTTGATTTTTGTAATATTTTTGTAATATTTTTGAGTTATTGCATGACCTCTTGGTTGATTTTTATGAAAATCTTATTTTATCATAGAGTTGAGTTAATCAATTAATGAATTGTAACTTTGCCTTTTAATTATTCTCCTTTTGAAAATTATTCGATCTATTACAGCTTTTAATTCTTCGGAAAAAACCATTGTTACTATTGGCACATTTGATGGTATTCATATTGGTCATCAGAAAATTCTGAAAGACCTTATCAAAACGGCTAAAAAAGAAGGAAAAAAATCAGTTCTTTTAACTTTTTTCCCTCATCCAAGGATGGTGTTACAAAAAGACAACAAAATTCTATTACTAAACACCATAGAAGAAAAATCAGGCTTACTAGAAAAAATGGGCTTAGATTATTTAATCATACACCCCTTCAGCAAAGAGTTTTCTAGACTTACTGCCCTAGACTTTGTTAGAGATATTTTAGTAAACAAGCTGAATACTTCTAGGTTAATTATTGGTTATGACCACCATTTTGGAAAAAATAGAGAAGGGAATATTCATCAATTAAAAGAATATAGTTTGCTTTATGATTTTAAGGTTGAAGAAATTCCTGCCCAAGATATTGATGATGTTTCGGTAAGCTCAACTAAGATTAGAACTGCCCTGAAAGAAGGCAATTTAAAAACAGCAAATAACTACTTAGGCTATCATTATATGCTTAATGGAACTGTTGTGAGCGGAAAAAAACTGGGAGGCACAATTGGCTTCCCCACTGCTAATTTAGAGATAAAAGAACCTTATAAATTAATTCCAAAGACAGGGGTTTATATCATCAAAACACATATAAATACTGTTTTATATACCGGAATAATGAATATTGGTTTCAACCCTACGGTTCTTGGGAAACATCAAACCATTGAGGCGCATTTATTTGATTTTAATGAAGATCTTTATGGTAAAGAAATAATGATTGAATTTATTTATTTTCTCCGAGAAGAACATAAATTTAAATCCATTGAAGAGCTGGTTGTTCAATTAAATATTGACAAAGAAAATGCTATTTCTTACCTCTCAAACAATCCTTTATAACTCATTGCGATATTGATTCACTTACTTTATCTTTGAGTTCTTATAATTAAGACACACTATGTTACAGGTTCCGTTTATTAGAGACAATCAAAAATTAGTTTTAGAAGGATTGGCAAAAAGAAATTTTGCCAATGCTAAAGAAATTATAGAAAGCGTTATAGAAGCAGATGAAACTAGAAGAAAAATTCAAGTTTTATTGGACAATACATTGGCAGAGTCTAACGCTCTTTCTAAAGAAATTGGGCTTTTTTTTAAAACAGGACAAGTACAAAAAGCAACGCTTGTAAAAGAAAAAACAGGAAAACTTAAAGAACAATCTAAAGATTTAAACGATCAATTAAATACTGCTTCAAAAAATCTTCAAGAATTATTATATCAAATTCCTAATATCCCACATACCTCTGTTCCTTCAGGGCAATCTGAAGAAGACAATGAAGAGGTTTTTAGAGAAGGAGCAATCCCTAAGCTTCACAGTGAAGCACTACCACATTGGGAATTAGTGAAAAAATACGATATTATAGATTTTGAATTAGGAACAAAAATTACAGGAGCGGGTTTTCCTGTCTACAAAGGAAAAGGAGCAAGGCTTCAAAGGGCTTTAATTAGTTATTTTTTAGATAAAAACACCGCTGCTGGTTATACAGAATATCAAGTGCCGCATCTTATAAATGAAGCTTCAGGAATAGGAACTGGCCAGCTGCCAGATAAGGAAGGGCAAATGTACTATGTAGGAGTAGATGATTTGTATTTAATTCCAACAGGAGAAGTTCCCATCACAAATATGTATCGTGGAAATTTAGTAAATGAGAGTGATTTACCTATTATGGCTACTGGTTATACACCTTGTTTTCGTCGTGAAGCAGGTAGTTATGGTTCTCATGTAAGAGGTTTAAATCGTTTACACCAGTTTGATAAAGTTGAAATTGTTAGAGTAGAGCACCCAGATAATTCTTACAAAGCTTTAGACGGCATGGTAGCGCACATTAAAGGAATCTTAAACGAATTAAAACTACCATATCGTATCCTACGTTTGTGTGGTGGCGATACTGGTTTTACTGCTGCTTTAACCTTTGATTTTGAAGTTTTTTCTACAGCTCAAGATAGATGGTTAGAAATTAGTTCTGCTTCAAATTTTGAAACATTTCAAGCAAACAGATTAAAACTTCGTTTTAAAAATAGCGATGGTAAAAATGAGTTGGCTCATACATTAAACGGAAGTTCTTTGGCGTTGCCAAGGGTTTTAGCAGGGATTTTAGAAAATTGCCAAACCGAAGAGGGTATTCAAATACCTGAAGTCTTAGTACCTTATACTGGTTTTTCAATCATTAATTAGCAACAACGGCAACAAGTAATCTTTTATATTTGTTCATTTCTAAAAGCGCCTTAAAATAATCACTTATTTGCCCTGTTCTCATAAACTCTATTGAGTTTTGTTTTGCGGCTTCATATTGTTTGGTTAGTTCTTTCATCTTTATTTTTTATTCGTTACTTAGTGAAATACAACTATTGTGCCAAAATCGAATCTAGTTGCTTTTCTAAAATAGATGTAGTTAATGAAAAATTAACATTTTAGTTGAGTATCTTTGATACAGATGAAGAACATTTTCCTCATAATAGCCCTATTTTCAGTTAGTTTTGTCTTTTGTCAAAACAGTTCTTCTTTAGCAGAAAGTTATTTTCGTGAAGGAGAATATGAGAAAGCTTCTCAGATATATGAATCACTAGAAAAAAATAATCCTTTTAACACAAGGTATCTAAAACGGTTAATTACTTGTTATCAAGAAACAAGCAATTATGAAAAGGCAGCAGATCTTCTTCAAAAAAAGTTACTTAATAATCCTTCTCAACACTATCTTCGAATAGAAATTGGATATAATTTTGATCGTCAACAAAAAACAGCGCTAGCAAAAAAAGAGTATGATTTTGCTATTGATGCTATTACTTCTGACCCTAGTTTGGGCGGAATTATGGGTAGAATGTTTCAGCAAAATAATTTATTAGACTATGCTATTGAAGCATACTCTAAAACAATGAGGCTTTATAAAAATGCTAGTTATGAATTTCAAATAGCTCAGATTTACGGAGAGAAGGGCGAGTTTGAAAAAATGTTTGATTCCTATACACAACTCATAGATAAAGATGAAAACTATCTCGGAGGAGTGCAGCGTTTTACCAGTAGATATATAAACGAAGACGCCACAAATAGCAATAATATTGCTTTTAAAAAATCTTTGTTGAAAAAATCTATAAGCAATCCTAAAAATGTTTGGAACGAGTTATTAAGCTGGTTATTCACCAAACAAAAAGAATATGGAAAAGCTTTTATTCAAGAAAAAGCCCTCTTCAATAGAGACCCTGCATATATTGAAACTGTTTTTAGATTGGCAAAGATTGCCTTTGAAAATAATGATATTACTACTGCAAAAAAATGCTTTGACTTTATTCTTGAAAAGACCAATTTTATTGAAGAAAAAATCACTGCAGAATTGTATCTTTTAAAAATAGCCGTAAAAACTACTGCTAAAAACAGCGCTTCTTTATTTGAAAAAACTCTTCAAGAATATGGCGTTAATAGAAATTCATTAGAAATTCAACTAGAATTTGCAGACTATTTAACTTTCAAAATAAACAATCCCTCAAAAGCAATTGAAGTGCTAGAAAAAGCGTTGTTGCTCTCTACTTCAAAATTTAAAAACGCACGGATAAAACTAAAACTAGGGGAGGTGTTGGTTTTTACTGGAAGATTTAACAAAGCGCTCCTTTATTTTTCTCAAGTACAGACTCAATTAAAAAATCATCCCTTATCACAACAAGCGCGTTTTAAAGTTGCGCAAACATCTTATTTTAAAGGTGATTTTAAATGGGCGAAATCTCAGTTGAAAATTTTAAAAGGGTCTACAACACAACTTATTGCCAATGATGCTGTTGATTTATTTTTAGTTATTTCAGACAACGAGCCAAAAGATTCTATTCCTTCTGGTTTACTAGATTTTGCGAAAGCAGATTTATTGGCCTATCAAAATAAAAATACTGAAGCGATAGCAATCTATAGCGCTATGGCACAAAAATATCAAGGTCAAAATATTGAAGATGATGTATTATTTAATCAAGCAACCCTTTATCTTAAAGAAAATCAATATGAAAACACCATCAGCAATCTTTTAAAAATAATTTCTATAAATGCCGAGGGTATTTTAGTAGACGATTCTTATTATTTATTAGCCGAAGTTTATAAAAACAAGATAAAAGACACTGAAAAAGCATCAGAGTATTATCAAAAAATTATCTTTGAAAAACCGTCGAGCATTTATTTAGTTGATGCTAGAAAAAAATACAGAGAAATCCGAGGAGATATTATCAATTAGAAGACCTCATTTAATCGTTTTTTATCATTTTTCCAACCAATGTATATATATAACGTTACAATTAATATAGACGGAAGCATTCATGAAGAATGGCTTTCTTGGATTCAAGATCACATACAAGAAGTATTGGCAACGGGAAGTTTTGTTGCTGCTAAACTAACTCAAGTTTTAGTAGAAGAAGAAATGGGGGGTGTTACTTATTCTGTTCAATACACTGCTAATAGTAGAGAAGATTTAAATGAGTATTATGCCATTTATGCTCCTAAATTGAGAAATGAAAGCATGCAAAAATTTGCGGATAAAATGATTTCGTTTAGAACAGAATTAAAAGTTATTAAAGAGTTTTATCCACCTAACATTAAGAATTAAAATGACAGTTAGAGCAAAAAAACATCTAGGTCAGCACTTTCTTAAAGATGAAGACACTGCCAAAAACATTGCCAACTCTTTAACAGAGGCTGGATACAATACTATTCTAGAAATTGGGCCAGGAATGGGGATGTTAACCAAATATTTATTAGAAAAAAAAGCAAAAATCACTGTCATGGAAATTGATAGGGATTCAGTTGCATTTTTAAAGGAAGAGTTTAGAAACGAATACATCAACTTAGATACATCTGCTAACAACTTTGAAATTATTGAAGGTGATTTTCTAAAACAGGATCTCTCTACTTTTTTTAACAATCGACAAGTCGCAATTATTGGTAATTATCCATATAATATTTCTTCTCAAATTATTTTTAAAGCAATAGAATACCGAGAATTTGTTCCAGAGCTTTCTGGAATGTTTCAAAAAGAAGTTGCCAAAAGAATTGCAGAAAAAGAAGGGAGTAAGGTCTACGGAATTATATCTGTATTAACACAAGCTTTTTTTGATGTAGAATATTTATTTACGGTTCCTCCATCGGTTTTTAACCCTCCACCAAAAGTAGATTCTGGAGTAATAAGGCTTATTAGAAAAAAAGACTTTTCATTATCTGTAGATGAAAAACTTTTTTTTAGGGTAGTAAAAACAGCTTTTAATCAACGACGTAAAATGTTAAGAAGCAGTTTAAAGTCTTTCAATCTTTCGGATACCTTAAAAGAAGATACTATATTTGCGATGCGACCAGAACAATTGTCTGTAAACGAGTTTATTAAACTCACGCATAAAATAGCAACTGATGTCATTTGAAATTACAAGCGAACTTTTAGCAAACATCACTTCATCTATAGAAGTCTCTAATGACAAGGCAATTGTTGCTTTGTTTGAAGAGATGCACTACGCAGATATTGCTGAGATTCTAGATGAGCTTTCTTTTGATAATGTTGTTTATATCATAAAACTTCTCGATAGCGAAAAAACATCTGCTGTTCTAATGGAACTAGATGAAGACATTCGTGAAAAAACACTTCAAAATCTTTCGGCAAAAGAAATAGCTGAAGAAGTTGAAGAGCTAGATTCTGATGACGCTGCAGATATTATAGGAGAGCTTTCACAGGAAAGGCAAGAGGCGGTACTATCTAAAATTGAAGATGAAGAACATGTAAAAGAAATTGAAGAGCTGCTTGCGTATGATGAAGATTCTGCCGGGGGGTTAATGGCAAAAGAACTGGTGAAAGTAAATGAAAACTGGACGGTTCTTAAATGTGTTAGAGAAATGCGCGCCCAAGCAGAAGAAGTAACAAGAGTTCATTCTATTTATGTTGTTGATGATAATGATAAATTAAAAGGACGATTGTCTTTAAAAGATTTACTGATAACCTCAACCAAAACAGCAATCTCTGAAGTTTATATTCCTAAAGTTGATTTTGTAAATGTTCATGACAACTTAGATGAAGTCTCTAACAAAATGCGAAAATATGATTTAGAGGCCATCCCAGTTATAGATAATAATGGTGTTTTATTAGGTAGAATTACCATTGATGATATTGTAGATGTTATTAAAGAAGAGGCCGATAAAGATTATCAATTAGCCGCAGGTTTAACACAAGATGTTGAAGCAGATGATAGTATTTTACAATTAACCAAGGCACGGTTGCCCTGGTTATTTTTAGGACTTTTAGGAGGGGTAGGTGCTTTTTTGATTATGGTAATGTTTGAAAACACCTTTGATGAAAATGCCGTTTTATTCTTTTTTACTCCCTTAATTGCTGCAATGGCAGGAAATGTGGGGGTGCAATCATCGGCAATTATTGTGCAAGGATTGGCCAATGATGATGTAAAGGGAAGTATTAATAGCAGGTTAATAAAAGAAATGTTGTTAGCAGCGCTTAACGGACTTGTGTTGGCTTTGGTTTTATTTTTGTTTGTTTGGTTTTATGAAGGAAAAATAAATACCGCTTTAGCCATTTCAGTTTCTCTTGTAGCAGTTATTATTGTTGCAGGCTTAATAGGTACTTTTGTGCCCTTGTTTTTGAATAAAAGAGGAATAGATCCTGCAATTGCAACCGGGCCGTTTATTACAACCAGCAATGATATTTTTGGCATCTTAATTTACTTTATGATCGCCAAGCTTATTCTGGGCATTTAAATAATTACTGAAATTTCTGATACAAAT
>Ga0209504_1000185_pt1 | contig 60243 bp, 65 predicted proteins | sample COGITO_mtgs_1005_FD_184791 | JGI IMG/M metagenome (GOLD analysis project Ga0209504, IMG submission 184791) | Pelagic marine microbial communities from North Sea - COGITO_mtgs_100511 (SPAdes) (version 2) | ecosystem: Environmental > Aquatic > Marine > Epipelagic ... | reverse complement strand
CAATACCACCACTCTTCTTGGCATATGCCATGATTTCTTGATGTGCTTTACGGAAGTCAATTGCTTCATCAAGTTCAATAGATTCTTTTCTTAATTTTACATCGCGATTTAGAACAAATCTTAACATCTTTGCATCTTTACCTGCTTTTTTCATCACAGGAGCACCTTTAGGTGCATTTCTTAATTTTTGCATAGTCTTTTTAATATCGGCTTCGCGAGATCCTTCTTCAAGATTTTTACGCAAATCACTAAATGATAGAGATTCCATGTAGTCTTTTGCTTTCAATTTGACGCCGTGTTGCTTACGCAATTCGTCAGCCGCAATTTGTGACAAGAACTTGACCTTGGCTTTGGCCAGATCCATCTGCATGTCTTTGTCTAGACCCGCAATCATACCTTTTGCTTTCTTATAAGCGGGCCCGCTAGGATCAACACGATCAATTGTGGAGTAATTCTTCTTTAACAATGCAATCTGTCGACTGTCCAGCCCTTCTAACAGATCGAGATTAAGTTCTATATTTTCATTTTCCCAAATTTGCACAATTTTGTTCCCCCATTGATCTTTTTTACCTAATTCCCTAACAGCTTTGCGTGGATATTTCTTCACAGCGTCGTCGAAATCATCCACAACCCCCATCCATCTTGAAGCATGTTTCCTGTTCTTGTACGGTTTAACTAAATGTGGTCTTACTATTTTACCGCCCAAAGGTTTAGAACTGTCCGGATTTAGATTTGCTTGATAATCCCCAAGTGCACTCACGGCTTCCTTTACGACAGAGTTCATTGTCACTGCCATGTCACCCTGCGCCATTGTAACTTTGCCCTGTCTGTTATAGAGATATGATGCTTGTGCAACTGGATTGGCAACGTTTTTTAGCGCAATCTTTTCGAGATTGTACTTTGCTGATTTGCTCTTGGACTTGACAACGTATGTGTTTTCGTTGCCTTTCTTGATAGAAGAATCAAAGTTAATCTTAATCTTGTCACCTTTCTTCAATGACTTGAACATTTCGTCAGAAATAGGCAGTTTCATTTCAGTAATCTCGGTTTCTTCTGGAACACAGTTGGGCACTTCTTTACCATTCTTTTTCTTCATCCCAACCTGTTTATAACCATCCCAGCAGGGATCGTCTTTACGCTTGTCATCTTTCTTTTTCTTGGCTTCTTCAATTTTCATAGCACCCTCTATTGTCCAAACTGCTTTGCTGGTTCCTTCAGTAGATTTATCCACATTTACTTTCTTACCCAAAAACTTTAAAAGTTCTATGACTTTCTTCAGGTTTCCTTTTTCAATATGCTGAGACGCAATATGTTTTGTTGCTGGTTTAACGTCTCGTTGTCTTATTCTCAACGATTCTTTAATATCATCTTTCATTACAATATTTCCGGTAAGTGTGTCATTAATGATGATATAACACCAGCACCAACCAACCACATAATCTTGGTCATTACTGACATACGTTCTCGCAGAGAGATAACAATCCCATCGATATCATCCATTTTACCCGACATTCTATTAAGTCGTTCGTGCCCTTCGGCGCGTCTCACCTCAAGGTCTGTAATTTTTTCTTCTACTCTTGCTAATGCTACAATAGCATCCGACATTTTATCCAACTTGTCTTCAATCCGTTGAAGCCTATCGTCTGTATGCTGGTCCATTTACATCTACCTCTTAGTTATCTACTTTAGCACTAGCGCGCCATTGGTAACAAGACCAATAATTTGCTTTCCATTTAGGGCCAGGATTGTCGCAACCGTGTCTTGCCCTGAATGATTTTCTCCTTTCGGGATCATCCCGTTTAATTTCCATATTCGGATCGCCAAAAGTAACTTTTACAACATTACCCTTGTCGTTCTTTACATACACACCAAACTTTTTGTTCGAACCAGAGGGCAACCTAAAAGGATTATTTAGTTCTACCTTCTTACCCTGATACTCAGATTCGGTTATAACTAATTCTTCTTGTACAGATTCGCACTGACAATCAATCATCTCTTCTAGGTGTTGCCTAAATGTTTTCATCGTTATTCCTTATCAAATATGCCAGAAAATTCATCATCGATCTCTTCATGAATCTTCTTAATTCTTTGTGTGTTGATATCATTCAACGCATTTAAAACAGAATCCATATCATACTTCATAGTGGCAATATCGGGGTTTTGCCCAGGCGTAGCTCTAGCATAAGCGATAAAAGCATCGTCGGTACCATACTCTAAAACTTTTTCTTGCAAATCTTCATCCACACTACCATCCGCGATAAAACTATTCACACGAGCAAATCCGAGTTGTTGTGGAGTTTTAAATCGCTGATTTTCGTATGAATCTAATCCACGGTTATACACTTCCAATACAATATCAAATGGCATATTAGCCCGTTCGGCTTTCTTTACCAAACTAGAATATTCCTCAAAAAATCCATCAAGTTCTTCGATCTCTTCTTCCGAGAACGACTCCTTACCAGCGCGCAACATAGCAGAAATCATTTCAGACTCGGAATATTCCTCTTCGTCGTCATCCTCATCATCCTCATCATCTTCTTCTTCGGTGTAGTATTCGAGATAGTCTCTAACCGTAGAAATATAGTCTGACGCTAAAGTGATTTTAGAAAGAATCCACTCATCAGGCTCTTCATCCATATCAGACATAATTTCAAGGATTGATAACGCATCTTCCGAGATTTCGTACAGTTGAGCTTCTGCCATCCGTAACCCATCGGTATTTGGATCATCGTAATCTTCTACAAACAAAGAACCAAAATCCAAATCCAAATCTTCTGATTTAGTTCCTCTTTTTCTTTCGATTTCTTTTCTTCGGAATTGTGGAGTTAAACGTGCGGCAACCCGACTGACGAATTTCTTCATCTTTTCTGTGCGTCTATCCACAGTCATTTTCTGTGCGGGTGACAACTTTCCGTAGGATTTTCCGCCAGCATAACGCTTCTTGAGCATCATTCTTGCTCCGCGTCTGGCTCTTTTAGAAATGCGCGCTCGGTCTGCAAATCGTCGCATAACCAACTGGCGTTGTCTTTTAATTCTAGTTTTTCTTCTGCGCAACTGCATTCCGCGTTTTCGGCGCTGCTGCATAGACAGAACTTCTGTTTGCATATCTTCCATTGGAGTTTACCTTAGTCTTATCCCACCGCAGGTTTGCCTTAGCCTTACTGCAGTTATATGTGTATTTATGATTATTTAACTTTTGACATTCCCATTCCAGCCCTCAAGTCGTCGAACAACTTTTTGGTGTCTGTGGCAGACATGCTGACAGAAACACCTTTCTTAAATGTGTCAAAGTCACCCTTAGAGACATTCGCTCTTTGCTTAGAAGCAGACATTCCCTCAACCCCTTCTGCGTCAGGGTCTCTATCCCCCGCAGATACAACATTGATCTGTTTAAAGTCATAAAATCCGTGGCGGGCCTTTACACCATTATACTTATTTAACAGTGTTTCAAATTCAGATATTCTATCAGCACCAACAACCATCGTGACTTTATCAAATCCTTTGGCATGTAGTGAACCGGCAATATCAAAAACGTTTTTGACTTTCTTATCCAGAATAATATTTTTAGAGTGTTTTGGGAACATCTTACGAACGTGCTTGATTTTCTGATCGTATGTCAGAGGATTTTTCTTAGGATCCTGCGAATGTGACAGATATACAAAAAACGGATTTCTGCCCGCTTTTCTGGCAAGCACGTCAACAAGTTTACCGTGTCCAACGGTGGGTGGGTTCATTCTTCCAAATGTAAAGAATGCTTCCTTACCTTGTTGCTCATTAATAAACTGTTTGAACGAGTACATTTACTTTTGCCATCCTTTTACTATGTCAGGTGAGAAGTTGTTGTATGAAAACTCCATACGGTCAACAAGTTTTACTGCCGATCCGCTAAGTTTATCAACCGCAACAAATCCTTCAGCACCAGTTACTTTGTAACCCTTATTAGTTCTAACGAACGTGTCAATAGATTGAAGCTCGTTCAACTTATTTATTAGTCTAAGTTTAGCATCAACAATTAGCTTCTGCAACTCGAACATTTTTACTAGACTAGATTTATTCTCTTCGGAAAAAAACTCAAGCAACTCATCAAGTTTTGCTTGCTGGGCACTCTTACCCTTTGCGGTCTTTCTAGCATCAATTTCTTTTTGGTATTTATCTCTAATCCAACCAATCAACTTTTCTGTATGTTCTTTTGTGTCTCCGATAATTGATCCGGCTCTGACATAGGTGTTGTTGAAGGTTTCGATGTGCTGTGCGAGATGTTGGTTCGCCTCCAGTGTTCGTAATGTCGTTCCACTGATTGAGTTAAAAAGTACTCCAATTTTTGATAAAATTGCGTTAACATCTGAAGTCTCCTTCTTTGTCATAGTTGCTTTCGTAACATCAGTCAAAATCGCATCTTGTGACCATACAGCTAAGGATTTTCTAAACTGCGAAACATTCACACCATATGTCGCTCGCATCGACATAAAGTCTTTTCCTGTATATGTGGTGTGCCACACAATCCCTATCTTAGCAGCACGAACTGCACTAGCTTGTTCTATAGGAACTGCATAAACAATTGTGTTGGGGTGGAAGGTTGCATACTTTTCACCAGCGATAGTTTTGACTTTTACATCGCCAGGACCAAACAAAAAATCTCCCTGAACGACACCTTTGATGCCAAGTTTAGGGAGATGCTTTAAAGCTTCTTTCAGTTTAGCGGCAAGATCACCAGAAGTATCTGCGTCAATATCAGCCGGAGTTTTATACACTTTAGGATTTTTATTGAATATACCCTTCTTAGCAACAAAGAATTTCTTGTCACTAGGATCTATACCAGCAAAAATAGCAGGGGCCCCGTCCCATTTGACCGAGACGGATCCGCCGTGCCCCGACAGCATATTCCGCATATCACGCAGAGCAAAGATTGCTTCTCGGGTACCATTTACACCACCGTAGAGAACCTTGTCCTCAATGTGGGTCATGTGAGTGTTCTTCTGTTCCGACAAAAAATTTGAAAAAGTTTTCATTTATTTTCCTAAACTACAACCCTTATTTATAATTAGGAAAACTTCAGTTGCGACCAATCCCTTTCTTGAGTCGCTCGTGTACCAAAATCAGAACGATCGAATATAGGTTTATCGTCATTCACATGACCACTATCAACAATGTCGTTTTGTGCCGATTGCTCAACATCATACAGTCTCATTTTGGATTTATCAACACCAATAACAAACCTCTTATATGTATCAGGGCTATTATACCTGTTTTTCAACTGCTTGACCATAATCTGATTTAGGTCTGTCAACTCTTCGGTTGCGATTAATGCTACCATAAAGTCTGCGGTTGCAGGAAGACCAAATGATTCGCTGGTATCAGTCAAATCCACATCCGAGTTCGCAAAACCACCACGAGTAGTTTGTGTTGCGGATACAATAGGAACATCATATTCGACAGCCATTCCTCGTAATTCCTCTGCAATACTCTTAATCAAGGTGTAAGAGTTAACAGTAGCACTTGCTCTCATTCTAGAAGATGAGCATATATTGAGATAATCAATATAAATGATATCAGGCTTGAATTGTTTCTTAAGTTTTACATCATTGATCAAATGTTTAAAATGAGAAACATTTGCCGATGCTGTTGGATACTCTTTGACAATCAGTTTACCCTTAGTCTTGCTCTTGATTTTCGATATTTTATTCATGTACTCATCTTTAGATAACTGGTGAAGATAGTCTAAAGGTGTGTTCATCAAGTTGGCATCAATTCGTTCCGCAATCTTTTCCTCACTCATTTCCAGAGTTATATACAAAACATTTTTACCCTGCGTCAGATTTGCCGCTGCAAAGTGACACATAGCAAGTGACTTACCAACGCCAGTGCCAGCAAGAATGATATTCAGAGTTTTGTTGGGCAATCCATTCTTCGTGATTCGATTCATATAATCCAAATCAAAAGGAATGCTAGACTCAACTCTATGGTAAAACTCGTATCGCTCTTCAGCATCAGCAATAAAATCGTGCCCGACGTGATTGTCAAAAGACACAGATAAAGCATCTGCTAGAATCTGAGGAATAGCACCCTTGTCTAATGCTTTCGTATCATCATCAAGAATCTGAATAGATTCCATAATAGCATTGTATACAGCTTTTTCTTGACAGAACTGCTCTGAGTTTTCTATCAGCCATTCGGTATCTTTTTCTGATACATCATTGTACGCCAGTTCGTCAACATAATCAACAACTTTTTTGTGCTGCTCTTGGTTGAGATTTGATATAGAATCAACCTCAATCTTAAGGGCATCAACAGTTGGTGAAGATTTATACTTCAGGATATAATCAACAATCTGTTTATAGACTGTCTTCTCGGTTATATCCTGAAAGTAATCTTCCTTGATGAAAGGAATTGTCTTGCGTACAAATTCATCATCATACAGCAGGTGTTTCAGTATTTTCTTTTCTAAGTTCATTTGTGTATCTCACTTCCGCTTTATCGACTGTTGCCATTAATATAGAGTTTAGCACAGAACTTATAACATTTTCAAATGTTTTTTTGTTTTTTTCATCATTTAAGATAAAATCCTTTTCTTCAGTGTGAATATTATATTCGAACGATACATGCAACTCATCGGCGTCATTGACATCAGGATCTAAGCTCACAACACCGTATGAATATTCAACTCCGGAAAATTCACCAGTAATTATCTTGACTTTTGCCAAATCTTTATTTTCTTCGTATCCTTCTTCTGGATCAATTAAAAGATAATCTTTATTCTCCTGCATCTTCAGTCTCCAGCACCTCGTCAAACTCTGCACCTTCACTACCGTATAAGAACTCCTTCTTACATACATCATCAATCATAGCAAGGATTTCTGGTGTGTAATATTTTTCCGGATTCGAATTGATAGACTTACCAAAGACCTTAGTGCCATCGGGAAACTCATACCGAGTAGAAACTTTGGTGAAGATTCCATACTTCTCAGCAATTTCAAGCAGCCCATAGTATCGATCCAAACCATGCTCGTAGGTTATCTTGATTTCAACTTGAGCATTCTCTTTGGTCAAACGAGACTTCTGCATCTTTGCTTTGACGATATTACCAACAACCGTGGTGCCATCTTTTTCTTTCTTCTTGGTCAGCATCACGATTGTGGATGCGGTGTACTTCAACCCAGAACCACCGGACATTGCTTTCATAGGAACATATGATCCCACAACATCATATACGTGATTCGTTACCATAAGAGGAACACCGATCTTTGCTAGCTTCAGATTGAGAACGCGAAAGGTGGCTTTGAGGATTTGTGCTTTAGTCATATCCTTAGTCTCTTTACCTTCCATCGTATCTTCCATTTCCTTGGTAGACGATAGTTGCCCGAGAGAATCGAGGATCATAATCATCGGTTCGCGCTTTTTTTCTGGTTGCGCAGAATAGTTTTCAATGATCTTTAGTGCGGTGTGTCGGAACTTCTGAATCGTATCAGGCTCAGAAATAATAACTCGGGTAGTATCAATACCTCGGTCTTCCATCATACCTTTCGTGACAGCCGCTTCGGTGTCGAAGTAGATTACCCCACCTGTCGGATTAGAATCTAAAAATTGTTTTACGATTCCTAAGACAAAGAATGTCTTACCGGTTGCAGATTCACCAGCGAATGCGGTGACTTTATTGTTGGGAACACCACCATAGATGCTACCCGAGAGAACAGCATTAAGTGCGTAACTCCCCGTATCAATACAACCTGTATACTCGGCAGAAGCACCGCCTTCAGATAGTATTTTTGTGTCTTCGTCTTTGAGTGTTTCCACTAGACTGTTAAAAAATTTACTCATAATATAACTCCGTTCAAAGTGTACATAGTATAACACAAAAAGTAAAAAAAAGCAAGAGCGAACCCTTGCTTTTTTTTGATTAGGCTGCTTGTTTAGCAGCCATTCTTTCTACAATATCTCGACATAAGTGATTGGGATATTCCTCCCCATACTTCATTAAGAATTCGTCGAGGTTCATGCGTCCCATCTTTCGGTTTACTTCCTTAGTGATGACGATTAAGTTATCATCGCCATTGTCTCCACCATTTGCGTGTGAGATGATGTGACCACCTTCGATGTCTTTCATAAAGACTGGTGCACCTTCGATTGCACATCGTTTACCTTGCTGTTCAAATCGATTTAAGATTTGAACTTCACTAAAGCATCGGACACGCTTTCCTACGACTCCAGAAATTTCACCATCAACTGTTATCGCATTTAGGAAAATTCCAATCTTAGCAAAGATTTGATCTTTCAAGTGCAGACCTAACATACCGCTCCAAGTTACCAGTAACCTACTTTTTTGCCTTCCCTCATACGTGGTTTCTTGGTCAAGAAACATTGAGTACATTGTCGGCACGTAAGTATCAGCAAAGGCTTTGAAATCTACAATTTCTAACTTCATTGCCTTTAAGTAAAGCAAAAATTCAAAAGCAAACAGAATCTTAGGTCCGCTAGAAAAAGATTTCTTAGCCATTTTCTCGTCGGAAGCTGAATTGACAATTTTAAGCATTTGATCCAAAATTTCCTTCAGAGTTTTGTATGTTTTTTTACACTCAGACAAATCTGTCCTTCCAGGCGTAGATTCATACTGTTCATCTAACAGAACTCTATCAATTTCTGTTGCTAAAAACCATTCGCTTAAGTTTTCGTTATACAGGATAGATGCTGCAGCAAGTTTTGCTACCAATTCTTCAGCCTGTCTACGATCATTCCGCAGTTTAAAGACTTCAAAGAAAGGGTGCAGGGAAGTTCCCAACTCGTCAAAAGGAGTATCCGGATTGACTATTGATCGAACCATAGAAGTGTAAAATCCTTTTATACCATTTCGTTTTTCTTGGTCCTTTAAATCGTTCCCATCGTTTAGCTCAACAAACTTATCTGCTGCTTCTATGTCCGTCATTGCGGAGTTGTATATTGAAGTCGCAATTACAGAATCATAAAACGCTTGCTTATCAGCATCTGTCAAGTGTTCCCACTTTAATGAAATTTTTCTGTAGGTTTCGGAATTCCCCATAGGCACATACACCCCATCCGCACCTTTAGGTGTGGTCAAAGAGATTTTTCCATTGATATAAAGAAAAATACTTTGCAGCCTCTGAAGTCCATCAAGGACTTCATATGTTCCATCACCAAGGTCTCTTAAGTGTAGTGTGTTAACACCTTTACGATTCCAGATTGAAATTACAATTTTCTTACTCCACTTTGGGCGTGCAACAAAATTCCGCTGGTACTCCGGACTCAATATAATTTTTCCAGCAAACATCATATCGAGAAGCCATTTTACAGTTTTTTCAATATTTTCTACAGGTACGGCCACGTGTGTGTAACTTGTTAAAGCTTTTTTGTTCATAATATAACTCCATTGTTTAAGGTTTTTTAGTTGTCCGTATAGAATCGGTTTCAGAAACTATTTACAGACAATGAATTGCTCATCAATTCAATACATATAATACCCCATTTTGGTGAACATGTCAAGCTTTTTTTAGCGATTTAGTGAAAAAGGTCCTCTTTTTTTACCCTGATCTTTCATGACTTTATCAAGTTCATCCTTTTCCATTGGGATAGGATCAAGGGTTGTGGCGTCAAAATAGGCGCTCCCAGACGGCTTTGGGGCGGGTTTGGGCCTACTCTGTATCAAAGAGTAGTTCCCAGCAATCAAAAGCAGTACAGCCAACGGATCAAACACAAATATAATCGTTATGATAACCCAAGTGACTGCTTTTTCCAGTATTTCCTGATCTGTTTCACCATAGACAAATGCAGCAATATACTTGATTGGTCCAACTTCAGCCTCAACCTCTCTCCTTTCTGCTCGTATCGGCGCAAGTTCCAGACGATAACCGGTGATGTTATTCTGCGAAAGTTCTATCTGATCTAACAACTTAGTCCTTTCTTCGGTCTGTTCTGCTCGTGCGTTTACACCCTTGGTGACCGCACCAAGTTCCGTATATCGTGCGATTTGGTCATTGAGTGTATTGATATCCAATCGGGCTTGAGATATGATCTCCTGCTCTATCTCGATTCTTTCCTCAATTAACACTATTTTATCTGATACATCACCGGATGTCAACCCCTGATCTATGTGCGCTTTTGATAAAAAACCAAAGATACCCAAAGATGTTATCAAAATGAGAACAGACACGGCAAACACGAAATAGTACTTCAGTGCCTTGGGTGCGGTTCGCCAGTTGCGGTATGCCCAACTGGCAGCAACAAGCTTAGAAACTTCGAGAGTCGCACCCATAACCCCAATAGACACAGGGCTAGCAGCAAAGATCGCAATGAGCCCTGCGATGGAAAAGTATGCTGCGACTGCTGAAACAGACAACCCAGTTAGGATCATCATTATTGCGGAGAACATATTAGCCTCTCGTGAGCGAAACTATTTTATTTACTTGCTCTTCGAGTTTTTCTTTACGATTGGGCCAGTAGATATATTCCTTCTCTGGATTCTTCATCAAGTTCACTAATAGAGGAACAATCATCTTCTCAAGTTCTGTAAGTTTTGCTTGTGTGGATGCGATAAGTTCCGATTCTTTCGTAGCAAAACTTTCTTCGAGTTGGAGTTTTTGACCATCCAACCCAAAAGTGGTTTGTTCGTAGATCGCAAGAACACTATCAATCTTTTGCTCAAGTCTGGCAATAGATTCATTAGAAGTGGATACAGTTTCGCGGATAATAGTGGTTTCCAGCGTTTCACTATCAGTGACTTGCTGTACTTCAGACTCATCTACTGCACTGAAACCAAAATCTTCTTGTGTTCTTAAATCCAGATATTCTTGTGGTATTGTTGTCATGTTTTGAAAAACCTTCTTAAGTTCGATACTGGTTGTGCTGTCCAACTAAATGTGTTTACTATATTATTTAGTGGTTCTACAAACGATTTTTGGAATTGTAGGTCATAATCTATGTATTTATCTAACTCAAATTGTTTAGGTAACACAGAAGGAACAGAAATTACATTTTCCTGAGTGGGATTAGGCATCTTCATATAACAAAACTTGATTTTCTCACCATCCTTGACCAGTTCATATTTCTTCGTGAGATTATGTTTTTTGAGCATATTATTAAATACCAAAGAACCTCTAACATGGATGGGTGTCGCTTTTTTGTATAATGTATCTTTGTCAGAGTACTTGGTTAATTCAGATACACCACGAGGAAAAGCCACATCTTCAAAAGGCAACTGAGCAAACTCTTTTTCGAATTGATTAACGAAAGTGTGTAGATCCGATTCGGTTCCATTCATTACAATATTGAGTGCTTCCTTAATTTTATCCCGGCACGACATGGGAGTGGATGATTTGACAGCTTCGATACCCATCATCTTTAGTTTGGGTTTCGTATATCGCACACCCTCATTGTCAGAAACATTTAGGATATATCTTTTCTTTGCGGTCCATATGCCAATGTCAGCAATCGCTTCACGCTTCATAATCATTTTTTGATCATACGCATTCATATAATCTGCAAGCTCTTGATAACATTTGTCTATGTATTTTTGGATTTTCTCTTCGCAAACCCTATCAAGGAAGTCAATAACTTTATTCTTATCGGGTAGGCTATCTTTGTATGATGCTTTAACTAACGGCCCTAAGTTCAAATATACAGAGTCAGTATCTGACGCAATTACATAATCAAAATTGTCAGTTTTTAAAAGTTTGTTTAGGTAAACATTTAACTTGCGTTCTATCCAACGAATTGCTAATTGACCAGACAGGGTAATTGCTTCTGCTTGCCGAAGATCGTAAAAACGAAACCACTGATTCCCAATAGCACCATAAGCAGAGTTCAACTGAACTTTTTTGGCTAATTGTAAGTTGTCGTATTTTGATATTTGATTTTCACACTCGGTGATGTCTTCTTTGGAAGTTGCGAGTTCTTTCTTCTTCTGCCATCCGATCATAAGTTTCTTATACTTGGACCTATCCTCGTACATAGTATCCATCATTGTTGGCAAGAATCCACGAACATCTTTTCGAAAGTAATGCCCGTTTGCTGCCATGCAGTTATTAGAATTTGAAACATAACTTCCAGATAGCAGTTCGTTGATCGAGGTGTTAGTATATTCACCCTCAACAATAGTATCTGGGGAAACATTATACTGCATAATCAAATGTGGATAGAGCGAGTTTAAATCGAATGAGCATACCCACTCGTAACGCCCCGGCACAGGTTCCTTGACATAAGCACCTTCATACTTCTCGACTTTGTGGTTTCTCTTCTTTGGAGGAACAACAACGTTATTCTTGTATAGGTGATTATGAGTCAATACATCCCACATCTTAACCTGTGTGAATACGTCGGTAAGATTGACTTTGGCGTCATAAGCAAGAGCCATTACCATATCAATCAATTTCATCTTATCATCTATTCGGTCAACCAAGTCAACGTCTTTGATATTGTACTCAATGAAAAGTTGATAGTCATGCTTGTATAGTTGATTGAGGTTTTCGTATTCACTATAATCTAATTTGCGTTCCCCAAGTTCGACAAACGCAATGTGGTCTAATCGATAGCTTTCCTGATTGGAATAGGTAAACTTCTTGTACAACTCAAGATAATCCAATATCGCAATACCAACAAGATCAAAAGCAGTTTGTTGTCTATTAAAGATTGTTGTAGTTCTTTCACCAATCATCCCCCAAGGCGATAACCTAACCGCAGTCTTTTCGCTGAACAGTTTACATATTCTATTATACAAGTAAGGAACATCAAAGAACTGCACGTTCCAACCCGTCAAGATGTCAGGGGAAGTTCTTTCCCAAGTGTCAAGAAAAGTCAAGATCAAATCTCTTTCATCTTCGCATTTCTTATATCGCACTTCAGGGCGATCAGTCACAAACTCACCACAACCAAAAACGTAATAGACGCCACGCATCTTATATGTGATTGCAGTCAAGGGTTCGTTTGCCAATGCCGGTTCTGGAAACCCATTCTCGGAGCCGACCTCGATGTCTATGTTTGCCACTCGAAGCAGAGACTTGTCGTAGTCTATAGCGTCTGGGTATTCTTCGTTGATATATGAATAAGCATAGTTTGCGGATCCATATACCGTGAAGTTTGACATATCCTCATACTTCTCAAAGAACGACTTAGCGGCACCCATACTATCCAACTCTCTCGGTTTGACATGTTGCCCGTCCAGAGTTTTCCATCCGGTCGGTGTCTCGCTGGGAAGATATAGTGTTGGACAGTATGGCACCTTGCGGGCATACTTCTCACCATTCTGGTTGTATCCTATCTCTAGGATTTTGTTGCCGCGTCTTGAGAAATTTGTGTAGAATTTTGACATTAAATTATGATCTTCTTTTCTGGGAGGATGATGTTTCCGAAGATACTATTATACTGTGTTGCGATCTGATTGTCAACCCCAACGCAGTAAATGGCGTGATTTTTATTCAACTCTACAATTTCATCTTTAGAGTACACAATCAGGGGGCGGATACTTAAACTTGGAGTTTGACTCTCATCCAAGACCATTGCGAGTGCGCAAGGGTTTCTAACTACATAATGTGTTGCGTCCTCTTCGATGAGTTCGCCGAGCACATCTTCATTGTTGACAAAATGAATCAATTTTACTTCTGTGTTCATAATAAATCCTCATAATAAATTAGCCTGACATTTTTATAGATTCGTTGCAGTAGAATCAGGGAACGTCAGCAAACCCACACTATGTTACAAATATGGCGCCGGCATATACAGACTTGAACCCGCTGTGTACACACCGTAGTTAGGTGTGAAGAGAGGTGCTATTAGACCTCCCAGTACAAGCGAAGCAAAGAATACAATGCCTAACCAGTTTTTGATTTTCTTAATCATTATCTATCCTTACGCGAAGTAAGAAGCGAGAATCATTAATGGTGCAATCGCAAGTACGGTTAAACCTTGATACAATGCAATCGCGCCTTCGCTTTTTAAAGTTTTCATTTGTTACGTCCTTTGTGAGATTTCTATTTTTCTCGGACGCTGTTCTTCGGGTAGTTCCACTTTGAGTTTAATCACTAGTAGTCCATTGACGAATTCAGCTCCATCAACGACAACGTGGTCTGCGAGTCGGAATGTTTCCACGAATTTCTTCGTAGTAATCCCTTTATGAAGATAATCTTTCTTATCCTCTTCTGGGTTTCCCCGAATGACCAGAACACCGGGCTTAGCCTCGATCTCTAGATCTTTCTTGCGATAACCACCAAGTGCAAATTCCATGGCGTATTCCGTGTCAGTATATTTGATAATATTGTGACGGGGAAAACCCTTCTCGTTTGCGCCAGCGGCAGTCAGTTTTTCTATCTCATCCCAGACATGGTCGAAACCAATGAAACGAGAGTGGGGGAACGAAAACACTTTTGTTCGTGTAGTAACCATTGCTATCTCCTTATTTAATTTAAGCAAGATTGTTGTCTATCCACCAGATTATTCTGCGTGGACGATGTTATTTATAACACATTTTTTACAAAATGTCAAATTTTTATTTATTTTTTTCTGCCCATTCTTTTGCAGTAGTCCCTTCACTCTCTGTGGTTGCTTCACGGTAGTAGATGATCAACTCTTTCTGTTGTAGCACATAACGTCGAACCTCTTGGAAGTTCTCTGCCATCTTTTCATACCCGTCCGGAGTGAGTGCGAACACGACGAACTGCCCATCGAGCATCTTCTCGATTTCTTTGAATTTATCTTCTAGGTTTTCTTCGGTGATGACAAAGAAGTTTACGTTGAGTAAATCAATCTCTTGGGGAAGAGGTGGTTGGTAGATCCGTAAAGGAACTTTCTCAGTTACCGTTACTATCTGTGGTTCCGGTTGAACCACTATCGGTTTCGGACCCCACTCCAGTCTTGGGAGCATCTGACAACTCGCCAGCATCGGTATCATCAATATCCATAAGTTCTTTCGTATCATTTTCTAATGCCTCAAACACTTTCTGTGTTCCATTATTTATTCGTTTCTCAATCATGCCGGGTTTGGCTCGAGCAAGACGGGTAAGGTTGTGGTCCTTGAAAATCTTCAAATATGTTTGCTTCTCACGATTCAACTCTTGGTTGCGAGAGGTGAGAGCACTCATTGCTGCTTCAGATTTCTTAGCGTTTTCTTCGGCTGCTTTGAGTGATGCTTCTGCCGTGTTGATGGCAATGTCCAATTGTACCTGATTCTCTTTAAGGGTGCGGTTGTTTGCTTCTAGTTTAGCAATACCCGCTTCAAACTTAGAGATCGTAACTTGGTGGTAGGAGTAAGCACCACCGATGGCACCGATGGCACCAAACAACAAAAACATTTTCACATAACCAAACATACTATTCTACTCGCTTTTTAGTTCCTATATTGTATTTCGTTACCAACTCCCAATCACCCCGATCAGCATATGATATGATCTTAATTTGGGATAGTGGTGCTAAGGAATCTGCATATTTTTCTGGAGATACAATCTCAACCAAGCCCCATTCGGATAACAGATTTGCTATCGAGTTTCTTCTTCCTATATCGTTATCTTCAAAATTAGTTGGTTTGCCGTCAAGCGCAAACAGTTCTTTGAAATGCACAATAAAGTATCTACCCCTCTTGTGCAAGATATGACATGATTGGAATAGTTTTTGTTCTTTCCTAGAAGCAACACCGATTCTTGTCAGCGTTTCTCTAACTTTTAGAAAGTCATCCGGTGCTTTTAGACGAACCTCCAGTAATGTGTCTATATTTACTTCCATAGCTACGCTCACTCCCCGAAACGATCATACCGCCGCCTCAGCAATTATCCTTAATTCATTCAGCTGATCACCACTCATGATTTTCAGCGCTTCTCTCGCCTTGGGTTTACTGTACCCAAACATTTCAGATATCAGCAGCAGATCATCAGATTTTTCCTGCTTATGCCACTTACTAAACCTTTTGCGAGGTCTGACACTATTTAGTAAATATAAGAATTGTGCCTTCTTCGACAGCATATTGTTCATATTCATTTCATTAGCATAAAAAATAGAATCTGGGAAATACGATAATCCACGATTAGTCAGAAAAGGTTCGTAGGATTTCTCCGCCAACTCATCGTTAGCAGAGTTTTCCATCAAGTTCTTCTTAGACGTATTTATCGCATTCAAATAATCAAAAGGGTTCATACCAATCCTGCTTCTTCCAATGTCATTTTCACAACACCTTCTTCAATTAACTTGCGACGATTGTTCATGTGAGATACTTGCGTATCTTCTTTGGATCCGCCGTAGTAAGGAACACAATGACCTTCTTCTGACATTACCGAAGTAACTGGTCTCCAAGCATCAAGGGTCGAATCATACACCATAAAGTCGCCAAGGATACGTCCGAACTTACCTTTCATATCTTCACCGTCGCGAGCAATCTTAGTTTGCAGTACTGGGTTTGGCCCAAGCAGTTCCTTCAATCGCTTGCTTGCGGCTTTGCCGAAAACTTTCTCTACCTTGTCACGGGTTCGAGATTCTGGAGTATCGATACCCATGATGCGCACTCGTTCTTTCTTTAACCAAACGCCGAAGCCAAGATCGATATCCACATCAACGGTGTCACCGTCAACTACTTTAATTAATTTTGTTTTATACTCGTACATAATATATCCTTGTTAACCGCTAAGGGAAACGCCCTTAATTCTTGGAGAATAACCAGACACACTGTCCCACTCTTCGGGAGTGGCATCATTCAGTCTGGAGTGATGACCTGGCGCCATCTTTGGGTCATATTCTGGGTAGTCGTTTTCCGTAAGAAATGACGGAGAGACTCTGGAGTCATCAAGATTTGAGATATTTTCTTCATCGTGAATATATAGTTGAATCAAAGCATAGTGCAAAACTTTCATCAAATCTTTTCGATGATCTTCGGGGCTTCCCTTCTTACCATATCTTTGTGCATATTTTAGCACATTACCAACGCAAAATCCAGTACCATGCCCACCATCAATAACAAACTCCGTTGCCTGAAACTTGTCCTTCGAATAATGACTGTCGTATGTGGAATTTACATAGTCTCTAAACTGATCAAGCAAATCACCCTCATTGAATTTATACTGAGGTGTAATCAAACATTTTTTCATAACATATTCTCCTATTGCCACCGGTAAAATTTATGTTGCCCTATTCGACCGACAACTTGCATTCCCCTATCATCGATCCAGTTTGGCGCAACATATGTTGCATGGTAGTGCGTAGCACCTTCCGTAATTCCCCTGTACTTATCCTGAGTTAAAGATACTTCAGCAACAGCAAAAGCTTCTTCCCAAGAACCAGCATCGTAAGGCTCATCGGACAATCCATCACAAAACCAACTGAACTGACACATATTTTTTACTGGAACCACGTTACCTTTCCAGTTAGTTCTTAATTTCGACTGCTCAACAACTTCACATACTGTGTTCGGATACCTATTACTTTCTACTCTATTTAGAACGACATCTGCCACAGCAATTTTTCCTGCAAAGTTATCAGATCTAGCCTCATGGTAAATATTTAATGCCATACACTCTACTGCACGAGGGTCAAGCGCGACAGACTCAGTTGTATTTGTTTCATCTACACTTTCCTGCGGCAAATTCTCCTCAATTGCAACACTTTCTTGCGGCAAATTCTCCTCAATTACAACACTTTCTTGCGGTGCATCCACAAGTGTCATAAAAGTGTACGTAGTAAATATGCATATCAAAACCCACATCAACAAAAAATATTTCATCATTTGAAAGCATCTTTTGCGTTATGTTTACCGCCCCACTTATCAATAAAAACTATCGATGAGGTGTCATCATCAAACTCAACTCCGTGGAAACCCAAGGCTTCAGTTACCCTAGCATAAGTGCGAATTATTCCGTAGGAAATTCCATTCCGTTTTCCCCAAAAATAAGCACACATCATACAAAACATAGTCAAAATAGTATAGTATACAGGATCCATAAACCCCCCCTTTTACTTGAATTGACAGTCTGCCATCACTTCTGTTAAGAATGATACGATATTTATCTCTTGGTCAGAGACGAATGCAGACTGATACTGGTATCTTCCGAGATGAATTATCATCTGCGGTATAGAGTTTTCCTGTAAGATAGCAGTCATACTATCGAATACTTTACGATAGAATGGGGTAACATCACCCTCCAAGTTTTCACCAACCCACTTCCTCATCGCAGTAAAGTTCTTTTCCCTTAGATGAACAACAAGTTCGTCGATATCGGTGTCCAACGATTTTGTCAATATTCCCGTATCAATTTTACCCAAGGAAGCATATCTCTGAAGTTCGTTCAGGATGCGCCTCCAGTCTGGATTGTGCTTTTTAATGAGCTTTACAAGAACCACATCTTCATACTCAATGTTTTCTTCGTCGAGAATGAATTTAGTTCTCTCAAAAAACTTGCTCGACAATTTATTGATCTCTGCATTAGATACGTTGAAATCTACAAGAGAACACCGACTGTGCAAAGGCTCAATAATTTTGTTTGGGAAGTTGCAAGTGAGAATAAATCCACAATTAGCAGAAAACTCTTCGATGAAGTTTCGAAGTGCTGGCTGGGTAGATTGGGGGTTCAGATAATCTGCTTCATCAAGAATGACATATTTACGCCCACCTTTCATAGAAATGGTAGACGCAAAGTTATGAATTTCATTACGAAGCGTATCAATATTCCTATCCATCGAACCATTAATCGTCATGTAAGAACACCCCAATTCCTCAAGCATAGCTTTTGCAATCGTTGTCTTACCAATACCAGCACGACCTGATAGTATCAGATTTGGAATAACTTTTTTGCCGACGAACTCCTCGAAGGTTTTTTTAAGACCTTGAGGAAGTATCGTATCACCGACAGTTTTGGGGCGGTACTTTTCCACCCACAATACATTTTCTAACATAGAACACCCCACACATAACAAAGTAATAGTTTAGCATAAATTGGCAACTGTGTCAATACATATACTAATATCAAGAAACACAAAAACAGCTTAAAATTGGGGGTCATTCAACGAATGAAGATCCAGACTCCGTAGCAATCCAATAATCAAGATTTCCAGCAACTCGTGAGAAATGCGAGATTCCATCAGTAGAAATTGACACATCATAATCTGCATTTACAATCTTCAGATTTTCATAGTTAAAAATAGTTTGAAACTCCAACGAAGTTTCACCGACATCAATAGAAAAAACATCACTGTCGGCATTTTTCACATCGATTGCGGCAATGGAAATATTTTTGCGATCACCTCTAACTACAATGTTAGGCAGTCCCATCACACCAGCCATTTTCACAATCTTAGTAAAGTTGTCAGAATTCAGACGGAAGTGGATTTTGGCATTCGATAACTCGATGTCATCTTGGGGCGGAGACACAACCAAAACTTCATCGGACAATCCATAGCGAACCTTAGATTTATCATCAGAAATTACCAAAGAAGAACCGCCATCAACACCAATATCAGGATTATCCATAGATGACAGCACAGACAAAAATCTGTTCAAATCATAAATCGTGAAATTATTGTCGAAAGAATCATCAACAGTGGCTCGTGCCAAAATATTTTCTTGCTTGGAAATTGTTCTAATAACATTACCTTGCTTAAACACTAAGCTAGGATTGATAATAGAAAAATTTCTAAGAACATTCAATGTATCTTCACTAAGTTTCATATTCACCTCTGGCATAAATTTACCTCATTATATAGCATAATATTTAAAAAGTCAACAAAAAAGGGCGAATATCTTCGCCCATTAATGTTATTGCGCTGCAGTAGCAGGATCAGCCGCAACTTCAGTAGTAGGCTCATCAGAACCAGATTCTGCTTCAGCTTCTTGTGCTTCTCGCACCGAAGTCACAATCTGATTTGAAAACGCATCTTTAGCAACATTCAACTGATCAAGTTGGAATTGCAAGTTTTGCATTTTTCCCTGAATATCCTGCACTTGAGCCACCAAATACTTTTGGGTATCGGTTAGTTGCTCTTCAGTGTATTCTGTACCATCAATAGTAATCATACTAAACTCCTTAAGGTTTGTAGTAAACAAATACGGGTTCATATTTAGTAATATTCCCGTTTATTTTGCAACTATTTTTCATAGTTGCTTCGCCAGTTTCGGAATCTATTCGATTCGCGCCTGGCATTCTAGCAAGAGCCATTTTAAGAACACCTTTATAGGTCATTCCTAAACCCTCCAGAATTTCTCTGCTATCGTTTTCTAACGGTAGCATATTTTTTCCGAGTTTTATATCTGCAATATTCCACAGCAAATACCTATCGTTACGCAAATACTCAACCGCAGTTTTTAGTGTTTGTTTTAAAAATCCGTCACGCCATACTTCATATGTATCAAACTTCTTGTAGGACTGCTCATCATCTTCAGAGTACGCTTCCTTTGAAAAGTAAGGAGGCGAAGTAAATACCATATCCAACTCACCCTTATGTTTCTGGAAGTCTGGATTTTCACCAATAACTTCTGAACCCAACTGATAGATTTCGTGTGTATGAGACTTCTTAAACAAGACAGCTTCGTTCTTAGTCTCATTATAGAATCTAGCAACATCATGGTATTTAGTACTCAAACTTCCGTCAGGCAAAGTAATCGTATGGTCTTTATTTGGATCGGTTCCAATATAGTGTATCTTGTGAGGAGACCTAACTGACATAGCTCCTAACAATCTCCCACCCCACCCAGCAGACGGGTCATAAATCTTAATCGTATCTTGATTCTCAATGTGCTTTGTGTACTTTTCATACAAATACTTTGCCGTCATAGGTGGAAAGTTTACCGCATACTGACACCAAGAAACTCGGAACGCTCGGTATCCGGCAGGGAAAAGTTTCTGCCCCTTCTCATAAAAACGAATCGTATATATGAATCCTTCTTTGTCTTCATAATCAATGTTGGTTTTGCACGACTCGGGTATATTATACTCTAAAAGTTGCTCCTTTGTCAATAGTAAAAACTCAACTTTATTAATCTTTTCGTTATACCCAGAGTAGTCAATACCTTTCTTGTGTTCGATCCAGTAATCGTGTGTGCCGTACTGTCGGGCTTTACTTTCAAACCATTCAACAAAACTCTTGACATCGGTTAGTGTGTGCCTCACACTACCCACCACGATTTCCTCACCAACCATCATAGTACGAGAATGCTGATAGAACGAATCTCGCTTGAAATGTCGGCGCGCATACTTTATTGTTTTTTCTAACAACTCATCCTTGGCAAAGTGATCGTAGATTGATAACCCCACATCTTTTTCACTATAGTTTATTCGCGTCTTCATCATGGTAGGAAACCATTGGTTCACGGCATTACCTAACCCAGAATGATTTCTAATGATATCAGACTCACCAGTAAGTTCGTCAATAGTCTCGAACTCGTGTACAGGATATCCAGCCATTTTCTTAAACTGTTTTTTGATGTCCTCCTCATCTTTACCAACTCTAGGAGGATTGCCATAGTCATCCCAAATTTGAGCAACGGTTTTTCGCAACTCAATAAACCAATCACGAAATTCTTGATCAGACATCCACAGAATTTCGTCAAAAGTTTTGTTCACCTTATGATCGATTAAGTGGTTGTTCTTTTCGTAAAAATATTTCATAAAACCTGTTCCAACTCTGTCCCACAGTTGTGTAAGAAATGCTTACCAGAACCCTTATTTGCATTATACTCTTCATCATAATATACTTTTCGAATCCCACTCTGATGAATCAACTTGGCACATTCGATGCAGGGTATATGAGTCGTGAATAATATAGCATCCTTGCACGACTCAGAACTCTGCGCAACTTTAGCAATAGCATTAGCCTCTGCGTGAAGCACTTCTGGTTTGGAAACATATGTCACATAAGTGTCGTGATCCTCTTCGGGGATGTCATTTATGCTGCCCGCCCAGCTGGGCAGAACTTGCAACTCACAGTCATTATCCCAACCGGAAGGCATACCATTATACCCAATGCTGATAATCCTATCATCCTTAACAATGATAGCACCAACTTTAGCTCTCTTGGCGTAGCTCATCTCAGCGAAAGTTTTTGCAACTTTCATATACGCAACAATAAATTTATTCTTCATAGTATTCCAAAGCTTCTTTAACGAACTCACTATCAGGACCATAGTTGGATCGATTATCGTGCCATTCCATATTCATAGCCCCGACTTTGGCATAGTAACCTTTACCCACAGTATCACAAAAATCTAGGTCCGGTTCCACTTGCTTACCATCATAGTAGTACTCATCAATGATCTCAGCCAGATCCGTTTCGACAGTACCGATACACAACTTAGCAGGGTCAAAGTCACCTTCAGTCTCAATATAAACCTCACCAAACCCACCCTTCTCCTCACTAAAGAAATGAAGCACCGGTTGCAGTTCTGGTGTGATTGGTGCAGGTGCACCTTCTGGGCGTGCAGCATGAGCACTGATATCATACAAATATGCTTCACGGGCATACAGACCATTGTATCTAAATCGCCCTACTTCGGCAATCTCCTCGTCTTCAGAATTTACTTCGAAAACATCATATTCATTATCAGCAAAAGGTCCGCTAATATGTTCGATATCATCAATGTCATGCCATGCTAAATCAGAATCCCAGCCATCAAAATTCTCGATAATAACATCTTCATCTGCATACTTTAAATTATCAAAAAGTTCTTGAGAAATCCTACCAATAGTAAGTTCACCACCATACCGCCCAGTATAAATCTTAAATCTTCGCATAATATAATCTCCAGTTGAATGCATATTATAACACAGTTTTTCCTAAAAAGCAACATTCCAATACAAAATATTTTGTGGTTTATCGTGAGTCTCGTAATAATCCATCATAGGCTTCCAACCTTTAGCATCGTAGGTAGGAGCTGAAGGAAACGGGGGCATCTCCTTTTCCTTGACAGGACGATCAAATTTATAAGGGGAAATGTGGTGGATTGCTCTACCTATTTCATTCTCCTTCATTGTATGCCCAACTTGAACAACATGGATTTCTGCATCAGGAAACGCCAACTGCAATCCCCTGCTAAGAGTACCGGACGATCCTACAGACCACACCGCGTCTGGTTTGATAGGTAAATCCTGAGCGACTTTTATGATGGAAGCCAGAACAGTTTCGTGTTCCAATCCAAGGGGTAGAACTCGGCGTGTAGATGGAGACTTTTCTACATACTTACGCGCATGGGATTGTGTAACATTGAGCATTCCCATCTTAACCCAGTGATATTCAGCACCGAGTTCTATCCCCCGCTTCTGGTAGTTGTGGAGTTTGTCCATACTCCTCTCTGCCATAAACAAAACTGCTTTCTTACCATACTTAGAACATACTACAGGCAAACTTATCTGTGCATATCCAGTTGCGGGGCAAGACCCAAACACCCACTCTTCCACATCTCTGTTTTCTTCTGCGTGACCAACAAAATAATCAATAAATCTAATCTTACTACCATAGTTTAGTAAGTCATCACGCACTACAGATACGCCATCATATTCCTCTATCACAGGCGCGGGGTTTGGATCTTGCCAACCAGCAAGCAACTTTAAATAATCATCAACCAATAAGTTTTCCATATAAAGATTCCTTAGTCACAACATCAACAACTAAATGTATTCGGTCTTCGGAACCGAAGTTCACTGCTTTGTGAGGCTTCCTCGTATCAAGAAACCAACACTCACCAACACTCATACTAACATTCTGTTCTACACCATCAGTATCCCAGACTGTAAACATAACCATATCATTTGTTACGATAGGAAAATGTAATCGTGCCAACTTCCCCAAAGAGCCACCAGAATCGGGGTCAACTTGATCAGTATGGCGACTCAATTCACCAGACTTAGGTTTCAATAACATAAATCTGACACGATGAACATCATCACCGTAAGGTTCTATCAGATCCCTCACTTCAGGGAACAGATTATATAATACACTATCTTGTAGGGTAAAGTCAATACCTACGTGATCTTTTTTCCACGCATCCGACATCTCGGAAGGTTTAGTGATAAACGCAGGGTCATCGGTGTATCCGCGCAAAGATAATGCAGACCAAGACTTTCCTTTGTTATAGTTGCTATAATGATTTGTAAACTCGGGCAGTTTGTCCAGTTTAGATCGTATCGACTCAATTAAATCCCCATCAACATTATCAACTTTTTTGATACCAACAAACTCAACGGGGTCTATCTCAGGAAACTCTCTCGGCTCGCCCCGATAATATATCTTATAGATTTCTCCGTATGAAGTAATCTTAGGTCCAACTTCACAAAACCCACATTCCTTCGCCAACTCAACGTGCGAATTATTTTCTGCCCACACGTATAGCCAACAGTCTGCAGTGTACTCATTAATTTTATTTTTCAGTGTAGAAATGTTACCCGACAACTTTGATATAGTAATATCACCGGATAGCTTCTCACCCAGCACAGTATTACCATACACCTTGATCTTAGACTTAGCTTTAGACTCGGCAACTTCCAAACGCGCATCATCTAATAATATCAGCCTGTTCTTGTGTAAAGACTCCGCAATGTTATTTTTCTTGTACTTAGCAAAAGGCGATAAAGTATACTGATTGTAGTCATCAAACAATTTTTCTATATCTTTTAGATAATCTAGATCGTACCCATGCTGCCACGCTTTCATTGCTCTACCATCCGAGAAAAATTATTGTGCTTTTCGAACTTCATAACATCAGCAAACTTGTCTTGCAGGATATCACCCTTATGGCTAATAACAAATAGATTAGTCGCTTCTAGCATATTGAGAAGTTTCATAAGATCCTCTGTTCCATTATTATCGAGAGAAGAATCAAAGACTTCATCCAAAAGCAAAATATTTGTGCTAGCTGAGTTCTTGAGTTTTGCAATGGTTCTCCAAGTCAGCATTAGTGCCATATCAATCCGCTGTTTCTCACCCTCAGAGAAGGAAGAATACGAAAAGTCATCGCGGTGCCTAGACTTGATAGTTTCTTTGAACGCTTCGTCAAGATTGAAGTTCACGAAGAAATCCATAGACGCCAAATACTTATTCACCAACTTGTTTATAATCGGAATGTATTGTTTGATGATTCTAGTTTTAATTCCAGTATCCTTGAGCAAGGTAGATGCAATCTCCTGATGATGTTTTTCATCGAGCATTATGCGGATATTATCCTCGATATCAAGCAGTTCCTGTTCGTATTTGGCAAGCTTTTCTTGCTGCTCTTTGATGTTATTTTTAGCCGATTCTGATCTAGAAATTTCGTGTTGTAGTGAACCAATATATTTCTGGGATGCCGTGTTTTCGCTCTGTAGACTAACAATTCGTTTTTGTAAATTGTCGATTTTATTCATAGATTCATTGATAGACTCCATACGCTCTTTCAGAGACTTATGCTTGCACTTCAGTTCTGACAAACCTTCGCTCACCTGAATCTTTTTATTTGCCCGCTCAGAAAGCACACTAGACTTAAAAACACCGTCTATATCCTGCTTGCAAGTAGGGCACTCATCGTTACCCTCATAAAAAGAAATTTCACTATCAATTTTCTTGACGGTACGGCTTAGATCTTTACGAACATCTTCTAGTTTTTTTAGTTTATCGGAAACCGACGAGGCGACTTTTACGTCTTCTTGCAGTGAGTTACGAGCAGACTCCAAACTATCAAGATCATCTTTGCGCTTTTCTATCTGAATCTGCTCATCATCAATTTGTTCTTGCAGAACAGCAACCTTTTCTTTGTTATCTCTCGTGATATCATCGATATATTGCTTGTGTACATCAATCTTTTCTTCAACAGAATCTGATTTATATTTTGTGTTAGACACCTCGTTTTTTAGTTTTAAGTGTCTTTCCTTTAGTAAGGAATTCATAGTGGTAAAAATTCGAATGTCCAGCAAATCTTCAATAATAGATCTACGGTCAGCCGCAGACAACTGCATAAAAGGTGTAAACGAGGCACTACCCAATATCACAATCTGTGTGAATGACTTGTAATTCAGTTTCAGAATAACCTTTTCTAAAGTATCTTGATAATCTTTTACTGCAGCGTCTTGATTCAAGAACTTGCCGTTACAATAAATCTCAAAGATGTTAGGCTTCATACCACGAACAACACGATAGGATTTATTGCCAGCATCAAACTCAACCTCAACCACCGCATTTTTTTGGTTGATGCTGTTAACCAATTGTGGCTTATTGATATTCCGAAAAGGCTTACCAAACAAACTAAAACACAAAGCATCTAGCATGGTAGACTTACCCGAGCCATTAGCACCAAGAATCAGGGTGGAAATTTCTTTGTCCAGTTCAATTTTCGTGAAATAGTTTCCTGAAGACAAAAAGTTTTTATACTTTAATGTTCTGAATACGATCACGCAATAGTCTCCTGAGATAATGCTTCAACATATAATTCACGCATAAGAGTTTTTACCTCCTCAGATTCATCAATGTTTTGTTGGTCAATATAGTTAGATAAAATCGTCAGAGTATCTTCTGCCTGATCGATCAACTCAGAATCTATATCACCAAGAGTTTCATCCGCAAAATCTTCTATCACAGAAATGTTTGCAGGATCTACATTATACAGCTCATCGAGCAGTTTGTCAAATAAATATGGACTTTGTTTATTCAGTACGACAATCTTAACATAAGAATCTGCATAGTCATCAAAATCAATATCAGGCATATCCTTAGAATCGTCATAGTAAATCTTCTGAAACATATTATATTGCGTTTTTACAAACTCGATCTCAGAGGTATCAGTATCAAATATCCAAAACCCTTTAGGATCGTTATAGTCATTCCAAAACAACTCGTATGGAGTTCCTAAGTAGCGGATCTTGCCCACTTGAGATTGTGTGTGAAAGTGCCCACTGTATACAGAATCATATCGATCAAGAAAATCGGAGTTCATACCATCGTGAGACGGAATACCTTTCATCATCTGAAAACCAGCCAACTCAAAATGACCAATGCAAAATGGAGAGTTACTTCTATCAATAAAGTTGAAGATCTCTTCCTGATTATCCTTGCAAATCCAAGGTATCATATCAAACACCGTATTACCCACGGTCAGAGAACCCGGCCCCTGCCACAGAGTAATGTTATCATAACCTCGAAGTAACAAATCTGGAGAGTTTACTTCCACACTATTTTTCCAGAAGATATCGTGATTGCCAATCAACGCATGAAAATCAATATCAAACTCCTGTAACCTGTCAAAAAAATACCTGCGGCTTTCTGACAGAGAAACAAAGTTGATATACTTCCTGCGATCAAACAAATCACCCAGCTGAATAACTGTTTTAATACCATGTTTTTCTATATAAGGAAAGAACTGGTTTGTGTAGAAGTTGTCATAGTATCGATGAAACGCCAACGAATCGTTACGTACACCAAAATGAGTATCACCTAAGAGGCACACTTTCATTTAATAAATCCATTTCTAAGTTAATTGTATATTATAGACTAATATAACAACAATGTCAAGACTTCTTTTTTGATTTCTTTTTCTTGGTTGCTTCAAAGCTTTGGATGAAGTTTGCAATGAACTCTTCGCTGTATGCATCGTGCATCATACCATTGAGCTGAGTGGTTACGTGATCCTCACCCAAGTTTTGAATCAGCGTATTGATGACCTCATTTTCCATGCTCTTATACTTAATGTATAGATGTTTCTTTTCTTTCTGAATCCTTCTTAGGAATGCGTAGTATATGATCTGCGTGAAATATGAAAATGGGTTTTTTGATTTCTCGGGGTTAAAGTTGTCGATATACAATAGACAGTTTTCTACGCCATCCGAAATCATATCATCTCGAAAGGTATAATTGACAAAGTTTGGTCTGCGTGATAGATGCGTTGCTATCTTGAACAGGCAGGAGCCAATATACTCAGGCACTCTAGGTCTAGGCATCTCGTTCTCCCTAGCTGCTAATACGGAGTTTCTATACACGACCATATTCTCTAAGAACAGCTGGTTGTCTACGTAATGCTTCAATGGCTTATCTTTTTTCATAATATTTTCCTAAAGTACTTGACATTTCCTTGACAATGTGGTTAAATAACAGTGTAGCCTATCCATAAGGGTATTTCTAATGTATATCCTTTTTATCAAAATCTTCAAACTCATCTATAGCTTCTTCAGCTTTCTTCTTCTCATAAAAGTGTAGTTCATTATCTACAACTTCTACATATGACTTTTCCAGATTAAATGTTGGGTCAGAAACAGAAACGATTGCCGTTTTGTATATTCTGAAAGGCTGATCAAATCTTGATGCCCAATCCCAACGGATAACTTCTAACTTCATGTTCTGATTATCAAACGTAGAATATATCTTAAAAGGATTCTTCACTTCGACATAAGATATAGTTTCACTTAGTATCTGTGCAACTATAGTGTCGCCACTTACGGTTTTGATTATTTTATTAATTTCCATATTCTAACCTTTCAGTTGTATTTGATACATCTTGTAATCAAACTTTTCTTCATTATATATTTTCATTCTTTCCACAAAATGTTGCAGCGTGTAGTTTTGTTTTTTCCCATGTGTCAGATCGTCAGCAATATCGTATAGGGTAGCATACTCTTTATTGTCACCTAATCTTAATCCCCTTCCTATAGACTGCAATGTTCTAACTTTACTTTTACTGGGCGAAGCAAAGATTACATTGTGCAAGTTCCTTATATTTATACCAGTAGAAAACGTACCGAAAGAAGCCACAATGATGGAGTTGCTTTCACTTTCCACTATCCCTCTAATATCTTCCCTGACACTGGCCTTGGTTTCTCCTGACACATAAAACACTTTTCTGTTTTTATCAACTTTTTCACATATGGTATTATACAACATTTTCCCGTGTTTGTCTACATATTGGAACAAAAGAAGTGTATTTCCCCCTAAAGATAGCGTAAGATTTGTGATAAATTTGTTCCTTGATTGGCTAGAAACCAGATAGTCGATTTCCTCTTGATATTTGTATTTACTCACCAACTTACAGTTTTCTTTAGTGTGCTTCAGTATGAGAGATTTTATCTTAAACTCCGCAAGATTACCTTGGTCCATTAGCGTTTTTGTTGTTGTAACTTTTTCGACTTGACCGAACAGCCCCTCCAGCACCAGCTTATGAGTTTGAGTTCCGTCCAGAGTTCCAGTAAAGCCATACCGGTATGAACATCCATCAAGGTTTGTCATGATTGTTGTCAAAGATTTTGCTTTAAACTGGTGAGCCTCATCTCCGATAACAACGTCAAATTGATCGAACCAATCCTTCTTTTGTTTATAGATAGACTGCCATGTGGAGATTACTACTGGCTTGTCTGTATTTTTATCTGCGCCGGACATAATCGGGTGAACATATTTCTGCGAATCATATCCATACTCATAGAAATCTTTTTCTAACTGAGATACTAAAGATGTTGTGGGAACAATAATCAAAGTCTTTCCGTCGAGGAAACGGGTAACAAGGTAGATTATCAATGACTTGCCGGATGCAGTTGGAGACAGCATCATCGCTCGCCGCTTTCTTATGGCATGAACAAAGGCATCAACCTGATAGTCTCTAGGATCAAGTTTCATCTGCAAAGTTTTTATAAATTCTCTGGCTTCCTCTACAGAAAAATCTTCGTCAGCATCCACCGAACGATCCACCTCGAAGGTGTACCCCCTATCATCACAAAACTTTTTTAGGTATGGTATTAGACCATAATAGAGTGTTTGATTATATGAATGATATAGTCTTATCTTACCGTCCCATATCTTATTGCGGTATGCTGGCATAAACTTATAGCCAGGAACCATAAACGTAAAGTGCTCGCTTATCTCCATACCTTCGCCTTTTTCGCAATGGATGTATGCATACACTTCGTTTAGTTTTGATACCTTTATTATTGACACTACAACTCACCACCCGTTAGCTTCATATAATCAATCGCATTTTTGATTTGAAAATTGCGCTGATTTAAATTTTTCACAATCTCTTCCAACAAAGACATTTTTTCTTTTTGGTTTACTGTCTTAATATTGGTCTGTATGATATCTTTGTCTGATTGCATATACATTTCGGATTCGGATTTCAATAAGATTTTTTCGAATGGCTCCCAGCCACGCTCTCGGAGTTCTTCTTCGGACATTTTACCTGTGTAGTATTCGTGCTTTGCTAACTGCAAATCTTTAATCTGAAATTCTATCGCTTTTAGTCTGCGTCTTTCCTCATAGTATATTTTCATGTACTTGCTGTGTAGAACTGGAATCTTCAGAGACTCTGCGCCAAGCGCGGTAGAGTCCAACTGACAATCATTTCTCCACTCATCAATAATTTCATCGAGCGTCATATATTCTCCATAATATAAGTAGGCATACTATTATACCATATTTTTAAGGTGTTGTCAACTTAGTTGCAGTAAAATAAGTGTAAGCAAATGTAACAGATGTTGTTTGAAAATCTTGACCTTCGGCAGAACTCATTTGAAACCCCGTAAGTTCCATAGGAAAGATATCATAAAATTGCACATTTATATTGTCATTGTTTGAGTTTGTTTTAATCAATAAACTTGCATCAGAAACAACACTATTTTCTTTGCCCGCGACTGTTGTTAGTATTCCCAATTTGTCAAGCGACGTTGGGTTACCGAGATTTGTCATCCAATTGTAAATTTCAAACCACGATTGCATATCTTCGTCTATAACGTAGGTGACCTGTAACTGCTCATATGTCAACTGATTTGCAGGCTGATACAACTGTGTGTATGGTGTGTTTGTCTGCACAGGGTTCATAGTTAGAGAAGGCATGTTTATGCCTTGCACAAAAAAGGTAAAGTTGGGTAAACGATCTATAACAAATTGATATTTGTTATTTGCAAGAAAGCTTGTGTTGGTTGGAGTCGCCATTTGTTTTGATTACCTTATTAATGATATGTATATTTATAAGACAAAAAAAGGGGGCCGAAGCCCCCTTGAATGTCATTTCTAATGATGACTTAATCTTACATAAGATTGACAATCTTGAACTTGCGGTAGTAAGCATTAGTACCGGAAGTGATTGTTCCATCAGATACATCCGCAGCACCCTGCACAGATCGTGAGAAAGGATTAGCGACCATGCCGTAGCGAGTCTTGAATCCGATCTTTGGTTGGAAGCTATCTTGACCAACCGCACGTACCATCTGGAGAGGAACGTAAGGGCAGTAGAATACACCAGAATCGTATGATGAAGAACCTTTGTATCCCATAGTTGCATAGTGGCTACCAGCAGATCCTTGGAAGTATGGATCGATGTAAACTTTTACGCGACCATTCAATACACCAGCGAACGTGCTACCAGTGTCATCAACCTGAAGGCTGTTAGACAAAGCAGGAGTGTAATCCAGAACACCAGCCATCTGAAGTGCAGAAGCAACGTCAGAAGAACAGATGAGGATGTTACCCTTACCACGACGAGTATCTTTAGCGATTTGGTTTGCTTCACGCTCTAATTGGAACATCAAACCCTTGAACTTCTCTACTGACCAACGGCCATTAGCGTCAACATCAAGGTCAAATGTGCCTGGAGTAGCAGTATCAGCAGCACCAAGCTTGGCACCAAAGTTAACTGTACGAACAACTTCGCGGTTGATTTCAGCAAGAATTTCCGTTGACAGAATGTTAGCAAGTTCTGACTCGGCGTCCAAACCATGAACAGCTTTAAGATCTTGTGCTAATTCCATCGTGTATTCTGCTTTCAGAGCGCGGCTCTTAGCAACAACACTAACTTTCTCGATAGAGAATGCCATTTCAGCGAACTGATTACCAGCCGCGTCACCGAGTGCTTCGGATTGTGCTGTAGTCATACCACCAGCGCTAGTGTACCCAGCAGCTGCAAACGGGTCTGTTGTTGTGCTTGTTGCTACAACACCGCCTGGCGCGTCCTGAGCTGCGTTCTGGCCAGAGAAGTTTGTATCAGATTCGTCATAAAAAGATTCATCACCAGTTTGGCTTGAGTACCTTGCGCTCATTGCGAAAATCAAACCAGTAGGACCTGACATAGGCTGAACACCAGCAATATCATAAGCAATTAAGTTTGGCATAGCGCGACGAATCAGTGAAATCATTACTGGATCGACAAAATTGATGTTACCAGAATCGCCCCCAGCAGCTGCAGAAGCACCCATAGCATTAGTTGGTGCTTCTAACAGTGAAGTTTGCTCACTGTACCCACCAGACTGACTTTCGCGGATGGCTTGCTCTTGGTTTTCGAGCATTTGAGCAATAGTAGCTCGCTTGTGAGAGTCCGTAATCTTTGGCAAATCTGCATGCTCAAGAATAGGGGCCCATTTTTTTTGTAAAATATCTGTTGACATAGTTTTCTCCTTTGAGTAAATTCTAAACTCTGTTATTATTTATAAAAAATTAACTTTTAACAATGCGTGAAAGACTGTTAACATAAGCGTTCATCGATGATGAACTGAGACTTTCTGTCAACTCTTCGGTAGAGTCTTCGGTGAGACTCGGCGCTTGTGATGAATTATCATTAGATTCTGAAAAATACTTCTGCTTGATCATCCCAACCTTATCTGAGAAATCTTCTTCGGATTCGAAAACGATATTTTCTGATAAAGACTTGAATTTCTCAACCTGTACTTCGGTCAAACCTTCAGAGACATTTTCAACAACCTTTTCTTTCTTCAACACTCTCAACTGCTCGGCGAGTTCGTTGTTTGTGTTGACTGCTTTGTCAAGTTCACCCTTCAGAGAATCAACCTGTGTTGCAAAGTTTTCTACTACGTCAACTTTGTCTTCGGGGATTTCTACATAGTGTTCTACGAAAAGATTTTTAAGACCTAACATAAAGTCTTCTACCATTTCAGCACGAATACCATGATCTACTGCGAGTCTGTTTTCTTCCATCCACTCGGAAACAACATACTCTAAGTACTCATCGACTTTAGATACTAAACCTTCAGAAAAGGCTTCAGCTTCTTCTTCTAATTTTTGGTCAAACTCTTCTTGCAAGCCTGCAGTAACTTCTTTTACTCGCTCAGTTACAACGGCTTCAAAAATAGACTTGGCCTTTAACTTGTATTCTTCTGACAATTCTTCGCCAGAAAACAATGAATCAACGTCAATAGATGATTGCTCTTCAACAACTTCCGTCGTTTCTGTAGTTTCTTCTACCGCTGTTTCAACAGTGTTTTCCTCTAGTTCATGTTGAATTTCTGCTGTCATACGATTCTCCTTATAATTTTTGAGTCAATTATTAAGTTATTTATAATAATACGGTTTTTGATTATAGCCGACGAAGAAAGTTTTCAAAAATCTTTAACTTTGCTTCTCGGAGCTGTTTTGTGGATGCTTTCTTAATAATTTTTTTAGACTCTTCTATTTGTTTTTCCATCCAATGACCATCAACGCAAATCCACTCTCTGTTTTCCATAATACCTCGTACAAAGGCGTCTGGCGCAGAAGGATCTGCTACGATATCTGCTGCTGTTGCGAGATGGAAGTCATCGCAAACAACCTTGTAACCCTCTTTAGTGTCTTCGAGAGTTCCCATTCCGCGAGTAGATACACCAAACTGCGCACCCTCACCGATTAAATTCTTAACAATGTTTCCGTATGGAGTATCTAAAAGTTTTGCTTTCCCGTAGAAATTGGAGCCTTCTGCACGAAGATCTTTGATAAGATGACTAACGCGCTCTAAGTTAATTGTTGGCCCTTCGGGGTGTCCGAGTTCACCAAAAGCGCGACCTTTTTTTACGTATTCTTCGTTATACCTTTCAGTCTCTTTATTTAAAACACTAAAAGGGTACATACGACCATTCCGATTTGCAATGTCGGCTTGCATAAAGATACCTTCAATGAACATATCCTTTTTACCATCTTCTCTTTCTTCTGTTACGAAACTAACTGTTTCGTTAAGTTCAGTTATGAGTCTCATTGTTGTGCCCCTTTATGTTTCGTATAACCTTTCTTAATCTCCTTTTTTTTGTCTTTTTGCACCGAAGATTTATTATATTTATATGCATGCTTCGCTACAAAATTTGGAGATTTTTGTTCTAAAAACTGTTTAAAGGATTTCATATTGCCCCACGAACAACTCTGTGGCATACCCACATACAATCCATAAAAGTTTTTCTAAAAACACCTTAGTTACTCTTCAAATTTAGACAGAGCAAACATTACGAGTTTCTCTGTATCAGTATCTAAGCGTTCTCTAAACTTATCTTTGTTCTCTTCGTTAATGCTGTTATATAGAGCAACAAGTGCTTGTTGACCGCGCTCATCATCTACCATAGAAGCAATCTCTTCTTCTATGGTAGGTTGTTCAGATGTAACGAATTCTAAAAAAGTTTTCATTTATTCTTCCTCTGGGATTTCTGTATCATCCTCTTGAGCCAGATCTGGTTCTTCTTCGGCTTCTTCTTCAGCGTTCAGTTCAAGATCAACTTCTGCTTCCGGCTCATCCGACTTGAAAATATTTCCGGCCAGCTCCATTTTTTTGAGTTCCAAGTTATTGGATACTTTGTCTTCGATTGCTGCGGCAATAGCATCTTTAAAAGATAAAACATCTTCCGCTTTGGCTGCTTGTACAGCAGCATTTAAATCAAATTCACTCATATCACTTTCTCCTTTATTTATAATAATTCAATATTCTAACTCAACGCAATATACTGGTTTTTCTTGATATTGTCTTTCAACTTCTTACCAGCACTTCCTTCTATTTGATGATCAGTGAGCAATTCATCCCAAACCTTATCCGCTGCTGCATTAGAAATATTATCAATATCAGCTTCTGTAATCGCAACCGCAAGCGCTTCTACCGTAATCAAATCAACGATGTTAGATCTAACCAACGACACTGAAACACCATTCGCAAATCGAAACGGCGTTTCCCCAGCCTCTCTAGTATATATGTTGCCATTAATAGTTAGAGTATACGACGTTCCACTAGAAGCAGGTTGTATCCTCCATCCATTTTCCAAGAAGTAGGTGGTACCCAAGTCTTGTGTCTGAGTAATAGGGTCACCCCCAACAGCCGTAAACGCTTTTGGCCATGTTGATGCTGTGCCCGCTTCCTGAGAATATATCGACCACTCTTTCCACGCAGAGTACAAATCGATTTTCACATCAAGTTCCGTGATACCTTCTGCAACAAAAATGATTTTGTTGGATCCATCAAATGCTACCTTTTGGTTTGGGTAACCACCTTCATCTGTTGGTAACCAGTTCCACCACGATCCATAGTTGAAATGAATAGATGGCATTACTGTGTGCGCTCTCGCCAATAGATAGACCAGTTTAACCTAACGTTGTTCCAATCCACCGCTAAAGCATCACCATCAGCATCTTCTTCATTGCTATCAAGGTGTTTGGCCATAAACGTCCACACCGCTCGTGGTGGGGGGCTAGCGTATAACGCAAGACCAGTCGTAATGTCTACGTCTGCACCCATACCTAAATCGGTGTAAGTTAATGCTTTTAATGATGTCCAATAATCGTTCGCCAAACTGGCATTAGTTGCAGTAGATGCTATAGTACCACTACCACCACCATCTGTTGTAAATGCTCCGGTGTAGGATGCTTCAGCAGCACTTCTGCCACAGATAGCAACCGTACCAGCATTAGATGTTGCAACAATAGTTCCTGTTCCGCCCGATGGGGCTGTTGCGGTCGCAGTAAAGATTTCGCCGGGAACATTTCGGGATGCACCAGCAGCGGTTGTATAATCAGTACCACCAACAGTGACGATTTGATATTCAACACCATTTGATGCTGTTGACGCCGCAATTACATTAGCATCTTCAACTCCTTTGTCAACATCAATCTTCATAATAAAAGCAGTATGACTTCCTGTGGTGACAGTTAATTTCTGTCCAATGTCCAAACTTGTGCAATTATTTACAGCAAGAGTTCGAACAAGACGATCATCCGCGATGTCTGCTTGAGAATTATACAACCAAGCCTGGCTTCTTGTCACATACGACAAATAATACCAATCATTCGGATTATCTACTTGGTCTTGGCTAGCATAACCTGAACCACCGGCCGTCTTACCTGTAAAAGTTGTACCGAGAACAGTTGCAACATCTTGGTCACCATCTGTTTCACGAATTACAACTGGCTGAGTGTCCGCAAAATAATGTTTGGATTCACCAAATACTGGGTGGGGTCCCACATCAATAAGAACTGTAGAATGCCCTGTCGTATACTTATCTTCGACACTCTTCCAACTTGCAATGGGGTGCAGAGCCCGAGAAAGGCTTTGGTCAGAAAGATTTCTTACTGTACCGTATTGGAAGTTGTCAGACAAAAGATCAAACCTGAACAGACCATCACCTTGAACAACAAATTGTCCAATCTCTTGAAGGTGTGCCAAATGGTCTGCACTTTCATCAACTATCACAGTAGGAGAAGATATGGACGGACTACCAAAATCAAACCCCCGATTAATACAACCATAAAATAATCTGATTTCTACTGGTACTGCATTCCCCGTTCTGATGTCGTATGAAGACACTTCGAAAGATAGTGGTTGATATATCGAGTGATTCTCGTCACCGTTTGATAAGAACTGGATTGGTGATAATGACCCGTGATACTGGGTAGATGTTCCCGAACTGGCAGTACCAGACTTCAGCGTTGCTGGAAAACTGGTGGAACCATTTCTAGTTTGTTTAGTTCTCCAATAAGGTTCTAAGTCTGTTCGGCCGAAATGTTTTGTATCCCACGATTTACTGATCTGTTTTGACGCCCGAAGTGGATCTGTAACCCCCTCGATAAAGACACCAGCACCATATGCATAAAATTCTGAGGAACTTCCTGTAGTACCATAATTTGCTTGAGCCCAACAAACTGGACGATTTGGATTTCCTATCGGGTTATTGTTTTGTGTGCCGATACCAATACCATTGTGATGGTACATTTCGTGGCACACAATACGTTGTCCTTCAAAAAATACACCCCAACGAGTACGACCACCACCCATGAATTGAAAGTCAATCCAGTAAGTGTTAATCTTAGAAACATCAAGTTTAATACCTGATGGATTGTTCGCACCACCGTTGCCTAATAAGGTATCTGTGTTCCACTCTTTTTGTACAATTTCGTGATTTTTTGTTGCTTGATTATTAAAAGTAAAACGATGTACTACTCGAAGTGCGGAGCCTGGTCCTGTGCCAATTGCATCTGCCGGAGTTGCTCTTCCGCCTGGGCTTGAGTCGGATCCTTTTATTTGAAAGAAAAACCCGTCAGTGGCGTCAAATGCCCCCCAAAGTTTTGTGTTATTTTCTGTTCCGGTTTCTACATCAGCACGAGCCGCCATAACAAATAACATTGAAGTACCTTCTTCATAAGAATGAAAAAGATTTGACGTATGGGTTACTCGTTCTCCTGCGGTTGTTCCTACAGTAAGTTTAACTCCTCGTGTTAATGGATCCCAAGTGTTAGATACTGCGTTACCACCTTCTCTTGAGTTTACAAACTCATTCGGAAGATTGGATTTTGAAAAGTCATAAGACGCAAGCAATCTGGCATCATTTATCTTAAGACTACCCATACCAGTGATTTGCGGGTTGCCTTCCGCAAAAGTTACTTGCCCCGATCCAAATCGGTCGATATCCCAACCATATTCGGGATTGTCGTATCCCATAATGTTTTGTGCTGGGATATACACATCATAAAATACATCGACTTGAGCAACATCTTGAGAATCATATGAAATTGCAGCGTTTTGTGTCGGTTCGAAATTGTCAAACTTAGCAGTCTTATTATAATGAACTGAAAGGATACCAGTCCCATTACCCCTATCGAATACACCATGAACATGAACCTTGCCGCCGCCACCAAAACCAACAATATCATACCTTTCGCCGACTTTCCAAACATGGTCTGTAGATCCACCAGCAACCGAGTTGAAAGTTTTGTATTCAATCTCGGCAGTATGTATCATGTACACGCGGTCGCCAGTACTCTCTGGTGGTATCCTAGTATATCTCTTTTCGCCTGCCATTTTAGATCCTGTTAAATTCCGTTGTTATCATTCTATTTATTCTTCGTAATATTCATTACTTTAAGTAAACTATTTCATGAATTTTAGGTGTTATAGATTCTCTAGCTTCTTCAGTATCCGAGCTGCCCGAAGTCTCCGCAAGTTGTTCTGCAATTTTAGAGTCTAAAACTTCTTGCGTAATCTCAACTTTTTGCTGAGGTACTCTTTTTATTAATTTTGTAAGAATTCTTTTATTGTCTGGATCTTGCCTTACGATCCATTCATCTCTATAATTCGTCCAGTCCATAATTCCATCTAAGAATTGTGCCTCCATAGATTCGATAATAGCGGTTTGTCTTTCATCAAATTCCGGTTCAGCATTTAATTTTACAGCCATCTGTTTTTGAGCACAAACAGTTTCAACTTCAGATAGATTTTTTATAGAAGCAATAATTCGTATTTCATTATTAACAATAGCAACGTCCCAGAAATCATTGAAACTATGCCATGACCAATTCTTCTCTTCGATCAGCGGTTCTACTAGTTCAATGTATTGAGGATATTTAGGAGATTTGCCTTTCTTCATAGAAAAACAAGTATTTCGAAGTTCGTATCTATCAATTTTCATAATTATTCCCAATATTTAAAAATAGGGGGGACGAATCCCCCCGTGATCTTACTATTTATTACGCTGGGTTAGCGTAGTTTCTTTCAAGTGGAGCAACAAGAGATACCGTTAAGTCAGCACGTTGGATTGTCGATGTTGCAGACACCCACTGTGCAGTTCCTAGACCAATCGCAACAATAGTAATTGGTGCATCTTTGGCAGCACTTGCAGTGCCACGTTGAACGTTTGCATCATATGCATACGAGAACGTTAGTGATGATTGTGTGGCGTTACCAGCAATGTCCGTGTTAGTTTGATCTTGAACAATAATCGCAGTTGCAGTACCAAAGTCTCTTCCAGTATTATCACCATCATCGTCGTTGGTAAAGAATACACGGTAGATTGCATCAGTATCAGAAACAAGGTTACTGTTAAAGTTCAATGTCAAGCTAGATACAAACGGGAAGGTAAGATTATCAAATCGTGCAGGTGATGCCAAAGAACTTGCATCAACAGTACCAGATTCATCTCCTCCGGTTTGTGCAAACGTAAAGTTAGAACCAGTAGCACCTGTCAATTCAAACGTTCCATTGAAACTTGTCGCACCGCCCGTCACACCAGAAATTGTAATATAATCGCCGGTAGTGAAAGTATTGGTTGCTGTTACTGTAACTACGTTGGTTGCTCTAGCAATTGCTGTAATTGTTGCCGCAGCATTAACTTCTGAACCATATCCCCAGAAGTGCAATCTGTTCTGGTCGGCTGAAGCGAAGTTATTAATGTAAACACCTTCGAAGTCTTCAGCGCCGGGAACGTCATCTTGACCAAGAGTAAAGAGATCGTCTCCAACAAATCGCAATTTCAGGGGGGTAATATCACCACGTCTTACACCAGTATTACTGGTATTGAGGTTGATATCGCCGGTCTTGACCAGCTGAGCCTGTACATACTGATATACTTTCTCAGCAGTAGGGTTAGGATTTTGTGTAGAACCAACATCGGCATCAATTGTAACAGTAAAGTACGCTTCGGGAACAGAAACACCAGTTGAATCAAAGGTGTCATTGAAACCAGTTTGTTGAGTGTTGTCACCAGTAGCCGCCCAAGAAATGCTCATATTATTGGTTTGAAAACCAGAAGCAGAGGCGGGTGAGTCTGAGGCCTCAGTAGCGTTTGTAACATTCGCGTAAGTGAATGTAGTGGCTCCAGTTACAGTAATAATATTATTAGTACTATTAAACCCTGTTTCAGTCGCACTAGTAATATCTATTACATCGTTTGTTGCCAAACCGTGAGCAGCTTCAGTTGTTACTGTGACAGTAGTTCCATCGCCGACGAGAGTGTCGATCGCAATAAGGTCACCAGAAGCGGCAGCCTTAGACTGTGTTATCTTAGGATCAGCAGTGTTAACAAGTGGGAAACGGTATGCTTGATATGTAACACCATCCGCAGCACCGATGTCCGCTAAGTTTGTTTGTGCATATGTTTTACCAAATGTACGAATAAACGTTTCGAAGAAGCCAGAGTTGTCCGTATCAGGACTACCATCGGCATTCGTGTCAACGTAGAATTGTACGGCTTGGTTGACTGGACCAGTCAAAAGAAAGTTAGTAGGCGCTGTTGTTGTATCATCAACTTGACGATAATATACTTGGTCGTTTACATCCAACGCACCTAGAGTAATTACATTGATCCAACGTTCAGAGTCGTTTGTGCCAGGACCAGCGTTAACCGCCCAACCACCAGTTCGAATCAAACCCGTAGTAGTTGCACCAGTTGCAGATGATCCACCGAGGCCGCCAGTACCAGTAGAAATTGTATCATCTAAGTTCCATCCGTTTGTGAATTCAAACTGTTCGTCCGTAATAGGAGTCATTGGAAACGGAAATTTAATTAAGTTAGCGTCAGCTTTCCATCGTTCCTTAAGAAACGAGTAAAGACACTTGAGTGTTAGACCAGATACGGTCATACCATTACCAGTATCTACCGCTACATAGATGAGTTTGTTTAATGTATCAATGTGAATCTCATCTGCGGCAGTTCTACTACCAGCACCAGAAGTATCAACGGTTGCTGTTAGATCGTCCGGATCTGTGATTACATCACTAGCGACAAATAATGCCATGTGAAATCTCCTTTAATTTTATGTTAATATTATAACAAAACTATTTATAATATTGTGTTGTTTAAGGGTTGAAGTATTGCCTGTCAATTACTTGCGTAATTGGAATAGACGTTGATTCATCATTTAGAATAATATTACTCAACCTTAAAGATTGAAAATTCAAGTTAAATATCACTACAAAAACATTAATATCTGATGCATATGTGTAAGTATATACAAAGGTATTATCGTTCGTTGATCCTAAAGTAGTTACTCCTGTTGTTGGTGAAGTTCCTGTGCCATTAGTTATATCCTCAACACCCGCAACGTCGGAAGTATCAGATGTTTGATATATTCTTATTTCAGTACCATCTTGCAAACCGGTCAAACTAAACGTAACCTGCAATGGTGGGAATCGTGCAACACCATTATTATCAATTAACTGGTAATTTGTAATATCCGCGGCCGCTATGTTAGTTAACCACACCCCTTGTGCACCAAAGAAACGACCACCAGCAAATGTACCGAATGGTGATTGTTTATTATCTACGTTGCTGAAGTTTGCTTCATTCGCATTACGATATTCATAACCATCGTCGCCGTTAACTGTCTGCGAGAAGTCAAATGATGTAATATATTTAGTGCGTTCATAAACTTCTTTAAGTGTTCTACCGCTACAATCAACAATAACACTATATGGTTGATTACCATTTCCATCACCAATATCTTGTGAGGTTGCTCCAAAGGTTGTTGTTACGTTTGTATATCCAGCCACCGTACCAGAAGCGGTTTCATTATTCAAATCTGGTAAAGTTGAAAGTGCGACAATATTCTGCCCACCATTGGATAGATCAGCAAAGAAGTGGTCATATAGATCGCCATATTCTCTTGCGAACAACCAAACCCCACCATCAACATTGGTTGCTGTATCATCAGTTGATTGAATAAATGTGCCGTCTTCTACTTTAACTAAAACGTCGATGTTACCGTCAGGCCACCAAGAAGTCAAGGCAGCGTCAGATGCTTCAACGCCTTGAACAATATAAATTCCTGTTCCTGTTTCTACCGAACCGATTGTTTTGACATTAGACCAAAGTAATGAATTAGCATTATCAAAGTATGAACCATCATATAAGAACTTGTGGTCATTATCTTTTGCACCAAAGGTATAACCATTGATGAATTCGTATTGCACTCTGGTGATTGATTGGATAGGCTCAGGGAATTGCATAAAAGCAGTAGCTGCAAATGTATTCATTGCAAATTCGTATAGATCTTGGGAAGTATCAATTGCGCTGTAAGCACTAAACGGAAGAGTAGGGCCAGATGTCATCGTAATAGTTTGAGCACTAGTATCAATAGTCCAAGTATTATTTAACGTTGGTACTGCAACCTGCTGTCTGTCGTTAATAAGTGTGACTAGTTGTGATACTGAACCTGTTGCAGTGCCCAAAGTTGTTTCAAATGGCAGGTCACCAAATCTTCTTACTCGAAGCGTAGTGTTGTTTGAACCAACATAACTTTGTTGTGGGATATTACCACTAGCATCAGTAGTACCATTAAAGATTGTGATAACACCATCATTCAACCAAACAAATGCGCCAGATACATTAACCCCATCTTCATCTTTTACGTTAACATCAATAGTTTTCGGTGCATTTCGAATAGTAACAGTGCCACTGTAGTTTGCCCCAAATCGAATACTTGGAACAGTAATACCTGTAGGAATATTCAATATTAAATCTGTTGTTGAGGTAGCACTTGGGTTTATGTAAAGAGTTGCATTGACATTGGTGCCCGTAGTAAAATCACCAAGAGATCCGGCAAGATATCCTGAAGAAGTATGGTTCCAAGTATACTCTGAAGGAACTGTTCCTGTGAATTCAACTGCATGGTTCGAACCATCACTGGTGAAAGAACAAGTTTGCACATCCGTTAAACTGTTCACTGACAGACTTATTGTTCCTGTACCGTTAATAAAATCGCATGATGTTATTGTGGCACTTCCTTGTGTAACTTGAGCGCATCTTAAAAATGATGTAGAAACTACTGTAGTGTTAGCACCAAATACAAATGTATTCATATCACCAAAAGTACAACCATCCAGACTAACAGTTGCGCCGTTATTTACTAAAAAATTACCCTTAGAGTTATCGAATGATAATGTGTCAATATAACGCAATTTGTTTATTGTGATATTATTAAACGTTATAACCGATGCGGAGTTATTAATTTCAAGCACGTTAAAATTCGTATATACTTGTCGAGTATCATCAATGTTTATTGTTCTATTTTGTGCCGTAAATAAAAGAGATGATGCAGTTGTTCCCAGTTCAAGTTTACCTTTCCATAAGAAAGAACCACTAGCCCTTTGAAATAATCCCCATCTGTTAGCAACTGTATCATTAGTGTCTGCAATGTCATCAAATGTTCCAGCAGGTGAACCACCGGTGTATTGAATTAATCCTCTACCGTAACGGATAGCATCAACAACAAGAGATTGTCCACGAGACGGAGCAGAGGCTATGTTAGGAAGAAATCCAAAGTTTGAATATGTAGAGCCCGCCGGAGGTCCGTCTGTGAAAGAAGCAGATTGGCCCGGATCAATCGCTGCGTTTTGCCATCCGCCATATGGATAACGACCATAATCTGACCCACCAACTGCGTACCAATCATGATTAGTAGTAGAGGATCCGATGCCTATAAAAAATCCAGATGCAGTTCCCGGCGAGTTTTGTGACGGCGCAGTTTGTCCAACCGTTTCGTTGTAAGCATTAATAGCGCCGGGAAACAGGAAAAGCCACCAAAAGAAAAATACATCTGTACCATCAACGAATCCGGTAGGATCTGCAACGGCGTAGTTCAATCCAGAAGCAGCACCAGTTTTATTAGCAGCCACTTGTTGAGATACACAATCCGTACCTTGAAGGAACGCCTCTGTTTCTGACGATGGAGCACCACCAGAACTGTAAGAGGGAAGTTCTGCCCACCCAGTAGTTCCGTCTGCATACAGAGTTTGCCCGCCTGTTAAATCAGTTGTCGGTGTGTTAGCCATTTGCTACTCTTCTATATTCTGCGAATTTTAAAAGTACATTACGTTGAACATCTCCATCACGACAAAAAACTTTTACTTCTGGTGTATCATATTTTGTAAGTACTACATTATATCCTTGTTGATTAAATGCATCAATTTGTTTAGACCCATATTCTGTTATTGGTCGATCTGGTTTTATCGTTCCGACAAATAAACTGTCATCCAACTTTTCAAATATTACACCACATTTATCAGGCCTTAATTCAATTGGTGCACTTTCGTGTTGCGTATAAGCGCACTCATATGTCCTGCATATCAACGGTCTATCTTCATGAACCGTACAACCTATATTTTTATCACAGTAATTGCACAGTTGACCAGCTGGTGAATCAATTGCAATTAATTCTATCTCACCATCTAAAAGAGGTTTCTGTGAGTCTATATGTAATAACTCACAACATTCTGTGCATTCACCACATTCCATTAGTTATACTCGTAAGTTGCGCGGTCATCCCAAACTTTGGCAAAATCTGCTGTGTTGTCGGCCCATATAATTTCTAAGTCATCACCTTGTTCGTAAACACGTTTAATACGCCACGTAGAGGCGTCTCTCGCGGTGCCTGGGACGGATTCGCCAATATATGTATAATCACCTTCAGTATCAACTAATCTGTCGTATTGTTGTTCCATACCTATTTGCAATCTCTCTATGATATCGTTAAATGATTCAGAAACAAATTTCTGTTTTGATGCATCAAAGATTAAAAGAGAATCGCCTTCGACTTGATGTCTCTTTTTAAATTCTACATCATCGTTCTCTAAAATTCGAACTGAACCACCACCACCAGAACCACCCCAGCCGTTAGCGATTCTCTGTCGCATTTCGTTCAAGCTTTTTTCTAGATCGCGCTTGACTTTCAACTCAAAATCTTTTACATATTTATCTGCGGTTTTTATTTCATCATCAATTTTTTTAACAAAATCTGTTATACTTTCTTCTGTTTTCGATACAAATTCCGTAATTTCTTTCTTGATAGACTCTTCGTCGGCTGGAGTTCCGGCGTCGCCCTTAAGCCCTTGTGCGCCCTGTGGGCCTGTGTTTCCGACAGGACCTACATCACCACGCTCTCCTCTTTCTCCAGTGTCACCCTTCTCACCCTTCTGGCCAGGTTCGCCATCTTTTCCATCTTTACCGTCAAGACCAGAAACTCCATGTATTCCTTGCTCGCCTTGCTCGCCTTTTTCTCCGCGATCCCCTTTCTTTCCTTTATCACCCTTCTCACCCTTTAACCCCTGTGGTCCTTCGGGTCCGCGCTCTCCACGTTCTCCATTCTCGCCAGCAATTCCAACAACACCTTGAAGTCCTTGTTCACCTTGTTCACCGCGTTCTCCACGCTCTCCTTGTGGTCCTTGCGATCCTTGTTCTCCGGCATCACCTTTATCTCCCTTGTTTCCTATAAAACCCCTTTCACCTTTCGGACCCACAGGGCCGCGTTCTCCGGCAGCACCATCTTTACCATCAAGCCCAAAAATTCGTACCGGCTGCACATCTTCAATAACCTGAAAAATTTTATTTTCAAGCTTGTCAATTTCTTTCTTGGTATATGCAACAGAGGTTGCTATACTAACAGCTTCGGTCAAATTCGGATCATTTTTCTTCTTTATCATTGCTACCCTCTTCTACCAAACTATCGAAAAACTTTGACATAGATTTAGCTAACTCGCTTTGATCTTCAGTCTCTTTCGGTATAAATTCGAACGTCTCATTCGAAATTTTTGGTTGAGGTTTTTCATCTTCTATCCTTTCTTCGTATTCTTCGTCGCTACCTTCTTTATCAATTTCTTTACCAATCTCTTTAATGTCTTCTTCGGACATTTTCAAAATATTTTTCTTGATGTAATCGTGAGAGAAATATTTACCAACATACTGATCCATATCGTTCAGCATAGATATTCTTTCTCGCATTATTTCAGTTTCTTTTAACTCAATAAAATGCGAATCCGAAATGAAATCATAATTGATATTTTCTTTTAATTCCAACCACTCTTTCTTGGTGCATACACCTTTCAATAATAATTGAGTTTCCAGCAATCGGTCAAACAAGTGCGAGAAACGCATTCTCAATCGACCAACGAACTTGCTGAATTTTACTTCATCCCGTGTGATTTCCGAAGCACGCCCTAAAGAAAAACCTGTATCGGCCTCCAAACGTGATGCCGGTACATTCAGCGATTTATAAAGTTTTTTCTGAAAGTATAATACGTCATCAATCTCGCCGAGGTTCTGTCCGCCAGGCAATGTAGTAATCTCCGTACCTCTACCACCTTCTCTACGAGGCAACCAGAAGTCTTCTAACATGGTTTGATAACGACGATCATCCCTAACCTCACCTGTGTTAGCGTCATACACCAACTTGTTCTTATACTTCTGCATCACGTCGCGCAAGTATTGTTCAGCCTTCATCTTGGGAAGATTACCAACATCGATATAAAAAATTCGACGTTCTGGTGCGCGAGAAATCCTATAGATAACTGTCGCATCCTCAAGCATCCTTAATTGGTTCAAAGGCTTGATTGCTTTGCTCAAATGTGACAGAATATCTTTTCCATTATGGTCAAGAATTCCAGAATGCACATAGCACACCGAGTCAGGTGAAATCTTCAATCCATTGTTAGCGTCTTTTTGGAAGCCTTTTTCGGAATAGATAAAATACTCTATAGGTTTTGTATATAAAGTGTCATTTACGTTATTAGTTTTTTTATCCTTCGGGGTTTCTCTAACCTTACGGATTTTCCGAGGGTCAATATAACGAATCTCTTTCACACCTTTCTTTGGTGATTTTTCGTCGATGACCATATGGTAGTATAGTTTTCCGTCTACATACCATCTACGAAAAATATCATATGCTTGATTATTGAAATCTAAAAGTTTCATTGTGTGATGAAACTCTTCTCTAATTTTATTTTTGAATGCTTCTGATTGTTCTAGTTTATCGAGTATAATTTGCACTGGGTAGTCATCCTCAGAATAAATAATAGACTCATTAACAATATCATCTATTGCAGCATCACATTCTGGTTGCGATGACATTTCTCGATACTTACCAATTAAGCTGCTACCGGATTTGGCGGTTCCTTCAAGATCGACATATGTACCATACACACCGTTACCAGAAATGGTTATTGCGGCGTCATCGTCGGTTGGAGGAACAAAAGATTTTAGTGCTGCTGATTCAACATCATCCTTTCCAATTTTATATCCAAATAATGTAAATGCCATTGTCGCTTCCTGTATGTATTAGTTTCTTATTCTATTTATAACACGAAAAAACTCAACCAATAAAAAAGGAGGCAATTGCCTCCTTCTTTATACCAATATAATATATGATTATTATTCGGTTGTCAAGTGTGAATACTGGAAAGTTACCGAATATTCAGCAATTGTGTCAAAGTTGTCATATGACAAGTCTAACTGAGCCAGTTCTGTTGGGAATGCATTTTCCAAATTATATGTTCTCAGATCAGAACCACTTTGATCAGTATGAATAACACTGATAGTTCCTTGATAATCGTTGGTATCACTTCCTGCCAAATCTTCCTGACTGTAATCTGAAGCTTTGATATATTGCAACCACGCTTCCATATCTTTGTGAAGTTGCATTTTTTCATCTGCAATAAACGTTGCGGTCCATTCTGCGAAGGTTCTGTCGCCAGGCACCTTCATTTTACGACCACCAAAATGTGGAATCTCAACTACACCAACTGAAAATGCTGGGATAGCTGCAGTTTTACACAGATATCTGATGTTGGTATTAGTAACACCAACTTGGTTGGGAAAAGTAATGTCCACATAGAAATTGTTAGGTCTGGCTGCAACGCCTAACGCGCCTTTGAAGCTTGATAATTTTAATCCTGCCATTTCGTTCTCCTTATGCTACTAACGTGGTGAAGTAATCATACGTCCAAGTAACAGTATACTCTTCAACAGTATCTGTAGTATCGTAGGATAAATCGATTGTACCAATTTCACTAGCGAAACAGTTTATTAAACTATACGTTCTTACTGCAACACCCGCAGCGTCAAGCTGAGAGACTGTGAGAGTAGATCTTCCTGCGGTTCGATCACCAAGCGATTCCGCTTCGAAATCAACATCAGTAAACGAACTTTGATGAGTTTCTAGTGCTGCGCGAATAGCAAAGCTTTCGTCATTAATGACGGTAGCAGTCCACTCATTGAACACTCGATCCCCAGCAAGTTTTAGTCTTCTGCCACGAAACGGAACTTCGATCAAACCCACTGTGGAGCTAGGCAGTGCGGCCGCTTTAGTCAAAAACGAAAAGTTTGCTGCCACACCATCAAGACCACCACCACTATAAGTTACTTCGAAAATATTGGAGCGGGCACCCGCTCCAATTGCTGTTTTCATGTCTTGTAATGTAAATGCCATTTTTATATCTCCTTATTGACTTTTAATTAACCCCCGATCTCTGCAAATGCAGCGGCACCGGCAACTGAAGTAAAGTTCAGTTGGATGAAGTTAACAGAAGCAATAGGTCGGACAAAAATGTCACATACAAACTCATTAGCATTTACTACAGAGTCTGGATTGTTAGTGCCGTCGCATATTACGCGGAAGTCAGTAACACCTCGACCACCCTGCACTGTGCGCAAGTATGATCCAACAAGATTGCTAAATGACGCTCTTTGTGCTGCATCATTCTGACCAAACAAAACGTCTCCAGCAGCATCCCCAATAATACTTTGGATAGTGATGAACAAACGACGAACATTGATTCGGCTAAATGAAGTTTTCTTCTGCGTGAAAGTCTTGTCACCAAACAATACAGTTCCGCGACCAGGCTGAGAGAAGATAGGATTGATACCTAACTTGTACAGTGAGTCACGTTCTGCTTCTGTAGGATTCCAAGCAAGACGTACAGAGTTTAAGATACGGCCGTTTTGATAACCAGCAGGAGAGAACCAAGGCTCACCATTAGCATCAGTACGTGCAATACACCCAGCAACATCAGCATTACAAGGAACATATGTATAAACATCGTTGTAACGATCAAAAGCATACTTCCAGTTGGAATCGGCGACTGCGTAAGTAGAACGAGCACTTATAGTGTCAGCGAAAGCAGCAATGTTAGTAGATTCTGTACCAGCAGAGTTTACAACGTCAGCTCTTTGTGGTGAGAATACAGCGACACAATCTTTACGCGCTTCGGCGATTGTAATTGCTGCGTTTACTACGGTAGCTCCGCCTTGACCGCAGATGATAACATCAACGTCAAGATTCAGCTTATTAGCAAACAACTGTATACCAACAATTCTTTCTGCATCACCAACCCCATCACCTTCAGCACCACCGCCGAGCGAATCAATATGAACCAAAGCGACACCACCATCAGCAAATGTTGTTCCTGATGCAGTATTTCCCCAGTTTGATGATTGCGCAGCTACTGTACCTAAACCACCAGAAACATAAGTGTTTGTGATTCCAGTCGCGGCGATTTCAAAAGTACTACTGGTAACAGCTGTGATAGCACCAGTGAGATCAAACTCACCGCCAGTTGCAGAATCAATAATACCAGTTACTACAACTGTTTCACCAACGACAAGTGTGTGAGCAGCAGAAGTATAGGTAACTTTATCTACCGAGAAAACAGCATCCGTGATTGTTGCGGTCTTTTCAGCAACAGTAGCAACGTGATTAGCCCAACGAATATACTGTGAAGTATTGTTGATTACGTTCTTGTAGTAGTTTGTTCCACCGTCGATCTTGCGAGCGTCAGAAGCTTTAGATACAGCTTCAAACTTCTCAAGAAGTGTGCCAGGCACACCAGTGATCTTTCCATCTTCATCGATAACTGCAACGTGAAGTTCGTCATTTGATCCGCCGAGGGCGGTAGCAAAGTCAGAAGTTCCAGGCGCAACATCAAAGAAACCTTTAAAATCTGAGAAAGATGAATCTTCGAAACCAGTAGCACTTTCACAAATCACAACTTTAAGTGAGTTACCCAAAACACCAGCGTGTTTTGCAACCCAATGACCAGAACTAGTTAAGGTTGCCTCAAGATATGCGTCATCGTTTTTGACAAGAGTACCGGATCCAGCAGAATCTGCGTTTAAAGCATTATCACCAACAACACGCACAACGTACTGTGACGCTGAGTATGCAAGATAACTTGATGCAGATAAAAAGTCTACGTTATTAGTTATACTAGGTACACCAAATTTAGAAACAAGATCAGTTTCGCTTGTTACTAATGTGGGTTGGTCGATAGGACCCCAGCTAAATGCTCCAACAGAAGCGCCTGTGGTAGTTCCAACCGAGCCTACTGAAGTGACTTGATCCGCTTCAGTAATTTTTATTCCAGGCGATTGTAAGTTAATTGCCATTATTTTTCTCCTCCGTTAAGATTTTATAATAGGAATCACGTAAAAATGTTTGTTTTCCAGATTACTACTATTATTTATAAAAATTCAACTTTCAACGGTTCGGCAAAATCCCACACCTGACCGCTATCATCTACATACTTTTCTTCTTCCAAACCATTATTTATAAAACCGACAGGTGCAACATTATTCTCTATTGCCTCTATCTGATTTTTATACATCTCCTCTCGTATATTAATATCAGTTAGGTCTTTAAAATAAGGATCGGTGAACAGCCAAGAAAACAAAACAAGTGTCATAACCAAATCATCATGGTATCCCTCATCTGCAGAATAACTTCCTTTGTTTTCTATGAAGGTTGATATTTCCGATATGATATCCATATCAGTTATTAAAAGTTTCTTTTCCTCAACCAAAGATTTAAATGTAGAACATCCAATGCGTTTTATTTTTTTATCTGTTGTGATACCATATTCTGTTCTACCAGATCCACCGAAACCGCTGTTGATTTTTTGCCCAGTGCTAGATCTACTGATAAAAAGTAAGTTTTCATACTCGTATTCATTATGTAGTATTTGGGCAACTTGCTCGGATGAATTGATTTCTACTAGTATAAATGATTCATTGTATTGTTTAGCAACAGTATGTATAACTGAAGGGTACAACAAAGGGCTAATCTTATTGTTACGGTATTTAGCAGATATTGTAAATGGAGATTGTGTAATATCAATAACAGTAAATGCAGAATAGTCACCCCCAACACCCTTCGCGGTGTCAGCAACCAACACGTAAACGTGACCAACCTCTGGATCCTTAAATATATCCAACCCATCTTTATGCATTGTGGGTGGAATGCCTGACATTTGTGATATAACATCTGAGTTAATCAATGTCAGACTTGACCCGAGGAACTTACACAAGACTTCCTGATTGTATTTTAGATCTCCCAGAAGTCTGCGCTGTTCGTTTGCCCACGCTTCGTCTCTGCCGGGAATTTCCCAATACGGAATAAAAAGATTTACAAAACCATTTCTGTCTTCTTCCGCATCATTCCAGAACTTCCAGAAATGATTATAACCTAGCGGAGTAGACGAGAGTAAAATCTTTGTGGTTTCACCAGAAGAAATGGTGGGGTATACAGAAGTAAAAAAGTCTTCTGCAACGTTATTGGGGATAATTGCTGCTTCATCTACGTATAGCATATTAACGGATCGCCCACGAATTGCACTGGATGATGTTGCGGACGTGAATACTTTGGATCCGTTCTCTAATTCTATGTCACCCTTATTCCAAGTCGTAACACCTTGCTGTAACCATACAGGCAAGTGTTCATACATAACTTGATATCGAGATAATACTTCCCGCGCTGCGGCAGCCTTATTAGCGAGGATCGCAACCGTTTTGTTTGCGGAAAACAAGGTTGTCCAAAGAATATATGCAGCCGAAGTAGTTGTCTTTCCCTGTTGACGCCCTTCCATCAAAATAATTCTACGATTTTCGTGAATAATATTGATTTTATTCTTTTGACACTCATACAAATCGAACGGTTGTAATCCGTGATCGAGCGTTACAATCTTGCAATAATTTATAATAAAGTAAATAGGATCGCCAGCACATCTCATGTACTCTTCGATCTGTTCTCTAGTAAAGTTTACTGCAACACCAGCGGCCTTTAGGTTTTGATTACCAAGATACTGTGTTGTTGCCATAATTTATTTTTTCCCAATTAGCTGCTGAAGCTCTGCAGTACTCCCAACAAAAAGTGTATTACTTACGTTAGTAACCCCAGACGCCAGCGCATCTTTCGCATCTTCTTTCTTGACATCTTTGACTTTCTTCGACAAGTCTAAAAGGTCTTTGTTGGTATCAGCAATCGTTTTGATTAATTGCCCCGCAACTTCATACGCTCTTGGAGACTCGGTTTCTTTTGCAAGGTACATCATATTGGTTATAACATCCTTACCGTTCTCAATCAGCCCCTTGAGATTGTTTCTGGCATACTCATAGTCTGCTTCTACGTTCTCATTTTCTTTGCTAGAATGAACAACTTCTTGCTTTGGCTTTTCTTCTGTATAAAAATCTTCTTCGCTTATTTCGATGATACCATTGTCAATATTCAAGAAATCACTTATCTTTTCGTCTACAGTTTTCTTCACGTTATTACCTCCGTAACATTAAGGCCCGCATCACCAATATAGTTGTATGTGTCAGTAGCGACATTATCATCCCATTGGAAATATGCAACCTCTGCGTTAGTGATATAATCAGATGTCGTTACAGGTCCAAACAAGTATCCCTTGACAGTAAAATCCAAATCCCAAGATAATATCCTATTGCTACCATAATCCCCTTCGTAACTATCATCAGAAGTCACGGAGCCAAGCTCTATTGGAATATCCATAGTAGCATTGACATCAGGCAAAACCTTCATCGTCACCGTATAATCAGGTACAAAGAAAGGTAAGATTTGTTCTATAAGCTGGGTACCATCTTCAGCATTCTTAGTCAAAATACTTAGTTGGAAATTAAAATCATATGGCACCGGAGCATATGTCGTGGGAACATTTGAGTTTACTGTGTCCAGTGTTCCCTGAAACTTAGAAAATGGATTTAGTTTTCTTGTGGGATTGTAGCCCATACTTGACATAGCAAATCCTATGCGTGGTAATATAGTAGAAACAGGTCTAGTAAAATCTGGATCTGCCAACACCCTTTCGATTTGTTTTTGTTTAGGGCCATAAGAAATGGGAACATTCAGCGTCTGCGCAACAGCACCCAAAGAATCATATCTTTTGATCTGCATATCATTAAAGATATTGCCAAACATAATGACATATCTTCTAATTGTTCCGTGATAAAAATCGTGACCAAAAATCATTTAGTTAGTTCCCGTTTTATGCTTACATTTATCAAAATGGTATCTTGTCATATTACCACCAGCACCACCCACACCACAGTGCGGACATACGACATGCTTCATCGTATATGTTGCTCCTAAGTTTATCTTTTTCCCCTTTAACGCAGCGCTCTGTTTCGCTTTAGTTTCTTCAGACACTATTTTATAAAGAAAATGGATTATTTTCACTTAAATCAAGAATATCATCATCGGTTATCCTAGATTCGATATATGCATTATCGGCTGTATCATCAGCATCTTCTATAGCAGCATTGATTGTTATATCAGCACTCAAATCATCTTCGATGCCATCAATCTCAGCGACATCAGTATCAATAACTTCACTTGAGTATTCATACCTATCTGCTTTAACCTCATAAGTATATAGCTTCCCAAGTTGGAAGAATGTTTCTATATGTTCTACAAACTTGATTTCATACATAAATCCAGCAAGAGGAAGGTATATTAAATCGCCTTCTCTTGGTCTGATAATGTCAGAATAATCATAGGTCTGTTCTCGAATAAGGTTGTCATCATTCTCTAGGATTATGTTATGATTATATTCTGTAAGGATTGATTCCGTTAGTGACTGGGTGAATCTTTTTTGTGCAATAGTGAATGTTATTGATTCATCTACTTGTAAACCAAACTTAGACAAAAACTCTTGTTGCCCAACGAATCCGTCATACGTCTTGACATACATTTCCATTTGCAGAGCATCATCAAACTTAGTTAGAGTGTCTTCAGTGTACAAGTAATCTAAATTGATGTGTGTTCTTGGCAAGTAATATGTGTCAATACCATAGATACGGATGGCTTCTATGATTAAATCTTCTACAAGAGACTGTTCTTTTTTTATCTCTGTGTATTGATTATAAAATGCATTGCGAGCCATATTATCCTACCATATCGCTGACTGGCAAAGAATATGAGGAATTCATTTCTTCTTCCAATCTAGCCAGCTCTTCAGAAGCTTCATCCCAGATCTTCTGCCCGTTGAAGACTACTCCGCCAGGCATTTGGATTCCTTCAAACTTCTTAAGGTTTTCTCCCCATTGTTTTTTGATTTGTGCAGTTCCATAACGCTTCAACCATCGGTCATTCCACACATCAGTGTAAGTTTCTGGGTCGAGTATTTCGTAACACTCTAAAATGATATGCTCGCCAACATTGAGTCTTGCAGTCCAGTCGGTATCGATATAAATTTTATCTGTGTGGCGGTTGAATCTTAGCCCTTGTTGCCCTACAAAAATCTCCTCCATCAGTGAGATATTCTGCATTGCCATATAGTATGATGCCACAGGACCGTAGTTGAATGCGAAAGCATCATTCAGAGACATCTGGTATCGAATATTAAACATATTGTTTACTGAAAACGCACCACCGATAGGAAGAATGTTGGTTATTCCAATGATGTTTTCTGCTATGGGTAGATATTTATTATCAATATCTTCTTGCGTGATTGCATGAGATAGGTATATTTTACGTGTACCGTCAAAGTGATAGTCGTGATAATACTCTAAGGATACCTCAACACAGTCTTCGACCTGTTCGTCAGCCACATTTATCTCTAATAAAGGTGCGCCGAGTCTCCTCAGACAAAATTCTTTGAATTCTTCTCTTGTTGCAGGTTTGCTAATACTCATTGTTTTCCCATATTACATTAGAGTTTATCCTCTATTTATAATATGAGAAAACTTGAGATTGACTATCTGTGCCTACCGTCCGATAGGCGTATGGTTATGCTGTTGTGTATTATCTCGCCAGTGACATACGACTACGCCACCGTCCGCAAGCGTTCTTTCCATTTGGTTGATTTGCCATACTGTTGTCATGTTGTTTCTCCTTAAGATTCTAGTGCCGCGATACGGGCGGTTAATGCTTCAATGATGACTTGTTGTTCTTGTATGGCTTTTATCAATCTAGCCTCCATTTTCCCCATACCCGATAATGTCTTCATGCCGTCTTGACGTTCGCCAACTAAATCGGGATAGATTTCTTCAACTTCTTGAGCAATAAAACCAAGCTGATGCCCACCGCCTTCAGACTCAATGTAGTCAAACTCTACTGGTCGTAAAGCTGTAATGTTTGCTAATTGATTGGGTAAATCAGTAATGTTTTCTTTTAAGCGACTATCTGACCAAGAACCAAAGGCTACTGCTCCAGACCCGTTGGCGTTAATTTGACCTTGAGCGACCGCGCCATTATTAACAACAAAGTTGACAAATACTTGTGAGGTGGTGGAGTCGTTATCATATTTTCCAAATTGAGCAATGGTATATGGAGTATCGCCTGTAGTATCCCCTAAGACAGAAAAACCTTGTATGACAGTCCCATTGGTTTTGACGGCTAGCTTTGCGGCGCTGACAGCAGTACCCACCAGCAAGTTGCCGCTGGAATCGATGCGCATGGCTTCTGTGCCGCCAGTAGAAACAGTAACAACACCATTGCTAGAGGTAGCATCTAAATCCCAACCAGCACCAGCAGATGCTGTAGCGAAAGACGTTATTGCCAGTGGTCTATTGTCTGTTCCATTGATGTTTACATTACCGCTGGCATCGATGCGCATGGCTTCTGTTGGGGCAGAAGAACCGCTACCCGTAAAGAACTCTAATGTCCCAGTGTTTGCAGCAGAATTATATGATGTACCTATTGCGTACTGACCATAATAATTTCCCCCAACAGTGTAGCCGTAACCCTCAAGTAGTTTGTAAGACCGTGAACTATTTGCAGATTGTGCATTAGTAATAGGCGAGTCTAAATGCAGCTTAGTTAGCGGATTTGAAACTCCAATCCCCACGTTCCCGCTGGAATCGATGACTGCTCTAGTGCTGCCATTCGTTCCGAATTTAATGTTGTACGCGCCGTTTCTGGCAATTACCAAATCATTTGCAGATGAACCGTTGAGCAATGCTCCGCTACTCGTGGCAATGCCAATGTCTACGGTATTTGTGCCGTTATCTAAGCGTAAAGCTGGGTTGCTTGTGCCATACAAATGCGCCAAGCGACTAGGCGAGTCAGTACCAATACCCAAAGACTCCGCTGAGGCATCCCAGAAGAACTTTGGAGTCGTGCCCGTGTCCTCGTAGAAGCTGATGTCTCCGTTGTAGGCTATGTTTAAACGCTTGGTTAAAGTATTCGCTGATTCAGAAGTTGTTGAAACACTAAAGCTAGAAGATGCACCAATTGCGTTTGATGCAGTGGCGTCCAAAACAACTTGTGGTTTGCCACCACCGCCAGAACCATCACCAGAATAAAATGCCAAGCGTCCCCACGGACTTGTGGTGCTCCAGTCGCTTGCGCTGGATGTGGTGGAAATATTAAATGTTGTAGGAGTTGGTGAAGAAGTCCCTGTTGCAGATTGGAGAAGTGCACTAGAAGCCTCAACAGTCAGCCCATCCGCCGTGACCGTACCCGTGACATCAATGCCTGTGGAGTCTAAGGTCATTCTTGCGCCAGCAGCAGCTCTGAACGTCATTGTGTCGTCAGAGTTAGTGTAAGCAATAGAACCTGCATCGGTGTCCGTATCACCCATGCGCAGTTCAGACTCACCAGTAATGGATGAGATTATATAGACTGCTGAGTAAGCGTCAGACGAAGTACCTACAGTAAGCCCATCCGCCGTGACGCTGCCCGTGACATCTGCACCGTTACCATCGGAGGTAAGTGTGCTACCTAATAACGATAAATCTTGAGTGTTACTCATTACTGTTCCTGTTTTTGAGAATCATATCCAATTCTATTTAGTGTTACTCTGCTGCTTGGTGCGCATCCCACGCTGCTTTTACTCCATCTGTCCATACTGCGGCAGCAATTGCTTGTACTTCAGCAGATTGACTGCTAACATCATCGCTGGGTGACAATACGTGTCGATGAAAACTGCTTGAGATTACAGCATCGTCTTCAACGATCTGTGTGGCGGTTCGCACCTGAATGTGTTTAAAATCGCCAACAATCTCGATTTTGTCTTCAACTGTTCTTTTTTCTAAAGCCATTGTGTTTCTCCTGTCTGTGCCTAGAATCCACTAGGCATATGGTTGTTATAATGTGTTGTTTCCGTGATTTTAGTTACGCCAGAATTGTTTTAGTTTATCCATCTCATTCTCCTAGTACTGGGCGAATGTTTGGGAAGTCTGAAGTAGACGGCCAGTCGCGCAGTGCTTGGCGGTACGTCAGGATGTTGTCACGATTAGGCCAGTCTGGAGTTATTAAATCTTCTAATCTTATTAAAGCCATTACACTACCCTCACATAGTTTTGTGCGCCAGACGCAGTCAAGGAGGTGTCTGATGCTACACCATTTACTATTCTATAGTTGTACGCGGCGTCAGTAACAAGCCCTACTACCCATAAAGAAGTACCGTCCCAAGTAATGCCTTGGGGCGAGGCCTCCTGACCGGCTACTGAAAAACTTGTTCCTGTGTATACTCCTGCTGAAGTGTATTTATATGCCGTGCGGGTATCTGAAGCAAGTACCCAGAAATGAGTTCCGTCCCAAGTAATGCCGCCAGCAGCTACAGTTGTCTGGGAAGCCACTGAAAAACTTACACTTTGATAAACACCAGAAGAATCATATTTGTATACCGCGTCAGTATCTGAACCAACTACCCAAAAATAAGTTCCATCCCAGACAATGGCAGAGGGCACGCTGGTCTCTGCCGCTACTGAAAAACTTACGCTCTGATAAACACCGGCAGCATTGTATTTGAATACAGTATCGGCGTCAGATCCTACTACCCAGAAAGAAGTCCCGTCCCAAGTAATGGCGGAAGGGAATATCTCCTGTGCGGCTACTGAAAAACTTGTTCCTGTGTATACTCCTGCTGAAGTGTATTTGTATACGACATCACTTACATTCTCTACCACCCAGAAATGAGTTCCATCCCAAGTCATGTCTGTTGGGACGGCCATTTGCCCCGCCACGGAAAAACCACCTACGTGCTTATATCCTGAGAAGGCATTGGGGTAGGTAGCTAGATTTGTTTCAAGCACACCGCCTTTCAGGTACACCCGTCCATCTGCCAACGTAACGGTACTGGCATCATTATTTAAAGTTACCACCTCGTTAATTTGTGAGGTTGAACTACCACCTAATTTAATAGCCATTTATAACTCCTTCCATCCGATAGTGCCGTCTACATATACTAGCGTTGCCGCTGCATCTGTAATCAGTTCACCATCGTCTGCTGTTGAATTGATATTTGAACCGTTGCGAGCAACAGTTACTGTACCTGCTCCGACGTTCTTAATGAATACTACGTTGCCTGATGCGGGGTTTGAAGGCAAAGTAATGGTTACTGCGCTTGCAGAGTTTACAATTAGTTGGTCTTGCGTGGCTGCTGTGTAGTTTCCAGTTTTAATTGCAAAGCCGTTAATCGCTTTGAACTTTTCCAGAGAAACCCCTTCAGCAATACTCAGTCGTTCGCCGATGTTTACTGTTGGTTTTGTTATCTTAATTGCCATCGAAAATCTCCTATTGCTCTGCGATCATTTGATTGCGAGCACTGATCGTAGTGGCCACCGCATCTGTTGTGTTGTCTACTCTACGCAAACCCTGAAAAACACTTCTTCCTTGACTTGTTCCCGCATGAAGTAGTTCAGTTTTTTCGTCGTATGCGAGTGCTGTGACTGCATCTGAAGTTCCGTAGAGTGTTGCTTGTGCGTTATCTTGGAATAAGAACTTCTCATCGTTGTACATTTTTGCGATTTGTTCTGCGGTTGGGGCTGTCTGAGTGTGTCGGATTAATGCAAGACTACCTAAATGATGATAGGCTCTATCCTCGCCTGTAGTAGTGTAATGCCCCACATTTACTCGGTCAACCGACGAAAAATCCGTTGCGGTTACGGTTTCTGTGCCTCTTAAAACACCATCAACATATATCGACTTGGTTGTTCCGTCAAGCACACCCACCACTTGATGCCACTGCCCATCGTCTATCCGAACACCGCTTTGTAAACCGCCATTTGTATTGTCAAATAAATATGGGCAACCACTATTGCCCGCCGCTGCTTGGTTTATTGATAGCCCTATCAGGGTTGCATTAGTAGTGTCGTATAAACTAGTCGCATAAGAGTATGACGATATATCTGTAATTTTTTGCCAAGTTATGAGACATATTGTTGCTGCACTTCCGTAGTTAATAACGTCGCGCTGTTGCAAATAATTGTTGGTGGAGAACCCACTATACGCCACAAGGCCAGCACCCGTTGCTACAGCCGTCTTAGTGACTGTGCCGAATACTTGGAGCCCTTTGTTGTTCACACTGCGGTCTTCTTCGGCTAGGCGTACTGACCAATTATCAAACGTAATCGTATCTGATGTACTTAGGGAGACAACAAGGTCTATATCCTTAGTAGTACTATCGGCAGTAAAATAGAATGAATATGTCCCATTATTCCTTGCTATATAAGTTCCTCCTGTTGTAGAATCGGCTAGGTAGACGCCATCAACATAAAAACCGAACCCACTTGCACCAGATCGTGCAATTTGGTCTATTGTTATCGCATACCTCTTACCAACAGTTAGTCCCGTTACCGTCATAACGTGATCGGAATAACCAGCAGTGCCGCCAGAGAGTACTAATTGACCCCCAGACACAGTAGCAGTGCCGCTTTGTGTATTAGAGATATAGGAAACATTAGTGCTAGAGAAGTCACTATTGCCATTAATATGCAACTCAGACCCAGTAACATTCGTAGTATCAGTATCCGAAAGTGTGGCTAACTTGATATCGCCAGGCATCCAACCTGTGTTGTAGTTGGATGCGATGTAAGAAATTAAGCCTTTGTCTGGCGCCACTACATTTCTATCCACAACACTTAAACCTTCATTAGATGCAAAACTATTTCCGGTGCTAGAGAGTAATGCACGATTGCTATTTAAACCCAAAAGTTGTAAGTCGACCAATGCATTTGGTGATTGTATTGCGTAAAATTCATCTACGTTTTTTGTTGTGCCTGTTATGTTATCAACAGTAATTACATTATCGCTTGATGGTATAGAGTTAAAAATGTAATAGCTTTCTTGAGCAACGCCATTTGATACTCCAATTCCCATTCCAAGACTGTTATCGGATAAAAAGTCGACTTTGCGGGCAAACGTATAAGCAACATTATTTACTGTAATATCAACAACAGTCCCATCATCCTTAATAACACTCACGCCACCATCAGTAGCAACCGAAATAGTTGGTACAGGTAAACCTGTGGCGGAATCAATTGGTGCACTGGGAAGAACTGTCATTGCGACATCGTTGACCAAGCGATCAACAATAGACCCATAAAAAGATTG
>Ga0209504_1000184_pt1 | contig 60387 bp, 60 predicted proteins | sample COGITO_mtgs_1005_FD_184791 | JGI IMG/M metagenome (GOLD analysis project Ga0209504, IMG submission 184791) | Pelagic marine microbial communities from North Sea - COGITO_mtgs_100511 (SPAdes) (version 2) | ecosystem: Environmental > Aquatic > Marine > Epipelagic ... | reverse complement strand
CGCAATGGAAGAACATAAGCAAGAGCTCTCCGAGGCGGATTTGTATATCGCATATACAGATGCCCACCTTACAGACAAGCCGATTGATCGGCGGTTCTGGAGAGAGCACAACCTCCCCTGCATTGCCCTCTACTGTGGCGACTCAGGATATATGGATTACCTCAAGAAATACTTCGAGAAGGCAATCATCAGAGAAAAAATTGAAGATGTCGCGGTCGAATTAGTCCGCCACGTCAGATATTCACCCAAGGCATAATGAGAAATAAAATATCATTCATCCTACCAGATGACTCCCGCCATGTGTGGGAGGCATCCAAGGACCTCAAGAAATGCATCGAAACAATCGAACTAGTAGCAAGCAAAGGCGTCTTGGCTCAGTCTATCGAAATACAAGTTTTGCCAAATGGGCAAACTTACCAAATCGGAAAAGACGTTAAAGACCTAGTAAGCTGGCACTCGTGCGATCTAGAAATAAAAGTAGGGAGTCGAGAAGACGGGCAGACTCCTTTTGAAATAACCTATACCCGCACGAAACCAAAAACAACAAATCGCCTAAAAGGCACTAAATAATATGAAACTAAAAACAACCAAGAATCCGTTCGGCGCAACAAGCGCCCCATCCGCAAGTAAGAAAAACCATCCGCAAGTAGTCGATTCAGACGCCGTAGAGGCGGCTAGCCAGATCGCCGAAATGAGTCCCAAACATAAAGACCTTGGGGCAAGGATCGCCGAGAACAAAACCATACTAGGAGAACTGGTCGCAGAGGCGTGGTTCGAACACAATGAAGGTAAGTCTGACTCAGAAAGTTCTTTTGAGATCCCTGCCGGGCGGAACACCGTTCTGGTCTCGATGACCTCGAGATACCGTGAAGTCGAGGCAGAGGAAGTTGCCGACCTTATCGAAGAACTTGAATTGGGCGATCACTTTGAAGAGAAGATGATCCTCAAGCTCGACTCTCGGAAAATCCCAGAGGAGGCGCTGTCACCCTTCCTTGACGAGCTCAAAGAACTATGCGACAAACATGGCGCTACCGAAGCCGTAAGCGTCAAGCAAGTAGTTGTCCCCTCCGCCGGATTCCATGAGGAGAGGCACAAGCTCATGAGTAAGGAGGTAAACGAAATCATTCATCAGGCGATCCCAGCTGTAGCATCAGTTCGGGTCAGATGAAAAACAAGTGGGGCGGGGGTTTTCATTTTCCCCCGCCCTTCTTAACTTTACCAATAGACCAATGGCACATTTAACATTATCAAGAATCAAACCGATCATCGTTGGAAAAGGCGAAAGCCTAGACGGGATTGGATGGAGTGGATCAAAACGCCCCAAATACAAAGTCCTCCCAGATGGCGGGACTGAACCTGGAGCAAGCCTTATCCCTTCAATCATTCAGCCTAAGTTTGATGGATGGCGACTATTTGTTCACATCCGTGATGGGAATGTCAGATTCCTAAATAAGCAAGGACAGGCGTTTGGAAGATCTCTTCCTTTTTTAGATGCCCTACGGGAGCAGTTTGAATACTTATCGCAAGTCGGCATCTCCGAAGATGCCCCTTCTTACACGACCGTGCTAGATTGTGAACTGCTAGGGACTCGTGACGACGGCGATCACAAGTTAATGATTCACACTGTAGAATCTGACTTTACAGAATCACGCTTTCACACAGACAGAGGGCTAGTCGAGGGCTTATGTGGCAAGAACAAGATCGAGTTCGTTCATCACTACCCGTGTGATTACTTCGACATTCCAGAATGGGCACACCACTACCAACAACTGATGCCCCACCATTCGATTGAGGGCGTTGTCAGGAAAAAACCAGGATGGGCGTATGTCAAAGATTCGACTTTAGGTAGTCACGGCAAACATGAGACCAGCCGTCGCTCAAGATGGATAAAGCACAAGCCATCTGAAAAATACGGGCGTGGAATGAAATGCTCAGAAATCTTCAAGCGGTGGTTTGACGAAAACGCTGATCGTTACAAAATGGATTAGGCGGGGGTCACCAAAGGGGTTCGCCCCGGCGGTGCCGTGACAGTGATAGCGCGGATCACTTTGTCAGAAATAGGGAATGTTCCACATGGAACATGATAGCGCGGATCACTTTCGAGAATTCTGCAACCTCGAAAGAAAGTTGAAGAAAGCTTTTGACAAGCGCCAAGCAAAATGGTAATCATGGATTATCAACATGAGTGCAACAGACAAAGTAAGGATAGCCCAATTACTGGGATCAATAGCAGGAGCCTTTCAAGCCCTTGCTGCCGTGAGCGAAATCGCCGCGCAGATTATATACAACAATAACCCCCAAAAAGAATGCTCCAAAGTATCTCGAAAGAAAAAAACCAAATGACCGTTTACCCCAATGGGGTTTGCTATCTAAATGCAGCTTTGTTTGCATCGATCAAAAAAAGATCCGCTGTCCCCGTAAAGGTATCGCTGAAAACTGATGGGAACGGATATGTCATTCTTCTTCCAATTACATCCGCAAATGAAATCGATTCAGATGCCCGCAAAGTATCTACTCGTGGAGGAGGTGGGTCGTTTTCATGCAAAGCTCTTGCCCAGTCAGTCACATCGCTCAAATATGCAGACACTGAGAACCCAGTGTTTGAATCCGTAGTAATGGAATTTGATGGGCCACAACAAATCGATGCTGAAAACCCTTCCGGATACCGATCAACACACACATTCAATTTATGAACACAACACCAGCCGAAGTAGTTAAAGCCGCCCTTCCGAGCCTTCGAGAAGTAAATCCCAAACCAGAACACGCAGACTTCAAGTTTTCCCTGAAGCCAACCGGTGAGCTAGCAGACTTCAACGATATAGAGACTGTCGAAGTGAGCATTCGAGTCTCCCTGGAAACAGAAGAAGTTACTGAGCTCACCGCAAAAAAGAAGACTAAAAAGAAATAGTGACACGCACGTCACACTAGCAAAAATGGCAACTGTAAAAGTAAAAAAGACTCCAACCATCGAACTTCCGACTCCCGGTCGCGCACTTGAACAAGTGATAAAGATCGGGGGTCATGAAGTCCTTATCAAGGAGATAGCGATGAACTACGCCGAAGACATTACCGAGGTAATAATCAAAGGACAAGTCTTGCCGACCACCTCAGGAAAGAAATTTGACCCACCATTTTAGGTATAAGAAGAGAAATTTTTGTGAGACACGGAAAAAAAATATTATACGCCAATTCAATTCACGCTTCGCTGACCTGTTCAGCTTTAACCAACGGTAATAGATTCCTTCTCACCATGGTGGTGGTGTGCTCACTGCCCCATCCCTCGCCCATACTTACACACACATCAACGACACAACAAAACTTATATGAATACGAATACGAACACGACGACACCGACACCGACACGCCCCCTAAGCATAGCTTCGCAGTTACTCAGAGATCAATCTGAGCGAGCCTTAGCTAATGACCTAAACCATCGCCAACTGATGATCTTGCTCACCCTTGATGACATTGCTCGATGTTCTCGTGGTATCCCATGCGAAAACATTAAAGCTCAGCCATCCAACTACATGACTTGCTCAGAGTTGGCCAAGATTTCAAAGTCATCGACTGCTGCTGTTACAGGGACTTGTGATAAGCTGAAGAGCAGAGGTCTAATAAACAGAGTTCACGCAACAGGAATGCAAGATAGAAGGACGATATGTATATCCATCACTGATGCTGGTATGGATATGATTGAGGAAATCTTAGCTTGGGGATAATATGATCGCTTACCTATTTACAATCGGAATAATAGCTGCTGTTTACTTCAAGAGTGCCCTAGTAATAGGGATTATACTAGTAGTGTTTGCCACTGTGTTCTTTATCAGGAAATACGAGCTTCATCGCTTCAACGCCAGCCTCAAAGACTGGAAGAAAGAAGCGGACGCTCGTGGGAAGAAAGAGCTTGATCGTTGCAGGCGAAGCAAGCTCCTAGACTAACTTTAAAGCTCTTAATCTAGCCCCAGGTATCTCAAAAGACTGCCCCCCTTGAGATATGTATATCCGATCCCCCATTGGGGACAAGGAGAGGCCATGGATATATCCTTCGTCCTGTTTTACGACTCTTGTAGTTCGCGTCGCATCGCTGTCCGGAAGAGGACGCCCGTATTCGAACCCATTCATTTCATAAGCGTTTGCAATGGAAATGGCTGGTGATTGAAGCCACTCGTTGTTCACGAACGAGAAATACTCGACGCTCTGCATGACATCACGCCTCTTCTCCTCGCCTTCAGGAATAGTTTCTCCTGGGGCAGTCGTCCAATGGTATGAGCTTTCTTCAACGATTAAAGCGAGCTTAGTGCCATCAGAGTTCAAGCAAATCACATCATTGCGACCCGCATTCTTATTTAAGTTCTCCCAAGTATCAGCCACATAAGTGATGGTCCCTCGATTCTGACTAAGGAAGGTGCTTTCTCCGTTATAAATCTCAGGGAAAGCATGCTCACTGGAAGAGGTCGCCTGGCTTCCCCCTGCATCAAAAAGCCATGCACCATCGATGTATCTAGCGGACCCTAGCGTCTTTTTAATCCTGCCCGTGGAATAGAGCCCGTTGTCCAAAACGTCACTAAAGGTCACACCTGACCAAGCTAGAGTATCACCATCTGCACTCATGGTGAAAGAGGAGATTCGACCCGCAGCAGAACTTGCCCTATATTGGAAACCTGAGGGATTGACTACTCCAGCATAGGTAGGTTGATCCCAGATTCCAGGGCCTTCAAGATCATCAGGGTCAGGGATAAGATCATACACCCTCAACCACCCTTCTGTTAAGGGGTTGTCAAGCAAGCACACTCTACATCCAAAAGGACTAGAAGCATCAATGCGATCTCTTTGTGCGAATTTAATGGAACTCAAAGAGCGATTACCTGTAGCAGAAACAATAGGTCCCTCCGTCCACACTCCATCGACAAGATTGTAAGTTCCTACGCGACCTGGCAGTTTAGCGTCGACGGCCACTATTAGTCCGCCATCATCAGAGATACAGACGCTACGTAAATTCAAATTGAAATTGGCTTGCGTCCCGGACCAACCGTTCTTGAGGGATATAGAATTGCCATGCTGAACATAACTGGACCCATTCCAAGAATAGACGTCCATTACATCATTGGGGTGTGATATAACTAGATAGCTGCCGTCACCACTTAGAGCGCAGACTACATTAGAACTAACGAGATCAGTCGTGTGAAACGCATAGCTCCAAGCAGAGTCCAAATCGGGACGACGATACACAGCTATTCCAAACGTGAAATCGCCAAGCGGAGCCCTCTGGGTGATGAAGTTTTGAGACTCATATGCTCCCGTTTCGGACCTAGCGCAACGAACCCCAATACAGAGAGAGTCTGCTGACATAAAATGATACTTTTCTGTATTGCTGTCTTCATAACCAGACGCAGTTCCGTCACTTGTGTTCACTCCTCTAGTTTTATCCCAAGTGGTCCAATTATCCCGCGCTCCGGACGGTGTGCCAAAGCTGTCGCTTGTTATTAAACCCGATGAATCAGCAAACCCGAGGGAAGCAGGAGAATCAATCTCCCAAAGCTCATTGGAGATAACGTTCAGAACAAACGTGTAAGAACCTTCAAGATAACTGCTAGTTACATCACCAGATTTACGCGACCTTACAATGACCGTAATGTTGTAAGGGCTATTTAAGTGACTATCTGGACCAAGGTAACCTCTAATAACGCCAGTTGTAAAAGGTAAGTTATTTAAGTGCATTACGCCGCCGGTGTTTTGGAAATTATCACCGAACCCACCAGGGCCTTCAGGATACCCAGCAGGTAATTCGGAGGTGTCGGAGACTTCATAGGAAAGGTATCTCGCGTCCGGATTTGAAGCGTAATTACCGTTCCGTTGGCCCATGAAACTGATCTCAACTTGGTCGTTCAATGTGGGTGTGGGGTCGCCAGCGTAAAATGTTTGTTCAGGTATGAAAAGAGTAGGATTCTCCTCACCAGAAGGAGGAGGAGGAGGAGGGGCAATGGTAGAATAAGTAAGCTCCACATTAGAAATCCTTGCAGACGAACTTGCCCCAGCTACATTACGGGTCATTCCAAACAAGAGGTAATCGTATTGATCAAGACTATTTATGCTATGATCAGCCAGGCTAAGTATGCGGGTATATTCGCCTGAACCGCCAGTAACCGAAAAGGTAGGGTTAAGGGCCTCCCACCCTGCATAGGGGATCGAAGGAGAACCAGTATATAAGTCGTAAACAGCTAATACATCGGGTAAGCCCGTGGTATTCTGAGGACTATAGTCCGTTAATTTCCCGTTAGTATTTACGGCTGTATTTTCACCAAGATGTGCAAGTGTATCATTGCCTTCATTGCCATTCCCCGTTTCCACAAGCTCCCCTGCTGTCTTAACTACTCCCCATAAATGGAAATAAAGAGTCTCATTAGGATCTCCCAAAGTGTATGTTAAGCTTAGGTTTAACTCGTTAGTTTCAGGGACTGTTGATGTATCAACAACAATAGCTACGCCAGATTCCCCCTCAACACCATTAACTGAAGAAAGGTTTTGCAATTCAGATGAGGTGATTTCCCATTGGCCAGTCCCTTTAATCCAGGTAGTGTTTGCCCCTGGCTCTATTGCATTACGAGTTTTAGCACGGAAAAACGTCCCTATGATCAAATCTGAGCTAGGCCCAAAGTCATCATTGATCAGGACATTCTCTTGGGTGTTTACTTCTGACCCTATTAACTCTAGGGGGAAGTTCATACCTCAATGGCGTCAGCTTGCTGGAATATTGTGTCTAGTTCCGCATCAGTCAACGGGATTGAAGCCGCCATACTAAGAAGAAGTGCAGAGTTTCGCTCGAGGACATTGCCACCAAAGAAAGCCTCTTCTGCTACAGATTGCTCTAGAGGGTCAGTTATAGAAGCTATCGCGGTAATTACCGCGTCCATTAGAGTCTCAGCACCAAATGGAGTAGCCTTAACAACAGCGCGGACACGCCAAGCCGGTTGGGAATGCCATCCCGTAGTAGGAAGAGGGGCTTGCGCCCAATTATAAGCGTCTTCAGTTAAAACTCTTGACCAAAAGAACCCATCATCAGCAGGCGCTTCAGGGAGAGGGAAGTCTTCTACATATTTGTATCCGTATGGAACAGAAGGGACCGCTCGACCTTCAGTTCTAGTAATTGATGAAGGAAGCCCATTTAAGCTTCTCTGAACTTTTAGGGGGCTAAGTTTGATTAGTTGGTAATTCATTGTATTATTAAGTTACATCGCTGAAGTATAGATAAAGTGCCGCCGCATCAGCCCCGTATTTATACCAGCCAATCGTGCCTGCCCCCGTTTCTGGAGTGATCAGTGACATATTAACGGGATCTCCCGACATCACGATATTTAGCGGATGTTGTGGAGAGATTACATGGCCTCCTGTTGCGTCTTGCGTTACTTCTATAAGACCACTTGAGCCAATGTAATCTTCACCATTAATGCCAGACTGTATCCCGATGATCTTGATGCTAAAAATGTCCTGCGTGAGTGTTGCTGTGAAGTTGTTGCTTTCGTTATTGGTTGAGCTTGATCCTGTGCCCATAAGGGTCATCAGGTCAGTAACTCCATCCCCTGAGCCATCACTAGCTAAGACTGAGCTCATCTCTGAAGGCATATTATTCCATGAGTCGCCTGCTGGACCTGCTGGACCACGAATAGGACCGATATCAGTCCAAGTATTACCAGAAAACAAGTCGTCTGCAAGTTGAATGAGCTCATTCCAGACGTGACCATTCCCAGTGTCTTGGGCGATAAACATATCGCCACTAGTTCCAGAATAAGGGGTTTCTAAATCAGCACTTGTAGCGACTGTTCCAGCGATCCTGATACCTTGACCTGCTGGTCCAGCAGGGCCCATCGGACCTGTAGCGCCTATCGCAGGGTTAAAGACCCACGCTTTACCGTTGAAGATCCAGGACTTAGACTCATATTCATGAGTATCGTTTACAGATGGGTTTATTGGGAAATCTAGTGCCATAATATTATCTTAGTTCAAAGGTAGAGTGTGCGCCTGAGCCGAAGCCGCTCATGTCGTTTAAAGGTTTGCCTGAGCAAACGACACTGCCATCTTCAGAAATGTCACTTGTGTTGCGCGGGTTTAAAGCCGAAAGAATACTGCCGGTATTAATTGGGGCAGAAGAGTCAACTCTTGCTGGAAATACAGTTGTATTTGGTCCAATTCTAATTCTGTCCCCGACGACAGGGAGTTGGCTGACACTTTGACCATTATAAAAGACGTTTCCAGACTTAGCTTCAATAGAGCTAACCCCATCAAAAGATTTCGCATATTTTATTTCTCGGCCAAGGAGCCCCCAGCTAGATCCGCTCCATCGATAAACAAGTGTCGCAGTTGACGCGGAAATGGACTGCGTTGCGGGCTCGTTCGTATCATAAGGGAGCATAACCCCAGTGGCATAAGTAGAAATGTAGACGTTCGAGAAGTCAGAATTCTTGTAGGGACTTGGCCAAATATAGCCGTCAATCTGAGCGCTAATAGTTAGCCCATCAGCGCTCATTTCAAAAGAGGTTATTTGTTGGGTATTGCCGAACTCCGCTACAAACAAAGGTATATCGTTGCCGACTTGGGTGTAAGTGTCTACCCCAAGCCTGCCTGCGTCGGTGTCGGGGTTCCCGGAACCGCTTGCCCCCAGCTTGTAGGTTCTAGCATAAAGCTTTCCTGATTTGTATATTGTCCCGGCGAACGTTAGCCCAGAACCGTCCATAGCTAGTCGATCACCAAAGAGGGAGTCTTCTTCAAATCCACTGTAACGCTCTGCGTTAATACTCAGGCCTACTTTAGTGGGGTAGTCAAAACTTCTTAAACTACCGTCTTCGTTTTTATATTCCCCAAATGCAGTTCTATAGACCGACACCTCTCCAGAGTTGGGTAACCCGCCTCTCGTAACGTTCCTGCTAACAACGCAAATACGACCATCACCATTGATGGCAATGTCCCGAACGCCCGATTCAGATAACACATGGTGGCTCGGGGCCGCATAAGGTTCTTCGAAATCGTAAGAAATATCAGTGAACTCGGAGGTGCTGTTCAATGGGAACCTCATTGCCTGAATGGTTCCATCGCTCAAACGAGCGTAAGCTATGAAATAATTGATGCCGCGATAAGATCCCCTTTTTTGGAGAGGAATCAAATCACCATCTTCCCAGCCGACAACAGAGGCTATATATTTGTGCTGCGATGACTGGGGGTCTATGATGTTATAATTGGCTTCTGCCATCGCCTCGGAATACGGGCTACTGCTATTGCTTCCATCAACACTTGTAGAGTAATTAGCCAGCTTGAACTTTACCATTGTTTTGGCTGATAAGCTATGTGCGGGCTTCATCTCTCCTGTTTCCCAGGTTGCCAAAGGTAAGTCTGGATGCAAACCATGATAAATTTCACTGGAGCTGACTTCACCTGAGTCTAAAGTCAAAGATTGGCTCCCAGTTTCCGACTTCACTACCCATGCTTGCCCATTAGAATTGACCACAGCGATAACAGAGCCATCACGGCTTATTTTTACCGTTTCCCCTACGCCCGGGTTGCTGCTGTGATACTGTGGTTCTTCGAATGGAGAAACAAAACTATTAGCTTCTGAGATGTAGTTGAAATCATAAGCGAGCCCTTTAAGGGCCCATTTTTTAGTGCCGTCTATATCCTCGGCTTTCCAATAAGACAAGTAACCGCACTCCCTGTCTCTCTGTCGTTCCGGGTTAATATGAGCCGAGTGACTTCCTCTAGAAGCAATTACGAGATGGTCACCATCATCACTCATATCCATAGCCTGACCGAATAGAAGAGAAGGGTGGGTTTTGTTATCGTTCGAACCACCATAGCTAGATACAATGCCGCTTGAGGGGTATGTATATTGGCCGGCCCTATAAGCCTGAAGGTTCCAAAAATGAGCAACGCTAGGATTAAGCCTAAATGGATTGTAACGCTGCTCGTTTTGGTAATCTAACTCAGCGCTAAGACCGAATCCTGTAGTAAGCCCATTGTTATCCTTGAAAGAGACGTGCCGTGAATCAGCTATCTCCATAGGAGACCAATTTGTGCCGTTCCAGTCATAAACAGTTACGCTACCTAAAACGTTTTGTCCTGTGCTATTGTCACTAAAACGGTTGGGCCTTTCGACTAAAGGCTCATTAACGACGTAACTAGGGCTTGAAACAGCGACTCTGGTTCCTGATTTGCTTATGGAAACAGAAAAGCCAGCTAGATCTCTATATGCAAGCTCGCCACCATTATCGCCGCCATTTACATCTGATCCGATCTGCTGCCACAACTTACCGAGGTAAGCGGAGTTCCAAATGGTCACGCCGTCGACGACCAATTCAGTTAAGCTGATTCCATCTTTGACTACGGATTCGACATTGCTAAAGTCTATTTCTTGAATTGTTCCCATGATTAGGTTGATGAATCGGTTGATGAATCGACAATAGTTATTGCAACATTAGCTTCTCCATTATCTAAAGAAAGCGTCATGGTTTGGGCCCCCTCTGAAGAAGAATCTGCTACAGAGTTAATTGTGACGTAAGCTCTGTTATTAGAAACTGTAAAAATGCCTGTTTTAGGTTCTAGGATATCTGCATTTTCAATGCCTGTAATAGTATATGGGAGATCTGTATCATTAGCTACACCTCTGGTTTTCAGCGTTATTGTAACAGGTGCGCCTTCAAAGACGGTTAGTCTGTTAGCTACCAGTGAATACCAAGGCTCATTTTTATAACTTCTTAGAATTGAGTCCGTTAGCACCCCCCTTGCACTTTCTCCGGAGCCAGCGTATCGAGACATAAACGCGATATTTTCTCCCGTGCTATCGGAACATAAGCCGCCACCATTGTATAGCCACCAAGGGTTTCTATAGGCGAGGGCTTCACTTTTTAGGGTGGTGTTGGTTAGCTCTTCATCGTGACGTTCGTCATTTTCGTGACACCAGCTCCGAATAGCAGCGCCTGGTAAGACGTTCCCATTATTCCATCGCTGACTGTTCCCATTAATGACAAGTGCGTCGTCGTTTTCCGCTTTGACTGGCTGATTTCTTCTCCATTCAGAAGCTGAATTTTGAAAATAAGAGACTACCGCGAATGTGTGCGGCATGGCTTCTACTCGATCGTCCCAAGTTCCCGCGTTAATGTATGAACTCCCGGTTGAGGTAGGGTTTCCTAAGCTGTTTATCAGTCTAAATCTCCAAGGGCCGTTGTCGGAGTAATTTAAGCAGGTAAAAAAAGATAAATCATCGCTAGCCGCGATTGCTAGCGTCGTCCCTCTAGGCCTAACTATTGTATGAGTCGAGTCCGTATAACCTGAGTTTATAGTGGTATCGACCTGAGATATGACTTTCCAAGCAAGTTTCGTGCTGTACACACCGAGCTCAAGTATATAAACCGCCGCGTGCCGATGAGAGGGGTCTGCCGCGAGGAGACGGTTGCCATCTTTGCTTAACGTGGGAACTTTGACTGGAACTGGATAAGGGACCGACAGCTTAGTGTTAGGCGACCCAGGAGTTGGCCGAGCGTAGTGTCTCCAGCGGGTGGATTTATCTGATCCAGTGTAAGTATCCTGCGTCTCAACAATCGGTGGGGGGACATAATATAAGTCAGTGGTATTGGTGGAATGTAGACCGTATGAATTCATTCCAACATCCCCTGAATTATAAGGGTCCCCTTTTCTGACCCAGGAAAAAATATTGTCGTTTCTCTCCAGCCTAAACACATCAACTTGACCAGACTTGTAATATGTCAAAGGATCCAAGTTAATACTTGTGACCGCAAGAACAGCTTCCTCCGGGGTATTTAAATCCCCAACGCCATCTGCCATAGAAACGCCATGGATTAATCGGTCACCAACAGGGACGTCTTCGCCCATTTGATAGAACGTGCCAAAAATCGGTGTCTCGCCCCCGTTGCCCCCGAACTCTTGAAATACCTTGACTGAATTTTTTCCAGTAATAGCAAACATATTTCTTGTGTGGCAAAAACTCAAATATACTTCAGGAAACGGTGGATTGTAGCTAGTCTGTTTGAACAAAAATTCGGTTCCGTCTGCGTTTGAATTTAAATTTGGGTCAACCGTTAGGGGGATGCTTTGGGTTAGTAAATACTCGGCGTTGGCGGAAGGGCTCCAGTTGTAGATATCGACTCTGGCAGAATTATAGCCATCTACGGTGGTTGGGTCGCGTCTAAAGACCGCTATAGTGCTGGCATCATGGTTGATATCAAACACGGTTTTTTCATACCTGCCGCGATCACTATCTCTAAGGTAGCCGATCGGATCACCGAGTAGGATGATGCTATTGGGGTCTGATCCTGTTGTGTCTTGCCCAGAGTATAGGTAGTTCCCCGAGACACCTATATCTAGGTATGGGTCATCCCCACGAACAGCCCATGCTGCATCGGTATTCGGCCTTTCCAAGACAATAAGCTTATTGAAGTCGAAATTGATTAAAGCCACCTTCCCGTCTTTTGACATTCTTATATAGTCGTTTCCCTGCGGTTGTGGGCTTGCAAAGGGTCTACCTGAAAGAACTGATTCGGGAGCAACAGGAGCTACAGAATTGAATTTGGGGCTCTCTTGTGGGCCGTCTCTATATACGTAGTTTTTGGCTAAAAACGAGCTGGGATCTGCTCCACGCGTCCACAGGAGCTCACTTTCAAGAATAAGCTCACGGATACTTTGTCCGTTGACAACGATGTTTTCTATCTGAGATAGATCTATTTGTTGAGACATTTAGAAAGTGATTTTTAATGTTGACCCAGTGACCAAGAACTCAGCAGAAACATTGGACAAAGTCAAGATGCTTCCGTTTACCGTGTAAGCACCCACAAGAGAGCCTTGCGGACCTTCTGGACCTTCTGGACCCTCGGGGCCTTGAGGACCTTCGGGGCCTGTTGGACCAGGGACTGTGCTGTCTGCTCCAGCTGATCCAGTTGAGCCAGCGGGGCCAGTTGATCCTACATCCCCCTTATCACCCTTATCGCCCTTAACGCCATCTGGTCCGACATCACCTTGATCGCCCTTGTCGCCCTTAACGCCATCTGGTCCGATTACGCCTTGATTGCCTTGATCGCCTTTATCGCCCTTAGCTCCGGTTTCTCCTTGAGAGCCAACAGCTCCAACGGGACCTTCAGGTCCGATTACGCCTTGATTGCCTTGATCTCCTTTATCGCCTTTAGCTCCGGTTTCTCCTTGAGAGCCATCAGCTCCAGCGGGACCTTCAGGTCCGGTTGCTCCAGCAGGCCCTTGAATTGGCCCTACGTCATCCCAAGTAGATCCGTCCCAGAGATGACCGTTGCCCGTATCTTGAGCGATAAACATATCACCGACAGATCCAGAGTATGAAGGGTTTAAAGAAGAAGAAGAAGATACAGAACCGACTATAATTACTCCAGTTCCGTCAGCTCCACTTGGACCTTCAGGTCCGGTTGCTCCAGTTTGACCAGGATCTCCTTTATCGCCCTTAGCTCCGGTTTCTCCTTGAGAGCCATCAGCTCCAGCGGGACCTTCAGGTCCGGTTGCTCCAGTTTGACCAGGATCTCCTTTTGCGCCTTTAGAGCCTTGTATTCCCTGAATCCCCTGAGATCCAACATTACCTTGATCGCCTTTATCTCCCTTAGGCCCGGTTTCTCCGACAAAGCCTCTTGGTCCTTGATCGCCTTTTTGGCCAGTTGCCCCAGTTGCTCCAGTTTGTCCGGGATTTCCTTTTGCACCAGTTTGTCCAGTATTTCCAGTTGCGCCAGTGGGGCCAGTGGGGCCAGTTGCTCCGGGTGTGCCAGGTGTTCCAGCGGGACCTTGAATTGGCCCGACGTCATCCCAAGCAGAGCCGTTCCAGACATAACCGTTGCCCGTATCTTGAACGATAAACATATCGCCAGCATCACCAGTATATTGAGTTACGCTCCCTATATTAGTCCAAGCACCTGCGCCGTCACTAACCCAACCATCATCTGTGTCCAGAGTGACCCACAGGTCTCCCATTGAAGATTCAGCAGGAAGACTAGCAAAATCAGCAACTGAACCGAGAAGCGTTCCCCCTGATTGGTATGTCTCCACAGTGCCGTTGCCGGTTTGCGGATCTCCAACAGCAAGAGTCAAGCCATCGCCAGATATAGCCAAGCTAGAGCTGATCTTGTCTCTGTTGCTAGGTAGTTCATAAACAGAGCCGTAAGTAACCGAATTCGCGCCTGCCTGCACCCACGCCCCTGCAATCCACTCGAAAGTGTAAATGCCATCAGCCCCAAAACGTGCGCTCAATTTAAGACCATCATTGCTAAGGACACAATCTGTGGCGATTTCCACCCCAACAGCTATGTCTAGCCCCGCCTGAACCCACAGCCCGTCAGTTAGATCATAAACCCTAACGCCTGATCCGCAAGTCATGGCGATCCTATTTCCAGAAGAATCTACGTCCACACCCTCCCCCAACTTCATATCCTGGGTTGTTCCGGATATAAACTGACCGCGCTGCGTAACCGTAGTGCCAGAAACATTATAAGCTCTCACTTCGCCGGCATTTGTAAAACCATTGCGAGTTGCTAGCTTCTCACTAACAACCACAACCGTGCCGTCACCATTAATGTTAGCCGCATCAGCACTCATATCCACAGTGAATGAGGGCGGGTCATCAATTCTAGAATTGGCTCGGCAATTTGTATCCAAATCAACCGTGTCAAACATGATGCACTCGCGAGGTTGCGGGCTGCCGGGCGACTTAATCATCGTAATTGTCTTTGCCCCGTCTGCACTAAGCTTAACGTAAGTAAATCCGTAATAAAGACTACCGAAACCGCACATACCCTGGCGCGTCCAAGTATTACCATCATATGTAAGGCGAACTACAAGGCCATCTCCAGAAGAAATGCTATTAGAACAAGCCACCATTATAGTGTTTCCATCACCACTAATTGAAACATCCGCGCCAATTACATACGGATTCAGGTCTTCGCCGTTCCCAAGGAAGACGTAGGATGTATCCAATAACCCCCCATTCATGAGTGACCAAAACGATCCGTTCCACGAATAAACCCTCGCCTCACCAGATCCTTCAAAAGGTGAACCGATAACAATCCGAGTGCCATCGGAACTGACATCTATACTTGAGCCAAACTTATCTCCCGAAGCCGTTCCATTAAACTCTTCCCCAAGCTGCTGCCAAATATCAGCGAAAGAGGCCTCTAAATCTGAAGAACTAGGGACGGAGCCGATTATAGTTACCCCAGTGCCATCCTGCCCATCAACTCCATTAATGCCATTAGTTCCTGCGGGGCCAGTTGCGCCGGTTGGGCCAGTTTCTCCCTGAGGTCCTGCGGGACCGATGTCGCCATCAAATCCAGCTGGGCCTTCAGGACCTGGAGCCCCAGCAAGACCAGTTAAACCCGTGTCTCCAACAGGGCCCTTTGCGCCAGTTGGGCCAGCTGGGCCAGTTTCCCCTGTTGGGCCGGTTGGGCCTTCGGGACCTTCAGGACCAGTTGGGCCAGAGGGTCCAGTGAGGCCACTAAGACCATTAGCTCCAGCGGGACCTTCGGGACCTTCGGGACCAGCAGGACCGGTAGGTCCATCGACACCTTGGGGGCCAGTTGGACCTACCGGTCCGGTTACTCCAGCGGGACCCTGTATTTGACCAACATTATTCCAAGTAGATCCATCCCAGACATGACCAGAGCCAGTATCCTGGGCAATGAACATATCACCGACAGATCCAGCGTATGATGGGTTTAAAAAAGAAGAAGAAGATACAGAGCCGACTACAGTTACCCCAGTTCCGTCAATCCCAGCTGGTCCGGTAGCTCCGTCAGCTCCAGCAGGGCCTGTATCACCTTTAGGGCCAGTTGAGCCAGTTGAGCCGGTTGCTCCGGTTGGGCCAGTGGGGCCAGTTGCTCCAGTTTGACCAGCAGGGCCTTCGGGGCCAGCAGGTCCGAGTGTTCCTGTTGCGCCAGTATCCCCCTTGACTCCAGCAGCACCTTGAGGGCCAGTTGGGCCTTCAGGGCCCTCCAGGCCTCGAGGACCCTCAGGACCAGTTAGACCAGCGGGGCCTTCTGCACCGTTGATGCCTGGTAATCCGTCAGAACCATTAGAACCATTAGCGCCAGCAGGCCCCCTGATTGCCCCGACATCGTTCCATACGAAACCATCCCAGACATGACCATTACCGGTATCCTGAGCGATAAACATATCGCCGATATCCCCGATGTAGGAAGAAGTAAGTGAAGATTCTGTAGATATCGAGCCTACAATAGATATTCCTCCGCCACCGCCGCCGCCTCCAGAATTGATTCCTGGATCAGTAGAGATGGTAACAGTTGTGCCATTTAAAGAGTAATCTGCCCCTAGATCATTAGTAATCCGCAAAACCGAGCCTGCCGATGTGTATGAAAACCCGCCGCCTTCTCCTTCGATGCCCTGCTCACCTTGAATGCCCTGTGCGCCAACCGGACCAACGTTACCCTTGACGCCCTGAATTCCCTGAGGCCCCTGTGAACCAGTGGCTCCGATTGAACCAGTTGCTCCTGTCGATCCAGTATTTCCTTTTGGGCCCTGAATTCCTTGCGGACCCTGTGGGCCTGAACCCCCAGTTGCGCCAACTGGACCAGATGGACCAGTAGGACCAGTTGGACCTAAGGATCCTTGGTCACCTTTTGGGCCTTGAATTGGCCCGACGTCATCCCAAGCAGAGCCGTTCCAGACATGACCATAGCCGTTATCTTGAGCAATGAACATATCACCGACAGCACCTACGTATGAAGGGTCAAGAGATGTCGAATCAGAAACAGAACCAATAACTTCGACTCCGGCTCCTGTTTCCCCGATTGGGCCTTCGGGACCTTCAGGGCCAGTTGCGCCAGTTGCGCCAGTTGAACCAGTTGCTCCGGTTGCTCCTGTATCGCCTTTGGGCCCGGTTGGACCAGTTGGGCCTTCAGGGCCCTCGGGACCAGTTGCTCCGGTTGGGCCGGTTGGGCCAATCGGACCAGTCGCGCCAATTTCGCCAGGCTCTCCAGTGGCAGATACGGTGACCCACTGAGAAGAATCTACGTCAGAATAATAGACATACAAAAGCCCTTCATTAGTATCATACCAAGCATCGCCATTCTCAGGGGATTCAGGAGAGGTTTCACCAAAAGCAACTTTTCCGACAGCTCTCTGCAAGCTAACAAATCCCGTATCAGCCGAGTAGGTCAATACATCGGTATTGTTTGTAAAATCGACTTCTTGATCGCCTTTTAAAACATAAGAGCCTAAATCCACATCACCATCCAAGCGAATGATCCCGGAAGAAGAGGTAATGGAATTGTCGTTTAGTTCGAGATCGAAAGAAAGAGTAGGGGAAGGGTCACTTGAAAGAGAAGACTGGCTATCGACATACGATTTAATCCCAGCCGCAGAAACGACCTTGTCGCTACTAGGGGAGGTAGTTAATGAAATACCTGGAAGAAAGAAACTGTTGCCATTCAAGTTGTCGTCTGTTTTAAGAACGACATTTGAGTTTTCCTCGTAGTCAATGATATCCGCAATAACGTGCTGATGAGAAGACGAGGCATAAGTCTGGGTTGGAGTGATGCTCGGAGGGACATCCGGGATAACGTCCTGAGTAAGGGTAATCGGCAGCTGCAAAATCGTCTCTGAGCTGCTTTTAACAGTATCAAACTTAACGATTTCCAGAGTAGTCGAAACGCTACCCAAATCACCAAGCAGGGCTGCTACTCCTCCGACGTTAAGATCAAGCTCTCCTTGCTTACCTGAGACGCCAATTAAGTTGTCTGTAAATACCTCAAGATAACTGACCTCTCCCAGGCTGCGGTTGAATGCTACAGAGAAATCCAAAGCGCTTCCTGTAACGGTTACGTTGCCTGCCCCAATGCTAGAAAGGGATTCAATAGCTTCCTGTATATCAGACGCCGAATCGAAAATCCCTATTTGTCCTGTCTGCTCCGAATTGACGCCGATCTGGAACGTGCCTTCATACGGGTCGTTATATATAACGGCTCTTTGCAAATCCCCGACAGAGTCGGTAACCCCGGTCCTTTTTTTAGTGACTGATGCAGACGGGGCAGGAATGTCCTCGGTTAGTTCAACATAGGCTGACGGGTTTTCGTCTGTTAAAGCCCCTATGCCAACTCGGATTGAGTATCCCTCAAGCGGGACGTAATCCCAGACGAGGGTGTCGCTTTCGCTGGGCTCGACGAGCCTAACCTTGATGCCAGAAAGATCACCAAAAACAACGGCTGGAGCAGTTGCTGAATTAGTGGCGTAGAAAGAGCTTACAAGCTTTTTCTTTTCAACATCTACAATAAAATCAAAGGAGCTCACAACAAAATAGGGGATGTCAACCCAAACTAGTTATCTCCTTGATTCTAGAATGCTTTTGCTAAGTTGAGTGATTGCATCAGATAACTTATCATAAGTCACTCTATGCTCTTGGGATAACCGCTTTCTTTCTTCCCTCTCCTCATTAAGGATGTTTTTCACGGTCTCAGTATGTTCTCTGTCCTGAGTTTTCAGGTGCCATTGAAAAGTTCCTATTAATACGAACAACGCCGCAAATATCATGCCCAGCAAACCCCCAGCTTCGTTCCAGGTAGAGAAATCCATGGAAACGTCTGCCAAGCTGGGGAGCATCATTGTAAGGGTCATTGCAGGGGAGTTATGTGGGGAGATCTAAGTGATTTTCAATTCTGTCTAATCGCTGTGTTACTGATAGGTTAAAGTCAACTGAATCGTCTAAAAGCTTCAAGCCGAGGTATTTTAACACACCATTTGCGACAGCGATAGCCATCTTCTCTCTATTTGCCGGGTTCCTTATAAGTGATTCACCTAGAGCGTTGTGTATGAATTCCCCCTCCATTAGAACAGCTGGGCAATTAGCCCTGCGGATTACTGAGAAATTGGCCTCCTTGTCAAGATCGCCATCTGACCAGTCTTGGCGGGCGTGCTGGTTAGGGAATAAGGCAGCATGGAAATTGCCTATGCAAGTGGCTAGCTTGTCTGAGTTGTTGTCTTTTTTCGTTGTAAATATTTCCCAACCGTTGGCCAGCATCGTGGTTGCGGCATTAAAATGATAAGAGACAAAGACATCACACTTAGCGGTATTGCATATATCCGCCCTTTCTCCCAAGCTTACATAAGAGTCGTCAGAACGGGTCATTACGACATCGACTTGAGACTCAAGCAGAGACTGGATGCGCTTACACACATCCAAAGTCATGTCGGCTTCGTGTAGATTAGAAGGAGAAACCGCTCCTACATCACTTCCTCCGTGCCCGGGATCTATAGCAACTCTCTTCATTTCCCTATAACTATAGCCCGCATATAGCGGTATCTAGAGTAAAAGGCTTGGCCGTCGCCCTCAATTTGGCCTTCCTTAAATTCATAAGTCTGGCCATCAATCAAGGTGATCATAGGTGGATCGTATAGCGCCGATCTGCTCACGGCAACGTCTTTTTCGCTTTGCGAGCTGTTCCATCCGCAACTCGGAAGCAGCACCGCCATCAAAAGAGAGTTTATAAATCTCATCCTCTATAGAATCTAAGTCTTTATACAATCCCCTAAGATGAAGAGCAGGCAGAACCTTCAGGTAGACTGTTGCCGCAATCAAAAAGGACTTAAGAAACCCCATTATTCTCCTCCAGGAAAGAGAGCTACCTTGCCGCTAGTTGCCATCCGCAGAGCGAATCCAATTACGCCAAGACAAGACAGGATAAGAGAAGAGTTGGAAGCAACAAAGTTTTCAAGCGACGGGACGAAAAAAGCCGCGGCCCCGACGAGGGCGGTGATAAACGACAATGCTGCGGTTTTTGATGTGAATATTGATTTGGTCATGTTAATATGGTTGTTGTTGAGAGATGAGATAAAGGAGGGTGTAGATCAGCAAAATCCACAAGGTCATGGCTTTTGCTTCGTTCATTAGACTTTCGCAATAACGGTGGCTTTGATTAGCCCCGAGTTTCCAGCACTAAGGAAACTTAGGCTGGTTAGGATTGCTGGGTCTGGGTGAATCAGCAGCGCCGAAGCGGATTTTAGTTGGGTGGAAGCAAATCGTCCTGAGAATTCTGTTCCAGCTGTATAATCGACAACCTGGCCTGATGGGTTTGAAGAAGAATGCTCCATTGAGACTGCATAGATCGAACTTGGAGATTCAAGAGCGATGCCCTCAAAATCGACGTCGGAGTTCACAATATAAACGCCACTCGCAGCAATCCCAGCAGCAGTCGGGTTTGAGGTTAGGTCCTCAATGGCCCCTACAGCTGTGTCATTTTCAATGGAGATATTTAAAGTAGGGTCATCAGCGTAAGCCATTTCAACAACTTCAGCCCCCATTGTGTAGGTTTCTGATGGTAGCTTAGTAAGGGTTATGCTTGCCCCTGTGCCGCTGACGTCGAAGAGCCCCGCAATAGTTGTGTTTGAAGAAAGCACCGCACGAATTCTGGCTGCCCAAGTAGAGGGGGTATCATTCTCGGCTACGGGGACCCCTAAGGAGATATTCCCATCAGGGACGTCTGCCGAGGAAACTCCGACAATAAGTGAACCAGCGGTTGTGATGGTTCCGACTGCTTCTGTCGTTTCCACTTGCTTAACAGGAGCTACCCAAGCATCTCCAGAGGCAATTCCAGTTGTGAGATCAAGCGAAGCCGTAGAAGCATCAGCGAATAAAGCCTGAACTTGATAAGCCTGATCGGCATCAGGGAAGTTGACTTGCTGTGCAGCAGACCCGACGGTTACGGCTCCGGTAGAGCCTGCCCGTGAAAGTTCTGCTCTTGCGGAAAGGCTAGCTGAAGAGGATGCGTTTGTAAGTTTCATGGTTTGTTTAGTATTGATTTTTAATTAGGGAGGAAAGAGAGGAAAGATCGGTGATGATCTCATTAGCTGCAAATTCGCTGCGACCCTTCTTTTGCCCCTGCTTATAAGATTGACGGTAAGAAGCGATGGTGATTCCAGCGCCAAGGATAGCTGCGCCGCCTTTGAGTTTACCCGCATATTTGTTGTGGACTCTTGTGGATGCGTTGCTGAGTTGCTTACTCCGCTTTTTCAGTCTTGAGTTGTCTAATCTGTCTGCCTTCTTGAAAACAAGGTCCCTGGCTTTCGCTTGCCCTTTAAGAGCCTTTCCTTTTGAGTCGACTAGGCTGTCGTATTTGGCTTGATTCCTGGCTTCGATAGCCTCGATCTTAGCGATTCTTGTAGCCCCTTTACGAGTTACCTTTGAGGCCCTCTGACCGGTGCTGCTATATTTGTCTTTTTTCCAGCCTTTGTTCATTTCTTTGGCTGCCCAGGATCTAGGGAGGCCTTTACGGTCGATTACATTCTCAGTAATCCCATAAGCGCCAGCGCCAGCCAATGTAGCTGCTGCTACACCACCTCCTGCGTTTCTTTTTTTGCCTTCACCCAAGTGAGTTAATTGAATTGGGTCTTCAGAAAAATAGTTGCCTTTTGGGTCTTCGGCTTCAAACACGCAGCCAAAAAACGGGGTCGGATTATCACTCATCTTGTTCTCTTCTTTTTGTCAACTTGTGACACGCGTGTCACTTAGCACGTTGAATCCCAACGAAGGCCCTTAGGAATACCCCCCTAATAGCGCTCCCAATCCGGACGCAGCGTAAGCGGCAAGCGGTAGCGGTTTGGTGGGGGACTCCAGAGTCAGGGGTGAAGATTTCTTTATTTTGTTTTTGACAAAACACCCCCTTTATTCCATAAGCCCCTACGGGCTTTGGTAAAGGGGGGTATAAAGATATCGTAACTCCGACCCCAAGCGAGAGGGGGGTTGAAGAAGGTCCTAGTAGGGATTATATGTGGATTTGGGGATTAGGAATTAAACTAAAAAGCCCGCGCCTGGAAACAACCAAGAGCGGGCTTTTGTTTATTTGTAAGTCAACCTAAAACGGATGATCATCGTCCATTGTGACGGAGTTGCTCACTGAGCTATCGGGGATCAGATCCATGTCCTCGCCCTCAAGCTTAGTTACAGGACTCAAGTCGATCTCTTCCCCTCGACGGAACTTCCATCCATCATCAGTAAGGTAGATCTTCCCAGCCTCCTCATCAGATACAAGAAGACCAGTCACTAAGGCAAAATTCAAGCTCTCCGAAAGCATGGGCTTGTCTTTTGCTGAAAGCTTCAAAGCTTGTCTGCCGTAAGTAAGAGCTTGTTTTCTGCTATACCCGCTCTTAGTCCACTTAAGACGCCTCAGCAGACCCTTTATGACCTCCATGAGATCGTCAGGTTCTCCTCCGGTATCGAAGTAATCGACTTTTTCCTCAGCTGTCTTTGGCTTTGCCTTAGACTCCTTCTTAGGCTTGGCCCAAAGATCTTCGACCGTTGTCTCTGAGCGTTCCCAGTAGATGCGGTCTGTTGCGTGCTTCAAGATAATAGCATCGGTATGAGTCCCATGAGAATCCAGCATCCCAGCCCTCTTTCCCCGCTTAGCAAAAGCGAGAAGGAACTCACCATCGTCATTAATTCGCCCAAGCGTCATTACCTCACGAGGCCAATTCACGAGCTCAGAAGAACCAAACGAAGCATAAGCTGCATCAAAGCGTCCCCAGTCACCTTTATCGCGAGGGGGTTTGACTGTATGGTGAACGAAAAGAAGACATATTTTTCGAGTCTTAACAAGAGGGTGGATCAGCTTTCTGAGAAAGTGAGATGCGTCTTGTTGATTTGCCAAGTCTCCACCGAAGTAGTGAAGCAATGGGTCAACAATCACGAGGTCTGGCTTGTTCATATCAATCAGCCAAGCCAAGTAGCCTACGAATTCCTCTCCAGAGAGCTTTGCCTGCTCTTTCAGAACTACGCCTTTAGAGATCTTCTTAATCTCCGCAGTGCTCAGACCCATCCCTGAGGTTGTGCCTTGAAGCATTTCAGCCATGTCCCCGTAATCGTTTTCAGCTTGGATAAGAAGAATCCGCATGGGACCAGTAGGTTTGACGCCGAAAAACGGACGCCCTAGAGCCCATGTGCAGGTCATCTGCATGATAAATGAGCTCTTACCGATCCCAGACTGACCTGAGAGGATCGCTGCCGACCCACGGTTGAGCCACCGATTTCCAAGAAGGATGTCCGGATCTTCTTCCGGTTTAAAGTCCATCATCTTTTCGATGTTCATCTCCGTCTCAGTCAGCTCGACGGCTTCCTTTTCCCATTCTTCGTAAGACCTAGCCCCTGTGCGGAGGTGCAGACAGCGCTGGTAGTTCTTGGTATCGCTCCGACGATATCCAGGAAGACGAGTCATTCGTGTCGGATCATTATTGGATGTGTCTGGTCCGTATTTCCTGAAATGGTTCAGAATAAAGGTTGCCCTGCTTCGCCACTCGCTTTCGCCAGCAGCTTGGATTAGCACAACAGCATGAATAGATTTTCCCCCAGTGTCTAGGATCGCCGTGCAGGGGATCTTTGAGCGCAAGATAACTCGATACTGATGTTCTTTTGGGATGTCATCGAACTCTAGTAAAAAATGCTTGTAGTCATAGATATTCTCAAGCCTCCTTTTCCCGCCTTTGAGGGGGTTTAGAGATATATAGCACCCCGCATTGTTCTCGTAAATTCGGTCTGCCCCGCCTTTCCTTTTTGAGATTTCTTTCCAGCGTTCGTAAGGGAATACTCTCGATACTGCTGCGCTTGCTGCGGGGTGTTCTTTCCCGTCAACTCCAAGTTCAGCCTTGTGTAAGCAGAATGCTAATCCTGGCTCAAACATAGCGTCGATAAACTCCTCCGCACCTATTCCACCTTCTGGGATAACCCCTTCTCCATCATGGACCTTGTAGTCTGGTGGGGTGTCATGCTCAGAAAAGTTTTCTCTATAGTAATCAGAGTATCCTGTCGTCGCCTCTTGCTTTGGAACCTCAGTTAATGGTAGCTTCGGAGGGGCTGAAGAGCCCATCTTGATTTTGAAATTTCGCTTCCTGTCTCTAAACGGAGTCGAACTTCGAGATTGATTTTTTGGTTCTTCTCTTGATTCCCTCCTAAATACAGACCTCAAAGTCGTCGTGACTTCTTGCTGCGAAAGACCGTCATCGACAGCTTTCCTCCCCACAACCCCCATTGCATCTGATTCCGCCCACCCCGAATCACGGAGCTGACAGGCTGCATTGAAAAGTCTTCTGTTTCTTTCCCCCTCAACAGAGGAAGCCGACAAATACTCCGATACGGAGTTTGGTAATGTTTCCATTTAAGTCGTCGTCGTTTATGTTAATCTGTCTCTTCAAGGTATTTCTTGTATTCTTCGTCGGTTAGCGATGATATGAATTCGACCTCGTCCATGAGCTCTCCAATTTCCCCGTCCGTCAAAGCCATTGGAAGCCAACCAAGAGTTCTTCTTGAGGCTTCATGAATATTGTCATTGCCTCCTGTTGTGTTAGCTAGCATCCGCTCACAAGCCAGCCTTAGTGACCCAAAGAAGACGATCGGATTCTTGACGTCCATCTTATCGATAACAGAGCAAAGTGCTACGACAAGGGGATTCGATAGCTCGATCATGTTTTCTCCCCATGTTTCACCGAACCGTTGTCGCATTCGACACTCCAGCTCAGCCATCCCCTTTTTAGTCCTGCCTCCGGATCGAAACCTTTTTAGGCCTACTAGTTTCATCTTTCTGTCCGCAGTTTCGTGTTTACTCATGTTGTTGTTTGTTTCCATAATAGTTCGATGTCTACTCGTGCGTCTCCGCAAGTCCAAAATTTCGAGCAGTTGATTAGTGCCACCTGTTTATCTTCGACGCAAACAGCGTCTTCGATGGCTTTAAAAATGTTTGATGTGTCTGGCTTTGAGTCATGCAAGGACCCCGCCTTCAGCTCCTTCTTTTTCATGCTCCATGATTTAGGCATCGGTAACCTTACGATCGAGGTGATCCCCACGACCTCGATTTCTCCACACGTAAGCTGAAGCATCCATTCAGGCTCAGCTTCCTGGATTAACTTGATTAGGTCATCGCAGAACTTGCGGTATCTTACGACGCAGGGACGCTTCTTCCATTTGTCCTGCTGCGTCATTCTTGGTTTTCCCATAGCTAAAATAGGGAGGTTCACAAGTGTGGTTGTATTTAGTCTCATTTTGAAAATTTAGTCGTAAGGAACTCTTTCGCCTCGGATGCTGTCGCCGTCTCTGGGGACTCGTGCCCAAACCTTTTGAGCCATCGCATCTGAACGGGACTAGCTAACCCGGTTTTTCTTCTCGCCAAGAATCGTCCAATCAGCTTGGTTGCCTGATCTCTAGTGTGAACTTTTGAGGGGTCAATTTTAAACTTCCTAAGCAAAGAGACTTGCTTTTCTGATGGTGGGGGAGCAAATGGAGCTGGCTTGAAAGTTACCCCAAGCTCTTTAAGATCAAGCAGGTCGACTTCCCCGCCTCCTTTATTCTCTCTCAAGCGACGTTTTCTGTTTTCCTCCTCAAGCTTTCTCTTTAGTGATGACTCAGCCTTGCTCTCGGATTCACTAAGGACCTCTATTAAATCAAGTTCTTCGTCCCCCTTGAAGCTTTTCCCCATGATAACTTCAGTCTCTTCCTCTAGGTCTGATCTGCCAGCTCCGACAAGACACGCTGGAGCACACAATGAGTGCCTCTCATGATGCCAAAGGAAGTCTAGAACTAAAAGATCTTTCTTGCCCGGGAACAACCGAGTCCCCCGACCTACCATCTGACAATACAAAGATCTGGAGGTCGTAGCCCTAAGCGGAACGACACATTCGATCCCAGGGTCGTCAAACCCCTCGGTCCAAAGCATTGCATTGCAGACAAATTGAACCTCATTTGCTTCGAAAGCCCTTCGTATTTCGCTACGGTCTTTTGACTCTCCATCAACATGGACTGCCGTTGCTCCGAGAGCTTTAAGAGCCTCTACCATTTTGCGGGAGGTCTCTCGTAAAGGAAGGAAGATAAGTGTCCTTCGCTTCCCCGCATTGTCCAAGATTTCTCTTGCTAGCTTGTTGATAAATGGTTCAAGCGCATGACCCATCTCAGTGACATCGATATCTCCCTTAGACTTTTTTGCTTTTCCAAGGTCGATCTCAAGAGGAATCGTCCTGATTCTAACTGGGGATAGCCAGCCATCTTTGATTAACTTTACGATTCCGATGTCTACAGATGTCGTTTCGTAGACATCTCCGAGGCTTCGCCTATCGTTCCTGTCTGGAGTGGCCGTTACTCCAAGCAACTTAGCCTTCTCAAAGTGATCAATGATCTTAATGTAAGATTTTGCAAGAGACCTGTGAGCCTCATCAATTACAATGAAATCAAAATAGTTTGGAGGCCATTTCTTTAGCCTTCTGCTCATAGTTTGAATAGATGAAACTACGCAAGTTGATCCAAGGGGGGCTTTATGTTGCGCCTTTTCAATGCGCCCAACTATTCCGCAAGCTCGATATAGCTTGTCTACCGCCTGCTGGATCAGTTCGTCTCGATGAGCTAATATCAGCGTCTTTCCTCCGATCAGCTTTGCCATGTGTGCGAATGTGATGGTTTTCCCGCCCCCTGTTGCCATCACCATCAATACTTTTCTGTGCCCTTCAGCGAAGCTCTCTACAGTTTTCCATACGGCTTCGTTTTGGTAGTCGCGTAGTTCCATTTAGTTTTTTCGTGTGAGCCCTTTGTCGTTCCATTTCAGGGTTTCGTTTATGGGGATATAAAAGGCCAATAGTATTAGCCCGTCAGAGAAACTCCAGCCGTTTTTTTCCGCTATTTTTTGAGGGTCTATCCCGAACTTAAAGTTGCTATCCATTGAGTATGATTTAGGAAACCATGAATTCGGGTTTTCCTCAAGCCAGAAGCGAGCCTCTTCTTCTACCCATAGTTCCCAAAGGGAAGCTGCATCCCGCCCGATTGGACCGAATGCAGCTCTGTTATTATCAACCATTAAAAGGGGATGTCGTCTTCAACTACAACCTGAGATTGCTCAACCTGAGCGTCCTGAGCGGGAGCCGCGTCTTTCTGACTGCGTGTAAGGACTCGAGGAGTATGCCCTTTAGCAAAGACTCCAGCGTCCTTTGAGGGGACGTAGGTGTCGATGACTGCACGAGATTTTCCGTCGTAGGTCTCTTGGATAACCGAAACCCCGCCTTTGGAGTTTAAGAACGTGCTCGCCATTACCGAATCATCGATCTCAACATCGTCTCCGACATTCACCACCATTCCTCCGGATGCTGCAAAGCACTCGACGAACTGTTCGATTTTCCATGCTGCATTAGAGGTGAACACCAAACGATCGTAGATTCGTCCTTTTGCCCCCGTGCCAGCTTGGTTCTTGCAGCACTCAATAACTACGGTCAACATTTCGTTGCCATTGCTAGAGAATCCAAATTCCCAACCTACGATTTCAGCGATATACTTGCCTGGATCTAATTGGACGATAGCCTGTGTTTGGCCGGTCATATTTACTTTTGCCATATTATTATTATTTGTTTGTTGTTTTGTTTTGTTTTTTCGCTGGTTTGCGTTTTTTGGGAACTCGCGGCTTGTCTTCGACGACGAACGCCTTGTCTTTGCCGCGCTGAAGGAGCTCTCCCAGCTCATCCTCGAGGATGAATTCGGTCTCCTTCTTGGTTGTGCCACGGACGTCCGCGACTTTGCCTTCGAGATTGCCGACCGAAATCGAGCAACACGAAAGAAATTCTTCTTGATTAAGACCGACTTTCGGGAATGCCGAAACAAGGTCTGAAATGTATCTATTGCCACGAGAGTTTCTCACTTTGAGGCCTGGAGCTTGCACCCCCTCATCGACCATCCCTTTGCGGATTATCGACTTAGCGTTGCTGATGAATACATCAGCCTTCTTGCAAACAGAGCTGACCATTGCCCAAGAATCAGGATCGATCTCCCAGTCAGCAGGGATCTCGTTTCCGGTAAGGCTTTCCATTATAGAAAGCAGCGCGTCACAATTCCCTGCTTTTGCACAATATGCACACCTCTCGTTGGGGGTGGGAATAGCCTCGTCGAACATGATGCGTGCGAAAACATCTTCGACTGCTGATTTAGCTTCGTCATACGTTATATCAAAAGAATAGGGGACTTTAAGTCGTGAGTAAAGAATAGTCGCTCGGACTTTGTCTGTCTTTCCTGATCTCTGCATAACTCCAAGAGCATAAGCTGCCATTTGAAGGTAATGGAAGTCAGGGTCCATCTTGCCTGTCTTTAGATCCCAGATTTGGTCTCCATTGACGACGTCGACTGTGCCAAAGGTCAGCTCGTCACCGGAATCACCAAAAACCTGGAGCTCTTGCTCGACCTCTAAAGGGAACTCTGAGCTCATTTGTGACTTTACAGTATCGACTGCCCACTCAAGCTCCTGCTTGTCAAAGGGGGAATAGCCCTCCCAATCGACATCTTCGCCTTTGAGCATCGCCTCAAGTCGAGTATGAGCCTCAGTGCCGAAGTCACGATCTTTGGAAGGACTCCCGTCGTCTTCAGCCCGCTCAAATGCAGAGCAAGCATTATACATAGGAAGAGCTGAAGGCCCGTATGGGTGGTGTCTTGTAGCAGGCATTATTTACCCCCTTCCTCTTTTTCAGCCACTTGTATAGAACGCTCAAAAACTTCAGGCATTGTTACAATGTTTGTATAGTAAGCATCAGTCAAATTGCTAAGATCACCATCCGCAGGAATCTTGCCTCGTGACTTGAGAAAATGCGTTACTCGCTCCTCTCCGATTCCCTTGATAACTTCCATTGCTCTCTCAGCAAGAGGCTTCTCCTCTGCGACGATCTCCGTAACTTCCACGACAGGAGGGGTCTCTATGATCTCGACTGCCGCTTCGATTACTGGCTCTGCTTTCGGGGCCTCAGGAAGTTTGAGCTCTTTCTCGACTTGGGCCACTCCGAATGCTTCATTCTCTTCTGGAGCGTAGATGCCCGCGTTGATCTGCGGTGCAAGCATTCGGATCACTTTTGATGTCAATCTCGCCCTCAACATATCAGGGCCGTGCTTTTTCCAGACTTTACGATCTGACAGCCCTTCTCGCTTCGCATCCTCCATCGAATAGCTAAAATCCCCTTTGTTGTCTTGAAACTCGAAGTGAGCCGCTGCAACATCTTCAGATTGCAGGTCTGACTTCCAAATGCACTTGCCGCCCATATCAAGAAATCTTGCCAGCATTGCGCTAGACTTCATCTCTAGTTTACCCTCGATTATGTGGTATGTTTTGACAAGCTCAAAGGGGCTTACTTTTTCGCTTATGCAGGCTAGTGCTAAGACCTGTCCTTGTTCAATCTTCTGACATCCGAACATCCCTGATCGGGTGAACATTTCGCCAAGCTGTGTGACCGCTTGAATCGGGTCGTTTATTTTCTCGTATATTGATAATCCAGTGCTCATGTTGTTTTGTTTTTTGTTTGTTTTGTTGTTGCTATTTAGTGCAAATTTGGTATGTTTTCCATGTCGTCGTCCCTCGTCCGGACTCAAAGTAAGATACAGGTGGTTCTCTACGGAGGCCGCCTGTGTCTTTTTTTGCCTCTACAGAGAGCCTAACAACTGACGACCGCATCAAGGTGGGTCGGTTTCGGGGTCCCTCAAGGAGGACCCAGTTTGGGTTGGTCGTCGTCGTCATGCTCAGTCAGAGGATCGTTGATCCTCTTGCCCCAAGGGTCTATCCGAGTTTGCAGAAGTCGTCAAATAAAAAGACAAACTGTTAGAAGTGTGACGTGCGTGTCACGCACCTTCTCCCTCAACCTCAATAACAAAAGTCTCAGTTGTCTCATGCCATTTAGGTAATTCATCAGGCCACAGCTTCTTACCGCCCAAACCTTTTACCTCATTCTCAGGGAGCATATAGTCATTAACACTTCCAAAATCAGTCGGGAAAGGCAGAATACTCCAAGCATTGCTGGTGTAAGCATACATTCCTGACGTAACCACGTAAGGCTCTTCCTCTTCCTCACCCTCCACTGGAGGCCCATAATAAGGTCTGGATGGGAAATAATACAGCCATGCAATCTCCGACCTATCCGACTGATCCATCGCTTCAGTGCAATCAAGGAAAAGAGCATTCTCCTGAAACTCAAGACCACTCAAAGGGTCATCATCAGGGTTGTAGTTTGGATCATCGCTCCTATCACCAGCAGCAAAAGTGACGGCAACTTGCTCTGCGTTGGTGAAGTCCAAAGTTACAATTTTATGATTATTTGTCGGGGTGAAATCTGCGAAGTAAAGTTGCCCCTCACTAGTGGCCTCATGAACCACATAATCCCATTTTAAAATAGGGCTATTCATTGGTAGATGCGCGAAAAAGTAGGACTTCTTATAGGTTATAGACCCAAAATCATACGGGGCATCAGGATTCCCAGGAACCACCTTTTCACTGCCAGGGCTTGGCCAGTCAAAAGGAACTTTATCAACCTGGAGGCCCTGACCACCGTAGAATTGGCTATTACCACCTGACACACCTGACCCCAAAATGTATCTTTTTTCCTCGAACTTAGCCACCATATTATTGTGGACCGTCTTAATTGTAGGAGCGAGAGATGACGTTGTTATTACCGCCGGGTCAGGTCCACCACCACCTTCACTGACGTCGGTTTCGCTTTCAAAGCTGTAGCCCAACCCATCATCATTAAGCACAACTTTCGTTGTGGTGGTTGTATTCCGATACTCATTTTTTGATACGTATTTCTGAGGCCCTGAAAACACAACAGTGCCGTGTGTAATTACAGGACGGAGACGAACCATCTCCTTGTTTGCTTTTTTTATCGGGATTTCCCAATAGTTAGGGGTAGGATTCCCGAATCGAGGATTGGGATCAGCCTCTTGGACTAATACCGGCTCGTCAAGCCCCTTATAATCGTCCATTAACAATCCATACTCCGTCCCCAAGCGTCCGGTAGAGCTATTGTCTATTCCGAAAATCAACGAGTAATCCAACCCCCCTCCAGCAAGCTGAAGTGATGCCACGCGAGAGACAAACGATTCAGAAGACCTTAGCTCGATAAGCCCAGGCTCGCTCTCTCCATCCTCTAGTTCCGGAAACTCGATGGTGTATGTCGTATAACCATCAAACTGCCCTCCAACCCTCTCAGACTTAACGCTGCAACCTTCTATCCCTGCATCAGACAATAAAGCTTCCCAAGGAGTCCCTTGAAGACCTAAAATTTCACTGTCCCCTTCTTGTGCCGAACCGGGGATTGCATTTTCCCTCGTAACGTAGTCATTTCCTAAGCGAAAAAGAATGCTTAGAAGAGTAGGGTTATAGACAGAATCGTAAGCATAAGCAAGGGACCACGGTATTGAGTCATCTGGTTGTTCCTCTGCCTCTGGATCGATGGCGACTCTTCTCCTCACGCGTGTGTTGATGTTTATGTCATCATTGTATTTATAGCATCCGTAGCCAAAAGATGGAACCGTTATAACCTGTGTTAAGACTTTTACATCGTTCTTAATTATAGTCTTTTTTGTCGCCTGGGCAATAAGGCCGTCAGTAAAAATTCTTACCACATTGGGTGTCTCGTTAATAGTTTGCCCGTAGCCACCATACGGTTCAAAGCTAATATAAGCGTCCGGATCGGAACTCCAAATACCTTCAGCGACCTCCCTTACATCTTCTATTATAGGGGGGTCCGTTTTGCTTGGAAAATCTCGATAAAGCATCCTTAGAAGATCGTATAGCCCATGAATGGAGAGAATACCCCTGTATTATCACATGAAACAAGCTGCTGACCGACCGTCCAGGATACCGTTTTTGTCACCTTCCCGTCAGAGTCTGTTGTTTCCTTTTCTACCTGGATAAAAGACCCTATAGGCATAACCACATCTCCTTCCGCTTCCTTCCCCCTTGGGAGATCGAAGCTGAACCGATAATTGTCAAAGTCCTCTATAACGATAGATTCAGGAGTAGGCTCGGCATCAGGGTCATCAGAGTTTTCCGGCTGCTGTAAAAAGGTTGTCGGTAACACATAACCCGTCTGACTAACCACGGCCCTGAAAGGGATCTTTAACCCAACTTGCTGTGATTTGGTCTTCCCATTGAGTGAGTCTTCGTAAAAGCTAACGTCCTTCCCGTTTTTTATAAAGGGAGCTGGCCTCTTAAACCCATGAAATCCAACCCCGACCCTTCCGTAGTAGATTTTTTTCTCAGCATCGTATCTAACGCTTAGTGTCCAGCTATTACAATTTGAACCACCCCCCCTGGCCCTTCGCTGCCTTCTCATAGAGATATGATACCCTGTTGGGCTGGCTCTCATATTAACCCCACTATTGAGGATATTGGTCGTCTTGTTTTTGCTCCTAGCTCGGACCAGAGCCCTCAACTCGTTGGTTTTGTTTTTCTTCATCAGTTTCCGTTTGTTATGCCGCTGGCCTCTTTATATATATCTTCATTCCAGCCATCTGCCTGGCTTAACATAAAGTCTAGTGACAGCTCAGCCCACTTCGCCTCTTCGCCCGCGCCTTTGGCATAAAATGAAAAATCAAACGAGTTCAGAAGAAAGTTTCTATTCCCAGTAGGTAGATCAAACTCTGCAAACTTTGGTGGGTCAGATATCTTTCCTATTTGCTTTGTATATTTACTGATCGTCCCCTTTGCTTGAGATGTCTTTTCGACCCACGAGACTCTAAGGGTCGCAGCGGGCTCAAGAAAGTCTGTTATGCCGCCTAATCCCTTAGGAGCGGACGCGGGGAAATCGACAAAAAGGTCGTCTTCGTCCATTACTGCATACTGCTTCAATTTATCCTCGAAGTCAGGGTGCGTTTGGATGGGGCTGGCTTGGGTGTTACAAATCCACTCAGTTCTGACCTCGCTTTGACTTGTTGAGCTGCCCCCTCCCACGTTCCCTAACCCGACGTAAGAACCGGTCACGGTTGTGAATCCTATCCCCCCTTGAATTGTCCTTTTATTGCAGAAGCAGTCGCAGTTATAGTCCCCATTCATCGGGAACGCAGCTCCTAGGGCGACCTCGGCTGGGAATGCAGGAACGGACCCGATCGCAGACATCGTTTTGTAAGTCGCCTGCGATGACCATACACCACGGTCATCGACGGTGGCCGAAACACTTTCTGGTTGGAGCATCCATGAGTCGGTTTTTCCGTAATATGTTAAGTTTGCTGCCATAATTGGTTAAATAGTAAATGTGTCATCTGGCTGGCCGCCATTGTTCTTGTTGTTCTCGAGCCACTTATAGATGTTCTGAGTTGTCTTGTCGAGATTTTGAAGCCTCTCTGCTGCAATTTTAGCGGGGTCATTGCCTACTGCCCTACCACCACCGCCAATCGATTGCAGGTAAGACCCGGTAACCTGAAGTGCTTCTTTGGCTTCCTTCTGGATTTTGGACTTCATTTCATCACGAGCGAGGGCTTCTGACTCTGTTGCCCCAAGCTTGTTGTCCATTCCCCGCTTCTTTATTGATTCGAACTCTTCGAAGTCATCAATAGCCCGCGCCTTTTTCTTATCGCCTTCAGCAATAGCCTTGTCCCTTTGTGCACGAAGCTTTGAGTCCTTTCGGAATGCGTTCTTAGTGTTCTCGTCACCTTGATCCTTATTTTTCTCCTCTTGATTTGCAAAATCTGCGGCCTTGTCAGGGTCCATCCCGCCCTTTACAAGTTCGTTAATCCTTTGCTCCTTCTTAAGCCTAGCTTCCGCAGCGTCAAGCATCTCTTGCTCTTTACTTGCGGCTTCGAACTTCCCTTGTAGGATAAGTTGCTCGATCCTGAGCCTCGATTGCGCCGAGTTGTTTTCGGCTTTGATTGGGGCCTCTAGCGCATCGTCCTTAGCGTCGTCAGTTGCTTTTTTCCTGTTCATCCCAGCCTCGACAAATGCCTTCGCTTTGTCTTTTGGCATCTTTTGATCTTCGGCTTGTTTTTCGAGAGACTTCCTTAGCCGGTCATTTTCTTCTTTTCTAAGAATATCAAATTTTTCTTTAGGTGTTGCTATTGAGAATTTTATCAGGTTTTCAGTCTCTGTAAGGCCATCTATTTCGTCTTGCAGGGCTTTTGCTTTTTTAGACCCCTCCTCCGCGCCTGCCAGCTCTACTTGGATCTCGGTTTTTTCCGTTTGAATTTCCGTGATTACTTTTTCGGCCTTTTCTTTTTGAGGTATTGCGATTGAGAACTGCAATTCGTTTTCTTTTTCAGTAAGTTCTCTTAATTTAGCAGTAAGAGCGTCCCCGTCATCGCTAAACCGATCTACGCCCTTAAGTTCCATTTCGACTTCTATTTTTTCAGCCTGAACTTTTTTGAGCTCTGCTTTTTCAGCGATAGTTTTTGGGCTGTCGGATTCATTGCTGAACGCATCTATGGACACCTTGATTTTAGACTCCTCATTTGTGAGTTGGTCGAGCCTACCTTGTATAGCATCTAGCTCGCTAATGGCCACTTCAGCGCCTGCGAGCTCAAACATGATCGCTTTCTTTTCACGGCTGGTTTTTTCGAGCTCTAGATTTATTTCTTCTAGCTTTTTTTCTTCAATACCCCAGTCGTCTTGAGGGTTCGTCTTGAGGGCATTTTCAGCGTTGTCTCGCTCTTTAACAAGCTCCGCTTCCTTCTTGTCGACTTCGCTTAGCTCATCTTTGAGCTTTTCTGTTTTTTCAACCGCCGGCTCCAAGCCCTTTAGCTTGACTTTTATTTCGGCTTTCTCGTCTTCAATCTCTTTTAGCTTGCCGAACGCATCCATGGACACCTTAATTTTAGACTCCTTATTTGTGAGTTGGTCAAGTCTATCTTGTATAACATCTATCTCGCTAAGGGCCACTTCAGCGCCTGCGAGCTCAAACATGATCGCTTTCTTTTCACGGCTGGTTTTTTCGAGCTCTAGATTTATTTCTTCTAGCTTTCTTGCTCCAACACCCCATTCGTCTTGAGGGTTCGTCTTGAGGGCATTTTCAGCGTTGTCTCGCTCTTTAACAAGCTCCGCTTCCTTCTTGTCGATTTCGCTTAGCTCCTTTTTTGCTTTTTCAACCGCCGGCTCCAGGCCCTTTAGCTCGACTTCTATTTCGGCTTTCTCGTCTTCAATCTCTTTTAGCATGCGTGCCATCGCGTCCAGCGATGTGCCGAACTTAATTTTAGACTCTTCATTTGTGAGTTGGTCAAGCCTACCTTGTATAGCATCTAGCTCGCTAATGGCCACTTCAGCGCCTGCGAGCTCAAACATGATCGCTTTCTTTTCACGGCTGGTTTTTTTGAGCTCTAGATTTACCTCTTCTATCTTTTTGGAGGATTGTTCGTCTTGAGGGTAAACACTTTCAGCATTGTCTCGCTCTTTAACAAGCTCCGCTTCTTTCTTGTCGACTTCGCTTAGCTCATCTTTGAGCTTTTCTGTTTTTTCAACCGCCGGTCCCAGGCCCTCTAGCTTGACTTTTATTTCGGCTTTCTCATCTTCAATCTCTTTTAGCTTATCCAGTTTTTCCTCGCCCGTGAGGGAGAAGTTTAAAAGAGCGGTAACGGCGACTTCTTTGCTGGCTAAGATGTCAGCCTCTTTGTTTAGCGCTTCAATTTGGTCCCTCAGCTCTAGCGCTTCAGCAGCCTCTATATTCGGGGATTTTAGCTCCGAGGCTTTGATGTCGATCTCCTGTGCGATCTCCAGTTTTCTTTCTTCGACTTTGTCCAGGCTTCTTTCTAAAAGATCCGTATTTACATCAAGAGGCTTTATTTTGCCCACTTCCGCTTCGAACTTTATCTTGTCTGTCTCTGCGTTGGTTGCGTCAATCTCAGCATTGATCTCTTCACGGATCTCTTTTTGCTGCCGTAGCTGAGCATTGATTTCCCTCTGGATATCATCCGACATGCCAAGGTTGTTTGTCCACTCTGCCGCAAGCTTTGCGTTTTTGTCTATCGCAACGTCTATGTCTTGGAGCTGTTCGAGGGTTATGCTCAAATCTCCTGAGGGGGATTCGACAGCACCGAACTTGCTTAGGGTCTCCTTCATGGAGTCGTTGACGTCGTCTTTTTTGACCGTTACACCGTTTTTATCATTTTTCGTCCCTAAGCGTATTGCGTCGGCTTTTGCTTGCGCTTGTCGTTGAGGTAAGGAGTCTGAGTCCCTTTTTATTTGTCTACCCTTTTCTTGGGCTGCTTCTAATTTGTCGGATTCGTCGAGTAGAGCTTGTCCACGAGCCTCCATAGCATCGAAATCCTCACTGTCGTTCCCGGCTTGGTCGAAGGTGCGACCGCCCTCCTTCCTTCTTTCCGAAACCTCCTTAAGTAGTCCTCCTACGGTTCGATTGAATTTCAGCTCAGCGTCGCCAGAGTCCATACCTTTCGAAATGTCCTTCTCTTTTTGCTTTTTCGCTTCTGCGATGTCTTCCTTGAGCTCAGCTGCACCTATAAACCCAGCCCCTGTTCCAAGGGTTTTATTGACAACCCCAGTGTCTTCTATTGCCTCGATTTGATTTAAGATGCTTTTTATTTCGTTGGTTGCGGAATCAGCTTTCCCTTTTACGGCTGCCCCCCTGAGGCGTTTTTCTGTTTCTGCATTCCCCTTATCGATATCTCGACCGGTCTCTCCTTTTTGCTCGAAAAGCAGCTTCTTCTCTCGTATAAGTCGAATCTTTTTAGCTCCATCTTTTTCCGCTGCTATTTCGGCATCGATGTCTCTGACTTTGTTGGTATCTTTACGCTCATCGTCTTTTGCCGCTAGTTCCCGATCTTTTTTCGATTTCGAGAATCTGTCGTCAGACGTTGCGCCTGACAGCATGGCTTTTAGCTGTGAAATTTGCTTCTGTAGTGCCTCAACTTCTTCTGAAGCCTCACTCATACCAAGAAGCTTAGCGAGCTCGCTGTCGTTACCCATTTCACCTAGCGCTGTGCCTAGCTTTTCATACGCCGTCGAAAGTGCCCCAGCGATTTTGTCTTGGTATTCCCATAGCCCGTTTAAGTTTTTGACAGTAGAGGCCATCTTCATTAGAGATGTGTTCATTTCTTTTGCGGCTGCCGTAACAGCATTACCTGCTTCTTTTGCCTTTTTGAATGCGCCAATTAGCTGCCAGACTACGGCGACTGCCCCGATGATCCCTAAAAATTTGCCTAAAAATGTGCTGACAAGGAATGAAAATGCTTTTCCAATCCCCCTTAGGGCTAGGCTGATTCCTTTAGTGGCTACTTTAAATCCGGCAACCACTCCCTTAGGGATTTTAGCCTTGCCGATTAATGGGATGGCCTGAGCGCCCGCTCCTGCGGCTGCCGCAGTTTTAGCTCCTCCGTTGAACGCAGCCAGCCCCAATGCGGCTTTCTTTGATGCTTTGCCAAGGAATATGTAGCTGTTTCCTGCTATGGTGTTTCCTTTTGCTAGGCTTAGCGCTGCTGCTCGTCCAGCTAATTGAGCCGCAGACAAAAGACGCGTGCTTACAGTCACAGCCTTGGTTGTAAGGTTTAGGCTTATAAGAGCCTTGATCAGCTTATAGATGAATACTGGAGTGGCTACGACAGCCAAAGCAACGATAGCTCGAGTCAGTGTGCCTATGGCTACCTGAACGATTTTCAAGCTAGTTGCCCAAGCCAGGAACGCCTTTCCTGCTGTGTTTACCGGCCCGCTTATTGCAGCTATTACGGCCCCCGTGTCTTCGAACACAGGAGTCAGGTTCTTCATTATTTTAATTATGTCTTCCAGCTTTTTCTTCTCTTCATCGAGGAAGTTCTTAGCTAACGCCTGATCAAGGGATGCTCGGGTGTCATCGTAAGTAGACTGAAGACCCTTCATCGTCTCGGACATCTTTTCCATGCCCCCTTTGGTTCTCCCCAGAGCGGCCTCTACCTCGCCCCAGACAACGGTCATGTCTCCGCCAGCTTGGTTTAAGCTTTCTATGCGAGCCCGAAGGTCGCCCGTAATTAGCCCCATTTCTTGGAGCCTAGTAGCAGCTTCGCCAACAGGACGTCCAGACTTCACCCCGTCGTAGAATCTTCCGATCCAGAAGGCCACTTCATTAAGTTCGCGCCCTGCGACAGCAGCCGCATCGCCAACCATGGTGATTGTTTTGATTCCGCTGAGATCTCCACGACCAAGAACCTCGAGCATTTTTGAGGCTTCTGCAATTCCTTCGATTTCAAATGGGGTTTTGTCCGCGAAATCGACGAGTTCCGCGATTCTTTGTTTAGCAAGCGAGGCTCCCTTTAACAACGACTCAAACTGAGTCGTCTTCATCTCGATGTTCGCTGCGCGTTCAAGCCCCCTAGCCATCGCCTCAGAACCACGAACTAGGCCTATGATAGCTTTGGTAGCCGCTATAGCACTTCCAGATATAAGAGCCAGGTTTGCGACCCCGACACGGGCCATGGCTCCCCACTTAACGCCTTCCCATACAGCTTTGAATTTCTTTCCTTCTGCGACTGCGGTAATGAGCCCAACGGTCAGCCCAGTGCCAAGGCCTTTTGTTGCCGCTTTAAATTTAGCCGCTCCAGTGGCCTGGATTTCAACATCTACTTTTGCTTTCGGATTCTTAGCCATTCTCTTTAGTGATTTCCTTTTCCGCTTCCGCCTCCTTAATCTTTTTAAGGTTTTCCATTATGCGTCGGCTTTGTTCAGTTACGAAGTCCAACTCCCCTCCCTTGTCAAACTGGCGGGCTGCGGAATACCATAAAGCAAGGCCTACAGGCATTTCCCAGGCTCTTTTTTCGTCAATGCCCATGCTAAGGCAAGATACAATAGTATAGATGGTCCCTGGAGGGCCCTTCTTGGTGTTATCTGAGGATTCCTTTTGCCAGATGTCTGGGCCCGCATTGTAGTCAGCAATATAGGTCTTGAAGCTTTCTAGCTGCTTGTCGACACCCAGGAACACGGCCTTAATGCTAATCCAAGTGCTATTTACCTTAGGGTTAGGTAGTTGACCGAATTCACAACAGCAAATCCTCGCTGCCGCTTCAAGGTGAACAAGATTCGCAGGCTCATCTGTGTCACAAAAAATCGGGTTCTCTGACGCTAAAAGAAGGAACTCATGCCAAAGGCAGTAAGGACGCAACTTTTTGCCGAGAACCCGGTAGTTACTGTTAATCAGGGCCTCCGTTAGGAGGGAGTCGATCATTAGCTGGCAATGTTTGCGAAGCTGATCCCGCTAATCTCGCACTTCTGGAAGTCTGTATTAGACTGGGAAATGCTTTTGTTTTGGATGATGTAAAAATTAGAGTCAAACGTGAAGTTAGAGACACCCTCAAACGCAGTTTCGTTGATTAAAAAGCCAGATCCTGAGAACTCTCCTTTAAGATCACCTTTTACTAAAGCGGCAGTCATCCCTTCGTCATTTTTTGCTTCAGCCATGAATTCAGGGCTAGCAGAGATAGTTAGTGTTTCGAGGGCCATTCCGGCTACAGCGTCAGACGTTGTGATTCCGAATTTGTATTCAGTGACATTTCCAAATTGGTCGAAAGAAGGCATATATTTGTATGGTTATGAGTGAGTGAGTGAGTGAGTGAGTGAGTGAGTGAGCTTAGATTGCCGCTCCAGCTGTTGCACCGATAACTGCGTAAGCAACTCCAGAGAGCTCGCACTTTTTGAAGTCTGTGTTGGATTCTGTGATGCTCCTGCTTTCGATGATGAAGGTCAGTCCATCGTATTGAAAATCTTCGATGTCAAAGGTGTCCGTGGTAAGAAACCCGGAAGCCGTGAAGTTCTTCTTAGCGTTTCCGACAACGTAAGAGACTACTGATCCGGTTTGGTCTTTAGCTTCGGCTTCGAATTCTGGGGTCTCGTCAACTTTTAAAGACTCGACTGCCATCCCAGCGATGGGAGAGACAGCATCTGTTCCGAAGACGTAGGTGCTTGAGTTGTATTGGGTAGGCATATTTCTTTAGAGTGTTATACTAACTAGGAATTTGTCAACCCAAAGCCCGCTAACCCCGGGGGAACAGGAAGTGTTTCGTCGTGTTTATGGGAGGTGAACCCGAAAACGAATTCTAGAATGTCAGCATACCGCTCGTCGTCTTCACTAGCCACATCTCGAACCGTAAGAGGGCCTACTCCAAGAGCCTTTATTTCAGCGCCGGTATCCGGAAAGCTAGAGTGTTCGATAATAGATCGGACCCACTCGACGGCCTCTGAATGGTCTTTGGAAGTGGCTTCACTGATGTGTGAAATGACAAGGATCTCGAGGGGATCTATTCGGTGTGCGCCGCCCCCTGGCATTGTCACTGGAGCTTCTTCACAACGACAAACAATAAATGGGGTGTCCACGTCTTCATCGTCGCAACGTCCAGGATAGACTCGGGTTGCCCCTTTGCTCTTTAAAAGGTCTGCCCAGTATCTTTCGCATTTTGATTTAACGTCCACTTCTTAGCTTGTTTTTTAGTTTTTCTCGCAAATCTCTTTCGTTCACAGATGGACGACCCAGGGCTTTCTTTAGACTGTTAGCCGCGACTTTGACCTTAAGGGCTCTTATGTCTTGGAATGCTCTGTTAGCTGCTCTGCCTATCGATTCCGTTCCTGATACCCGGATCATAACCCAGAAGAGCCTTTAAATGTTTCACACATGATCTCGTATTGGTTATCCCCTATATCAACAAAAGACTTTGCCCGGACTCTCTTACCCGAGACGGTCACTTTAGAGCCGCTCTTGCCTCCAGCGGCGTCCCAGTCAGTTTTCCGAACATGGATACCAAATAACATCCCTGAGGTCCTGCCTCCGCTTCTGATCGCGTCGTCAAACGTTATCGGGTCGACACTAGCTTCTATCTCCTGGTTATTGACTAGGATGACTTCTTTTACGCGCTCAAGAAATTCTTCTGAGGCTCGGGTGAACTGATCGCTAAAGATGCTCATTATTAGTAAATAAAAAATGGGAGAGGCCTAAACCCCTCCCATTTGTCAACTGAGCACTTGACGTAGGAATATTCTACTGGTTGTTGATCTTAATCAACTCAGCAGCCGTTGCATCGACGACTTTCTCGTCGGTGTGGTGACGAACCCGAACCATGTCGCCTCGACGAGGCTCTGAGCGGTAAGTCTCGGTCTGGAAGAGTGATGGAGAATCAGCGGTCCAAACGATTGTGCGACCTGCACCCATTGCGGAGAAGTCTCCACCTTGGACGTTACCAAGCCATACATAGTCTGAATTCCAGACTTGGGTAAGGGCTGGGTTTGCAGCACCCTTCTTAGAAGCGTCAAACGTTGCGGCTGCGACGTAGACCATTGGGACGTTGAAAGCGGCTCCGATATCCTGAGCATTTACCAAACGGTATCCAGTTCCAGCTCCGATGTTTCCATAAAGGAAAGTCTGAAGCTTGGCTGAGCGACGGATGCGGTTAAACATCGAGTCGTTCATGATGGCTACGTTAGGAATAACTGCCTTACGAGTAAGTCTCTCTTTAGCCGACATAAGGTCAGCAGCGAAGTCGATTGTAGCGAGGTTAGCCTCGCTATACTCTACTCCAGAGTTGGTTGTTGCAAAAGTAGTTGCATCAAACAGGCGATTAGCACAACGAATCTCGTAGTCGAGCATCATCATACGAGTGATGAGCTTCGATGTCAGAACTTCAACATCCAAAAAGCGGCTCATGTCGCGAACAAACACATCATCGATGCGCTCTTCGAGACCACGGTCGATGCAATCGAATGTATCAGTGGAGATCTTGCGATCGACTTCGTTATATGTTCCTGAAGGACCACGTTTGGTTGAGTCGGACTTCAACAGCTCACCAGGAGACATTGAGATCTTTGGGAAGATGCCGCTCTTAACGGGGCTAGGGAGGATCGGGAGAACTTTAGCACCGATGTAGTATTGGTCCGCTTGTGCGGCTTCTTCTACGAAGGTGTTTAGGTCGTGCCGAATTACTGCTGCGGAATTAACATACATAGTGGTATAAATTTAGGTGTTGTAATTAGGGTGGATTAGCTGGCTGCTGCTGCGTCTTCAGTTACGATGTTACTCAAGAGAACGCGGATGATTTCACCGTCTGCGGTTGATGCTTCGAGAGCATTACCGATTGCGGTTCCTGTTCCGGCATGATTTTGGATCTTACCGCCAGCATCAGACTTAACTGCTGCTCCGACTCCGATTACGCCAGATGCTACAACATAGTGAACTGGAAAAGCTCCGGCTACTGCGATGTCGCACTGAGATCCATCAAGTGTATCTTGAAGGGCGGTTCCGATGACAGCTGTTGATGCTGCACCTGCGGCCTCGACTGTTCCGGAAGTAGTCAAGCGAACTAGAGTGTGACCAGTGATGGCCGCATCTGCTTGAAGGGAGATAACGTTATTGCTATTCATAATTTATTTTTGATGTGAGATGTTAATGAACGATTAGCCGATGACACCACTACGACGGAGCCAGTCGAGATGCTGTTCGCGATTCTCTTTAGCTGCCAAGGCAACGGATTCGCCTTTGGTTTTACCTTCGTCAAGATGATGACGGACAGTGTCTTCGAATGCACCTTCACCAAGAGTGATGTCCTGACCTGGGGCTCCAGTTTCGACTGCGCGACCTGTGCCGGTATTTAGTGCGTGACGAGCTGCATCGAGCTCATTTTCAAGTTCGTCATTGCGAGATGCAAGAGCGACTACTTTGCTGCGGATCTCTCCGAGCTGAGTTTCAAGGGCTGCTTCGTCTGCGGCTTCTTGTTGGCCTGCGATTTTAGCTTCGAGATTTGTAACGATTTGCTCAAGACGGGCAAATTCTCCACCACCGTCACTGTCACCAGCGTCTTCGCCATATGGTTGAGCTGCGGAAGCTTGTTCAGCAACACTGCCGACACGCTCTTGGTTCGGATCGAGGTCGGTTCCTCCGTTGCGGTATTCAGGAGCATCTTCATACGCTTCTGAATTTTCTTCTTCGCTTTCCTCACCGTAAAGCTCATCGATCTCAGAGGAGATGATGCCTTCGATTTCGCCATCGTCGTATCCCTGCTCACGGAGAGCTTCGATCGCTTCGGCGATTTCTTCTTCGGTTACGCCGTCTTCTTGACCTTCAGGCTCACCTTGGAGGGAACCTTCAATAGAGTCAAAACGTTCGTCGTAGGAGTCGAGGCGACTACTTAGATCGCCGATTGCTTGTAGAACTTGATTAATATCACTCATTTCATTTTTATCTGGGGTGTCAACTTCTTCGCTAACGAGGGGTTCCTCAAAAAGACCTGTAGGATTGGCTGCTGGCTCTGGGACTAAGTCCGCAGAAATAATTCTTTCGACCCGAGCTGCCTTGCTTGCATCTCCGCAAACTTCTGGCTTTCCGGTGAATGCGACAGAGAGGCCGATGGATTCAGGCATCTCCCGAAGTTGTTCCATAGTCTGGCCGTAGTCCTTATGCTTCTTGAGAAGGGTGAGGTCAGCAACTAGCTTAGGACCTTCAATGCGAAATTCAGAAAGGTAGCCGAAGACGGATTCGATTCCGCTTCGGTGGTTTAGCTTGGTTTTGACTCTGCCAGAATTTGAGGCCTGACAAGCCCCGAGCATTTGCTCCACTGTTTTGCCGTCAATTTTCAAGTCGTGTCCACGAGCTGTCCCTTCAGTGATGACTGAGACCCCTCGGATTACTCCGGCTTTCTCGTCGAAGCGGCCATTGATGTGGGAGAGGTATGTTACTGTGTTGTTCATGCTCTTAGTCTTTGATGTTGTAGCCAGCTTTGCGAGCCCATTTGCGTCGATTGTTATGCGTCGTTTTCCCGTATAAGCCCAGCCCGCCTAAGAGTCCGGCTCCTACCACAGCGCCCTGTATGCCGCCGCTCTTCATTGCTTGTAATATTGGCCTTTTAGAATCACGCCAGCCGTGAAAGGGAATCCCAACCCCGGCTGTCACCGCTCCTGCTGTTGCGGCTGCAGTGCCTCCGCCTAAAAGAGCGCCCACGCCTGCTATTTTTGCAACCTGGCTATTCTTGATTTTTTTGCTTTTTGCGTAGCTACGAATGTAGTTTCGCCGATACCGGTCACTTTTGTCTTGAAGACCCGCAGGCTGCCACGCGTCGCTTAGCTCAATTAACCGAGCAATGCGACCTTGCAGCTCGGTGATTTGCGTATTATTATTCATAAGATCTGTTTTTTTCATACTTACCCCTCCTGACCCTTTCATTTGAGGGGCTTTCTTGGACTCCTTTTTCTTGGCTACCTTTTTCTTGGCTACCTTTTTCTTGGCTGCCTTTTTCTTGGCTGCTGATGCTGGCATGGATGCCGTCTTAGCTTTGGTTTTCTGTTGCCCACTTGCCTTGTTAGGATTTATTTCTGTAGCCGCCTTCCCTTTTCCGCTAAGGCTCGGGCCTGGGTCGTAGGGGGTTGTTTTTCCTCGCTTGCCTTTGTCGGTGAGATTAGCGTTCCTATTGACTGCCGCCTTCTTGGCTCGGTTCAGCCCCGAAGTTTTAACCGGTCCGAGGATCCCTTTGCCGCCGAACCTTTGGAGTCGGGGGCCTAGTGTAGCTGCCCCACCGATGCCGAGCGCCGCGATGGAAGCCGCGATCTTCCAGCGATTCGAGTAAGCCTTCTTAAAAGCAGAAGGGTCGGCCTGATCTTCTGGAGCGTATTGCCCCTGACCATCTCGTGATCTGAGCTCCGTGAGCACAGACCGCAAGATGGGAGAGGAAGAATCTAGCCCGTAGGTTTTCATTAGGCCTTGCCTCGTGAAAGGAGCGCTTTGAGGATCTTGAGGTCCATCAGCTTACCTTTAGCCATACCGCCTTTTTGTTTGAGGAAGTCACCAGCTTTGGAAGCTTTGTCACCGGCAAAAGCACCAGCTTTTGTTCCGGCTTCTTTCATTGATGCCTGGGTCGGGATGTTCTTCCTGACATAAGATCCTGCTTTGCCAGCTTTTTGGCCGACATAACGGCCAGCGCTTGCGCCCACCTTTTTTATTCCACCTCTTGCTATGATGGCGTCCGCTGCACGGTATCCACCGTAACCAGATGCGCCGATTGCGCCGAGGCCCAAGAGGGCCTTGGCTGAGCCTTTTATATCATCTTTGATGTCGCGACCGGCATCTTTATAGCCGTAACGGAATTCGGTGAGCTGAGCGTCAAGCATTTCATTGAGTTCTTGTAAGTTTTTGTCTACGTTCATGTTGGTTTTGTTGGTTATGTTATTATTTGTGATGTCAATTTACCTCTTTGCTACTTGAGTTAAAATTCTCTTTAGTATGGAGGAGTTTATTTTTAGCTGAGTCCTCTTTGCTGCTGAGCTGACTGACTCTACTGAGCTGGCTTTTGAACGAGGAGTTTTTCGCCCAGCTACTGCCCATTTCGGCATAAGGCTGAAGGGGCCGACTCGCTTCGCTTTGCTCTTGAAGGTCGTGCCGTTGGGCGTCTCGACACCTGCGGGAACAAACCCAGGCCGGCCTTCCAGCTTTGCAATAGTGCCATCAAGGCTTCTTACCGGTCGGGAGTTTGGCCCCAGTCCCTTCTTGGGGACTTGAGTTCCGCTTTGAGCCATGCTCTGTTGTTTGCTTAATGATTCGTTGACTTGAGACTCGCTCCATTTCGGGAATTGCGTCGAAGTCTTGGCCCTGGCCTCTTTGGTGAATCCTCCCTCTTTGCTTCTTGGGTTTTTCATACCAGTCATGCCTGCTTTGCCGAGAGACTTTCTAGCTCCGTATTTGCGGCGAACAGAATTTCTAGCATTTACGCGAGAGCTGGTAGCTATCATTCTCCCTGGAAGTTTGAGCATTTCTTTCGGAATCGAAGTTCCTTTTCTTGCAGCTCGATACTTGAGGCTTTCGGCTCTTCTGCCTATTGCGATGCCTGCGACTGTTCCGCCAGCGATGCCCGTGAATGCGGCCTTGTCTCGGAATGACTTCTTCTCGTAGAAACGCTTGCGACGACGGGTTCTTGGCCCGCCCTTGTGGTAAACTCGAACAGAGTTCCGGTTAGCCCTAGCAATGCGGTATTGCCCATTAGAAGTCTTCAGAACCCCAGGCTGCTTTCCTCTCTTCTCATTATAAAGATCCGTGAGGTCCTGCACGACCGTGTTTGATTTTTTGGTGTTCTTGACCAGCTTTTTTGCTATTGCGCTGGCCTTCTTATACTCCCCGATGGTCCGAGCTCGCTTTACGTTCGGGTCTGTCTTTAGGCCCTCAAAAGGGTCAGTTTGACGAGTCCGTGCAAACTCATGATACTTCTTACCGTCGATCATGACGTAAGCGTCCGGGGTTGAAGGTCCCCGAGCCATCATGACGCGCTTTTCTGGGGGAATTGACGCTCCTGCAAGGCCTCCTAAAATAAGCCCCAATTTCCCTCCTCCGATCCTTCTCGATTTTACTGGGGCTCGACTCATTCTCTTGCGAAGCTTCGCAATTATTTTGGCCGACTTCTGAGATGTGATCTTTTTGCCCTTATACAAAGCACGCGGATTAGCGCCTGCCTTCTCAGCCTTTTTGATGAGTCCTCGGAAGTGCCCTTTGCTTTTTCTCAGGGTGATCTTGCCGTCTTCTGCGAGAGCATCGCCGACACCTGCGCCAGCCATGCCGACAGCTCCTGCACCGGTAGCCGATTGAATGATCCTGTCATCCCAAGTCCTGTTTTGAAATTCTGTGACACGCGTGTCACGGTTTGAGTTTTTCATGATTATTCTTCTGGTTGTTCACCTTCACCCTGACCGACAGGGATTCCAGCTTCACTCTCCATGTCAGCCTGCATCATTTGCTGACGCATCATTGCGATCTGCTGCGTAGCGTTGGGGTAGCGCTGGGAGATGACCTCAATCGGGATGACTTGTTCTTCAGATGCTGCCACGTTCATCATTGCCTCGCGAGCCAAGGTCTCGACGGTTTCTTCGTAATCGCCACCCATTTCAGTAACGATGTCGTGCCCTGTTTTCAGGCCATTCTGCATAAGCGCGATGTCGCTTTGGGTTGTGTAACCTTGGTCAGCCGTAATGTGAGCTGGGAACTGCCATTTGCACTTGTTCCATTTTTCCGTTGAAGGAAGCTGCCCATATGTGATTGCGCGAGAGATGACCGCGTCCTTGATGGGATTGAGAACCCTCTCCTCAAGAAGTAACTGCGAACGTTTAAATGTGCGTTGAGCCATCGCCAGTTCAATGCGAGCAGAGACCCCGCCAAGAGCTGCCATGTCCCATACGAAAGAGAACGGGAGGTTGAGTCCGTTTGCCATCTCGCGAATGAGGGCCTCAATAAAGCCGTTAAACGTTGGGGAGGGACGCATTGAAGTCTGGAACATTGAGACATTCTCTCCTGGGTCAAGTCGGAGGACTGTTCCTGGCTCGACTTTTTCTTTTATCGTTCCATTCCCGGTTGTCTCGGCGGACGTCTTCCAGTCGGTCACGTCTTTTTTGTCTTTGGTGATGATCCCTGTGTGTGCAGACCCCCACTTAACCGCCATTGTTTCATAACGGTAAAGGTCGTGAATGTTACGAGCGTGGGGGATACATGTATCGAAAGCTGTGATGCCATGATATTGGTCCGAGCGCATTGGATCAAGGTAGTGAATAAACGAATCTACTGGGACTTCCTTGGGGTTTTTATACTGTCCGTTTTTATCGCGAGCCCAAAGCTCGTAGTTAGTTATCTGTCCAAGGTTGTTGACCTTGATCCCGTTGTAGTCTCGGTCGTCGATAGAACTTGTGCCCTTGATGGGGTTGCCGATTCGATCGCCTTCAATCGCTTGTAGCTTAATATCAGCCCCTTGCGGAACCATTACCCAGCCATGCTGGCCGTCACGACGCATCCCCATGTGACCAAGCTGGATCATTTGACGGAATACGTTTCTCCCCGTCAAGTCGCATCGCTTTGTCCAATCGTTAAAGTATGACTCGTAAAGGTCATCCATTTGAGGGTCACCAGTTTGTGCTTGATACTGAATTCGCCCGCAGGTGTAAAGTGACTCTTTCATCAAGACCGACTTCACGAAAGAGTAGTTTTTAGCCAGGTTTCTGGCCTCCCACATCATCTTGATACGGTCTCTCTGGGTCGACGCAGATTCAGAGCTGCCTTCAGTAAAAGGGTTGCTACTCATTGCCCGACCACGATCGGGGTTCGCAGCATCGTAGCTCATTTCAAAAAGCTGGCGCTCAAAAGATCGCTTAACTCCTGCTCCAGGAGAAAAGAATGCAATTGTTTTATCAATGACGTTGAGTTTTGTAGTTTTCATTTGCTTGCTTCGGCCCACGCTTTAGCCATTAGTCTTTTTTGAGACGAGGCTCTTTTATAATCAGCTTTCTGATAAAAACCATTAAATTGTTTCTTAAATGCTCTCATGTGGTTTTCTTTATCTATCCATTTCCAATTTTTGACTCTGCGATTTTCTTTTTTGATCCTTTTTTGGATTGCAGCATTAGCCCTTTTAAGTTTTGACATTCCATAAGAAAGCTCGTTTAAATTCTCAATACGAGCTGAAAGTTCGCTCCATTTTTTTCTTAGCCAGGGGTTCTCACGCAGAACTTTTTTACCTTGAGAAAGCGTGGGTTTTAAGGGGGTAGACCTAGGAGGCGTATCATATCTCCCTCTCTCCGCACTTCGGAGTCCGGCTTTCGTCATTGCTCTTTGGTCTTTAACAAGGGTGTCGTAAAAAGGTGTTCTATACCCGATTTTCATTTGTTTATTAGCTGTTTTTTTCCATTCAGCCACCTCGCTCTTTGATCCATGCTTTTTGATTTCTTTTAGGACATTCTGGTTAGCTCTTTTTTCCATGCGGAGCGTAAGCCTGCGAGATTGCTTCATTTTGCCATAGGTTGCCCAAGGCCGTCTGCGAGCAAAATTCTTTAGGGCTTGAGCCCCCTTGTAAGCGTGAGGGTCTGCCGCATGACCGGTTTCGTGCATCCCCATGGCTTTGGGTGAGGCCCACGGAAAAATCCTTTTTGGGGCCTCCCCGCGAGGAACGATGACAGAATTGTCGTTTGCCACTTTCGCTTTGCCTTTAGGTCCGCGGGTTTTGGATTTGCGGGTAATCTTTAGTATATTTGATACCGCCTCTCGATCATCCGCTTCTTTCAGCCCCCCGACCAGGCTGAGTTTTTTAGCTTTAGGCACATAAAACGACCCCGCACCCTTCGGACGATACACAGAGACTTCTTGGTTGTGAATCTTGTGAGATTTGTCTCTCAAGGCCTTTAACACTTTTTTCGTTGTCCCTAAAGAGGTAAACTCGATCACTTTTCTCCATTTCGCCGAAAACTCGATCAAGTTCTCGATGCGAGCCGCGAGATCCCATTGCTTCCTTCTAAGCCATTTGCCCTCGCCACGGAGGAAGTTTTTCCCTTCTGACAAGGTTGGGCTGTCTCCTTTGAAGCCCTTCTGCACCATGCCAATCCTAAAAAGGGGCTCGCGATAGCCCTTGTGCATTTGGCGCTTTGCGATTGTTTTCCACTTCTTAGCCTCGCTCTTGCCTCCATGCTTTTGCACCAAATTCAAAGCGTTCTTGTTCGCCCGCTTTTCAATAATGAGAGAGCTTTTGCCCAGCACTGATTTGGTAAATCTACTCTGAATGCGTGCAGCTTCAGCCTCATCTACCGCATTTCTTTTGCTTTTCGGGATTACTACGTTGTCACCTAATCGTTTTTGCTGGCGCTTGGCTATTGCCTCAGCTTTTTTGCCCATTTTCCACATGGCCGCCGCTCTGCGCGGTAGCTGACGATCCAGCGCATGACCATGCTCGTGGACTGAGGTGTTTGCCGGGCCGCCCATTAAGCCTTCTAATTTCTTAGAATACCTTAGCCTGGTAGGACTTGAGCCTCGCGGGACTATAACAGCGCCGCGGCCTTTATTGGCCTTCACCCCCATGCTTTTAAGTGCTCCAACTGATCCGGGGAAAGGGGGGACGTGTGAAGCCTCCACATGCCGGTCGGCCTTGCGGAAAGTATCTGTTTTGGTCTTGCTCTTCGCTTCTTTCAAGACACGCTTTACCGTGCCGAACTTCAGCTTTGGGAGGGCAAACTCGATCAGGTTCTCGATGCGAGCCGCGAGATTGGAAAGCCCCTTCTTTGGCTTGTTGTTCCGATCCCTCGGATAACCTCGATTCTTCGCAACTGAGGTCACAGATAGGTTGCCAGCGCCATTATTGTTTGGGTTGTTATCGCGATGATGCACGTCTTTTCCATCTCCCTTACGGGCTTTCCCCAGACGGATAGCTTTACGCCTAGCCTGGTTTCTTGCCGACCGACGTTTAATTTGCTCCGGCTTCCCTTGATACCGAGCATACTCTTTTTTGTAGTCCCTCATGAGAAATCAACAACTACTTTGTCCACCCCGCCTAAAGTTCCAGGACCAAACCCGCCGCCTCCGCGCTGGGATTTGACTCGAGTCGCCGCAGTCAACCTCATGGATAGATCAGAAAGGGAACGAGAAAATGACTTCGACCCCTGGCTTTGAGAAATATAAATAGACTTGGATTCAGCCTTCAAAAAGGCTATCTCTTCATCTAATTCTTCCGCAGTGTAAGTGACGTAAATGTCTTCCCAATTAATTGATGCCATTTTTCTTGAAGGGTTAGGTCATTTCTAGTAAAGACCTAGTTATAAAACTTTTCCTATTCTTTTCCCACTATGTCAACTGGATACTCTAAAGACGCCGCTGAACTTCCCTCTGCCTCGGTCGAATTCGATTGGGACGCTATTTATGAAGACGAAGAGGAGCAAGGGATTGGAGCTATCCAAGAGCGCATAGATCAAGAGGTCGAGCGAAGAAGCGCTGAAAAAGTCCAGAAAGCGATGGTAAGGCTGCTGGCTCAAATCGTAGAGTCGTCCAACTACCGGCTCAAAATCGATGTTTCCATCATGGCTTGCGGCTTCCCTTTTTACGAAGGAATGAGCTTTACACAAATGGGTAAAAAGCACAACATCTCAAAACAAGCCTTTTCCAAGCACGTTTTGAAATTTCAGGATGAGCTTGGCCTGCCCCCAACAAGGGGACAGAAATCGAAGAAAGCGCGGGAGTCCTATCGGAACAAAGCGCAAAACCAAAAAACAACATGAGCACTGAAGAGAAAACTGAGATGGCCATTACAACCGAACACGTTAGCAAAGCCAGACTCACAGTAAAACCAGCTGACCCGAGTGAGGTCCTGAAAAAGCGGATTATATCCGCACACGCCGATTCGATCAGCTCGATGGTCGACTCGGTAAAGCACGCCGCCGAATGCGGGTCGTTACTAATCGAATCACGAGAGACGCTAAAAGACCCGTTCCGTGTATGGGTCTCGACCGTTCTTCCGTTTACATATAGAACCGCATATAGATATATGCAGATCTCAGAAGCTGTAACTGATGGAGCAATCTCTCTTGATGGAGTCAGCTCAATCAATGAGGCCCTCAAGCTACTTTCCCGAGCAACGAAAGCAAAGGAAGAGGAAGAGAAGCCTGAAGAGAAAGAAGACAAGGACGAGCGAATCGAAACCTTCGTCACCGCTGCAATGAAAATTGAATCATGGTTCAAAAAGGAGACCTCCAAGTCCCCTCTTTCAACTTGGGGTCAAGACCGGAAAAAAGCCGTGAGGACACAACTCGACGGAGTTGTGCAGATTTACGAAGCCTTAAACGGATAGTTATGACAGGGCAATTCATATATAAAGCAATTTGCGTCAGCGTATATGATGGAGACTCTGTGACCCTAGATATTGATTTAGGGTTTAACACCTGGATGCGGAATCAAAAAATCAGGCTGCTTGGAGTTGACGCGCCTGAAATCCGTGGTGACGAAAGGGCTGAAGGTCTGGTTGCTGCGGAGAAGTTAAGAAGCTTAATTGTAGGCAAAAGCATTACCCTGCATAGCCACCGAGACAAGTCAGGCAAATATGGCCGCTGGTTAGGGACACTATTCCTAGGCGATTTAAACGTGAACCAGCTATTGCTGGACTCAGGATTGGCTAAGCCTTACCCCTAGTCCATAGGTGCAACGGTCACTTCGGTGACATCCTCAAACCCAACACCCAAGGTTTTAGTTATTGTTGCCGCTGCTATCACCATGGATTCGCAATCGCGAAAGTGATCGTCTTTCCTGATTTTCACATACCGGAAAGTCACTCGATTCTTTGAGTCTACGATTTCTTCTCTTCGTTCGGCGGTTATTTGATCTAAGTAGTTGCGAGAAACCTTTTCTGGAATTTGCCACTCTGGGCCTTCCCCACTCATTAGCAGCTCGAGCTTGTCTTTAATCGTCGGGTTCGACCAGTGGTAAAGACGAATAGGACGAACAGACCCTTGCATACGGGTTCCGACTGCCGGATCTATTTGACTAATTGTCCAAGCTTGACGCATCCCATCACGAATCCAAAAAGCACGATCGTCACCCCAAAAAGCTTTCCATTTATAATTAGACTCTTCAATGGCTTTATAAACCTCTCCTGTTCTGTGAGCCGCATCAATGGCTACGTCATCTGCGTCGATCCCGAATCGTTCAATGACTTCGAGTAGGTCTTCAAACCCAATGACTTTATCATAGTCCAGCAAGCGTGACCTACCAAAGGTTCCGAATGCCCTGACGACGTAGTAAAGACAGTCTTTTTGCACGTCTACCCCAAGGAAGATGCGTTGAGTCTCATCCCAAGAGTCACCGATGTTGTAGTTGACCATTCTTTCAGCCAGGAAGTTTTTCTCTTTCCTATAACGTAGTTCATCACGCCAAGGCTGTCCTAAAGACTCTGTAATGAACGTTTTTAAAGGCTCATGATCGCCCCATTCCTGCGCTTTGCTCGCGTTAATAAATTCCTCGACTAGATCCCGCCATGTTACCCACGGTGGAAGCATTGCCGACCAGGTAAAAGAAACGCGAGATTTCGGCGCGTCAGGATTATGCCTTCGCCACTCACCATTTGCGACCATCTTCCTACGGAGCCCAGGAGCATCGCTGATTTTACACCCTTTCAAACATTCATAGTGAATAGTCTCTGCCAGCCTATCAAAGTTATATCGTCCTGCGGGCCGAGTCTCATCATTTGTCTCCCATTTCATGCTCTTCCATTCAAGAGGCTGCTTTTCTTTACAGTGAGGACACTCCACATAATAGTGTCTCTGATCTCCCTCAAGAAAAGCCTGGTGAACGGGGTCATGTTCGTTATCAGGAGTAGAGATGACGACTCTCCTGGCATTCCAGAAAGCTCTTGTCCGCTTAAGAACCATGGGAAGAGCCCCAGGAGGCCAGTTTCGAACCTCATCAAGCATTAGCCAGCGACGTGGCTTTGACTGAAGTTTTGAAGGAGCATTTGCGCCGATTATTTCAAGCGGCATTGTAGGGAAAAATATCTCTTTTGCCCTTGTTCGGCCAGTCGGTATCATGTCTCGGATTGCCGGAGACGCCTCAAGTGACGGCTTCATTCGCTCAGTCCAAAACTTAGAGGCTTCTTCCTCGCTAGACGTAACCCACATACAAGGAGCGGGATCTTCAGAGATTAACCAGGCCAGCAGCGCCAGCATTGTCTCTGTCTTTGCCGACTGCGCTGAGCACATTGTCGAGATTGTGCTTACATCGTCAGTTGCAAACTGCTCCATGAACTCGCGAACCCATGGGGTATTGTCTGAGCGCCACCGACCAGGCATTGGAGATGAAGGAGAAACAAAATAGTTGTCCTCACACCACTGCCAAGGTGGACGACGATCTGCCGGCCTAAAGGCAGCCCTTGCTGCGGTTTCAACGATTCCCATGAAGAGGCTAGTCGATAGTTACCGAGCCATCAGCGGCTGTAGTAGTCACTGGCTTAGCTGCTACTTTGGCATTGATTGCATCAAGGTCATCTTGCTTACGGCCAGCGAGGGTCGTGTTCAGATATACAATGATGTCCTCATTAAGCTGGAAGATCTCTCCAGCATCAGTTCCTAGTTCTGCCAATACGGCAGCAGGGTCGTCGGCTGACCAGATCAGATCCCAGCCGTGGTTCCACGATTGGATTAATTGAAATGCCATTTGTGAAGTGGCTCGTTTGACTTGCTTAGCAGCTCTCACTTCGGGAGCTATCGGCACTTGGGTTTGGTTTAATACACTCATGTTATTGTAGTTTGGTTTGGTTGTTATTGGTTACTTGGTGTAGTGGGTCGCCAAAATTCAGCACCCGCTAATGTCTGGCACAATTCCGTGCCGAGAATTTTTGTGGAGTCGTCTTCCACGGGGGCTATTGCAGCCCGAATACTGTGTAAGTCAAGACCATGAACGGAGTCGTCTTCATAGGTCACTTGCTCCACGTTGTCGAAATTGTGTTCGGGTGCTTCCATTTCTAGAAAAGACCACACATCAGCCATGATTTCTTGTGGGCGGTGGGTGAGTGCATCGAACTCAACCAGTAGCAAACGGTCAGACAACCCTCGTTGAGCTACGTCTTGAAGCCTGTTGTAAGCTAAACCAAGCACTCCATCTTTGGACAATACTTCATTTGCACGCCCCTTTACTGTTTGGGCATTTATATAGTCCCCACGATCCTGCATGTTGTGTGCAGACTTTCGATGTAGCTTCTCCATGCTCGCTACAATCTGGCTAATGTTGCGAACAGGAACAAGCACCTTTGCTTTCTTGCCTAATGCAAACTCAGCCAGTTCCAGTAGGCTAGTCCAACCCCTGCCCTTATCTATAACCACAGGCTTATCGGTATCGTGGTATGCGTGAATCATGGCGTGTAGCACACGCTGTAGGTTCTTATCATCTGCTAAGTCTTTAGCTGCTTTGTGTTCCAGCCACTGGTTCCATGAATTGCGTAGCACGAACAATGATTCGTGACACGCACTGGTAGGTGTTGCGTGAACGTCTGGGTGCTGCGCTAATAGGTTGCAAAGGAGGGTTGACCCGCTCCTTGGCAATCCGCAGACGAAATGGATTTGTTTCTCCATTAAACGATATTCAACACCCCACCATTGTTCCAGACAGACCCAGCAGGGAGTCCAGTAGCTGACGTTGGAATAGACTTGATAGACAGGTTGTTTACAAATGTGCAGTTAGTTCTGTCTGCTGTGATGTCACTGCCAACGATCATTGCCTTTGATTGACTGTTCGTGTCGTTGCTTGCACCACCAAGAACTGCGCTGTAAGTGCCAGATGCTGTGTTGTTCCGACCTCCAGAAACAACGCTAAAATTACCTTGAGCTTGTCCAGTATCACCAAATGCTACAGAAGAGTATCCAGATGACGTAGATTGGAAGCCCCCACAAATATCTCCATAACTACCAGAAGCTGTGCATTGCCATCCTCCCACAACTGTAGAAGAGCCACCAATACCACTTGCCGTGTTCCCGTATCCACCACTGATTGTGCCTTCAGATGATGTGCAATTATTGCCCATCCCACCACCGACTACGCCCCAGTAATTAGATGCTGTGTTGCCCAACCCTCCAGATATTACAGATCGAGTCCCACTAGCTGTATTGTTCGCCCCTCCAGATATTACAGATTCAGTCCCACTAGCTACCTGTGTAGCTGTTGTAGTTTTAGTTTGTAAGTTTACTGAGTAAGTTCCATTGGCATTTGGTGTTACCAGATTATCAGCAGCCGCAGCTTCGATTTGATAGGTTGAGTCAGTTCCCTGCACTGTTCCTCCACCACCACCGCCAGCAGCTTGCCATGTGCCTACACCAGTTGCATCAGTAGTAAGAACGTAGGTATCAGTTGCGCCTGTTGGCATTGTGAAGCCGTCAAACAGGTGCAGGTTTTCTGTGTGCAAAGTGGATGTCGCAACTGATGTTTTACCATTACACCCTACTATGCAACTATCATTATGTTGAAGTGTATTGTTTGCACCGCCAAGAATATTTCCACGCACACTTGTAACAGTGTGGTTTAGTCCACCCAAAGTAGCTGACCAGTTGCCAGAGTTTTGGTGATTATTACCTCCTACAACTGTAGAACCTTGACCGCTGGCTGTTGATCCGTCTCCACCCAACACCTCACAAGAGTTATTGCTTGCGGAGTTGTTTGTTCCTCCAATGGCTATTGCGTTTGTTCCTGTGGCTGTGTTGTTATCAGTGGTAATCCTGCCCAAATTAACATCATTATTAGTGGTTGCTCCGTTAGTTGTGACTGAATCGAGAGTCGGGTCTGCTGGTTGCAAAGCTGTGCCAGCTAATATTCCTTCGGCTGCTGTGGCAAATGCAGATGCGTCTTGCAAAGCTGTGCCAGCTAAGATTCCTTCGGCTGCCGTTGCAAAGTCCCCCGTTGCGGCTTCGGCTGCTGTGCCCAAGCCTAGGCTCGTCCTTGCTGCTGCATTGTCAGCACTCTTTAAAAGGTTGTCTACGTCTGTGGTTACGGTTACGTTTGGCATGATATTTTAGTGTGAATGGATGTATTTATCGTGAGCTGTTCCGCCTGGCTGAAGGTAACTAAATCCGGTAGGGCTGAGATACTGAGTTGTTTCAAGAACGACGGGGATAGGATTGTGAACTAAAGTGAAGCGACCATCCGCGCCATACTCAACGGTAGTCGGTTCGCCTGTGAAGCCAAGATTGGCCCAAGCTGCCTGACGAAACCCACTCGGGTCGGCTTTGCCTCCGTATGCGTATTTGTCTTGGCTCATTTCTTAAGGTGACGTAATCTGCGGGCTGCTGAGATACCAAACTCGTTGATATCCTCAAGCAAGCTCTCCATAGCGTATCCAGTAGCTCCACCAGCAACGCCGCCAGCAACTCCTCCAAGCAGGGCTGATCGATAAACGAGCCTGCGTTTCTCCTTCTTGAGCCGTGTTTTTGCACGACGAAAGGGGTCGAATCGCTTTTTCTTTTTTCCCTTTCGCCCCAATTCTTTCAGCCGCCGAAGATCGGTTGCTGATCCCAGGGCTCGCGTTATTTTAGCGCCACCTTTGATATTCATCAGGACTATTTAGCTTTCTTCTTAGCTGCTTTTTTTGAGGGGCTTGCTTTCGCCTTTCCTTTTTCACTAGGATTTGGGTCAGTATCGCGAGCTTCACGAACTGTGACTATGCCTATAACGCCAGCTGGGATCTCTACGTTATCAGCGTCGGTGACAAAAACAAAAGCGTCTGTTACAGGGCTTGGGGTGTCATCAAGGTCACGAATGAGCTCTGAGACAGAAGCTCCGGTATCTAAGACTGCTTTTCGGAGTGAAACGGCTATGTCGCTTCGATTTTGAGTGATACGAATTCTTTTCATACGTCATCAATCCCCTTGTCAACTGAGCCTGCAATCGCTTCCTCCATCCAAGGGTCTTCATAAAGAGCCCTCATGGCCTCATCAACAGATTCGCGCAGCCTTTGCTGCATTTCTATGGGGCTTTCGATAGCGACGAGCTGTGGGGCCAGCATGGAGGGGATGCGGAGGAGCTGGGACTTTACAGAAACAAGCATTGTCGCGACTTGTCGATAAACATCGTCTTTAGAGATATAATCGCCACGCTCTACTTCAAGGCCGAGTTCCAGACGTTCGCAGATAGCTTTCAATCTCCTGACCTCGAGGTTATATTTGTCCTCTTCTTGGGTTTCCCCTGTCTCCGTCTTCTTCCCTCGAGACAAAGCCCAATCGCGAACAGCATGAGCATCCCAAGTGCCATTTGGAGCTGGCTTTGGAAAATGCGGTTCTTTCCGCCATCTCTGAATCGTTTTACGTTCGATCTTAAGCAGCCCAGCCAACTCAGTTTGGTTTTTCGCAAATCGAGGAAGACTATCTACTGCTTTTGAGGCTATTTTATCGTTTTCCTCATCTCCGCTATCCATGCCCGCGCCGAGGATATCAGTCGCCCTTTCGATGTCTTTGGCTGTCACTTTTGAGCCCTCTTTGACGCGTTTAAGCACGTTTACGGCCCATGTATTATGAGCCTGATTGAGCAGCTTCTTTTGCTCACCTTCTGGGTTGACGTTCCTTTTCTTTGCCATAGAATCGATTTGCTTTGAAAATTCCAGTACTAAGTATAAAACAACCGTGGGCTTGGCTTATTTGCGCCGGCCATAAGCCGATCGAGAACCGAACTTGGTCGATGAAATACCGTGGAAAGTTCTTGGTTCATACATCTAAAGACGTCCGCAACTTGTTTGAGGATATTCGCTGGGTTCGGGAGGAGTATGGGATTGTTGTGCCACTTGAAGAGATGGAGACTGGACGAGTCATTGGGTCTGCGGTTTTGACTGACATTATTGAGGAGTCTCCGAGTCCTTGGTTTGGGGGTCCAAAGGGGTTTGTTCTTGAGGAGCCAAAGCTTCTCCCTGAGAAGAAGCGCTTTGATCTGGTGGGCAAGCCTGGAGTATTCTACTTCGATACCACGAAATTGAAAGAAAAAGCCAAACTATCCAAACCGAAGGTCCGCACAAAACTAGTGGAACTAGCAGCCAAGCCTCCCGTTTCTGAGGCCAAAGGTAAGCTGCAAAAAGAAAAACAAGCAGCCCAACCTCAGACCACCAAAATAAAGTAGAGTAGCTCATTCTGACGTTGCCTCCTTATTCTCTTTTTCCGGTCCCTCTTTCCGAACGTCTTCGTTGTCTTCAAAGACATAATTGTCCAGCCAACTGCCGTCTATATAGCAGTTATCCTCAAGACCGAGCGAGTCTGTAAAATTCTTTCGTTGCTCGTGGTTTTTAAAGACAATGACAGAATAGTAATCCTCGTCGTCAGTGTCTGCTGCTTCACGATCCATTTTGGAGATCAAATCCTTGGCTTCTTCAAGCTGTTTATTTAGCTCGCCCAAGACTTTTGAAGGGGCGGCAGTTGGGTCATTTCCGAAAAGCTGATAAACCTCTGCCATATCAAAGCCGGTCCCTTCGACAGAGACATCATCGTCCTCGAAAATTTCCTTTAACTTCTCAAAATCCCAGTCTCCCTGGGCCGAAGGGTTGTTGAGAAGGACGTTAAGCTCTTTTTCCTCAGCATCATCGACATCAATAACTGCGACAGTAAGCGAGTAGTCCGGATTGCCCTCAAGAACGTCAAGCTGGCTGATTCGCTGATGCCCTCCGACAATATATCCAGACCGGGTGTTCCAAACAATAGGCTCTACGAGTCCTTTTGCCTCGAGTCCTGCCCGAAGCTTAGCCTTGGCTTTGTCATCTATGATTCTAGGGTTATACGGGGCCCCCTTAAGCTTACCTCGAGGGACTTCTTTGATAACGAACTTCTCGTATTTGGATATTTTCGATTTTTTGCTCATAATTTTAGTGATTGTTCTCGTTCATGTCTTCCAGCAAATCTTTGACCAGGGAAGCGCAAAATACAACGACGCTAACAGACCAAAAACAAGCCAAACAAACGCCTCCTAGGATTAGCAGCTCTTTCATACTTGGCTTTTTACTCCTGAGACCCCGTGCAAAGACTTTGATTTCTCATGAATGCTCACGAAGTGCCCGTCAGCTCTCATTTGCTCTAGTTTTAGCTCAGCTTCGGCCTTTCGCATCCACTGAGCGCTCGCTGGATTCATTGACCAGCCGCAGCTAGACCAATATCCCTGTTCGTAAGAATAAATTCCGTATTTCATGCTTTAGATAGAGTGTTTGGGATATCGAAGAACTTCTTGCGAGCGCTGATGGCCCCTAGATACGGGAACCAAGCCAGCATCCTCTGGTAATCCGCTGGATAGGCCTCTTTCAGCCAAAGAATAAAGTCAGGATCACAACCGACCCCAGACGTCGTCGTGTTTGGGTTTAGCGACGGGACCTCTATTTTGTGAGTTTTCAAATAAGAAATGACATCACGCTTTTTCCACTTTTGAATGGGGTAAATCAGGGACTCCCACACAGGGTCGCCCTTTTTTGCTTGGCGGTCTACGTTCTCGAAAAACTGACGTCTTTGAATGCCATCCGCTGAACGCGCCCCGGTAGCGAGATACTTGATGCCCGTCATTTGGAGCTGCCACGCGTAGACGTCCTTGACCGTGAACTTAGAAAACTGCTGGATTTCGGGGGTCGTATCACAGTAGGCCCCATCGCGAAGATAGTCGATAAAACTAAAGTGAGGGACCTGGAAGATAGGTATTTGCCACCGATCTTCGGCGGCCTTGATGCGATCCTCCATAATTTGGAGGCCCGGGACAAAATACATGAATGCCCCCTGGACCTCTTTAAAGGAACGACAGCAAAGATCGAGCACGCAGAGGGAATCCTTGCCCCCTGAAAACGCAACGAGGACTGAGGGGGATTCCCCAGCCCAATTTTCAAGCTGCTTGATGGTGTCATTCCAGAGCTTCATGCCTGAAATAAAACACAATCGTCAACCAAAGATCAAGGTTTAATTAACCTGTGCCGCTACGGCTACCAGCAGCAGCCTTTACGCCTCCCGCTTTCTTGAGGGAGCCAGAGCCCTTCTTTGTTGATTTTGCTGTAGCTTTTCCGCCGCCTTTCAATCCAGGACGTCTTTTCTTAAGTGATGCCATAACAACAGCCGTGATGTCAACTATTCCTGTGACTTGCGTGTCACACCAGGCGGCGCTAAAACTCAGAAAGTGATCCGCGCTATCACTGTCACCCCGAATCGGCGGACCCGGCGGACCTTGGCGGTCCTTGGCGGTCCTGCCGGCGGCCTGGTGTTTAAAAGTATTAAACATAAATAGGTATGGACGTCCCCCCCCGTTTGAGCCCCTGACAAATAGCAACTGGGCAAGGGGTTTAATCCGTTAGAGAGCCCGATAGCCCTTGTGGTATATAGGGAAATGAGCTCCTTTATTCGCTTGCAAAAATCGCCTTTTCTGGTAATATATTTTCCTAGGTAAGAGCGATGAAGCGCTTGCCAT
>Ga0209504_1000183_pt1 | contig 60476 bp, 53 predicted proteins | sample COGITO_mtgs_1005_FD_184791 | JGI IMG/M metagenome (GOLD analysis project Ga0209504, IMG submission 184791) | Pelagic marine microbial communities from North Sea - COGITO_mtgs_100511 (SPAdes) (version 2) | ecosystem: Environmental > Aquatic > Marine > Epipelagic ... | reverse complement strand
CGTTGTCTGCCCAGTCCTCGTTGACGTAGCCCGCTTTGGGCGCCACACCACCATTATCAGAAAGGAAGAAAATAAGGGTATTGTCTAACTTCCCCGATTCTTTCAGCGCCTCGAGTACCATGCCGATCCCTTGGTCCATCGAGTCAATCATCGCTAGATACACACGGCGGGTCCAAGGCTCGACGTGGCGGTATTTCTGAATTAGCTCATTAGGCGCTTCCAGTGGCGAGTGCGGTGCATTGTAGGCGAGGTAAAGCAGAAAGGGTTCGCTGCCCTGTTTGACGAAAGCAGCCGCATCCCGACTCAGTGCAGTGGTTAGGTATTCTTCGAACGCGCCAACTTGGTCATTACGACTGAGCGGTAACTTGCCTCCTTCATTCACGCTGTAGTTAAGATTACCGTTCGCGCTGTATAAATCTAGCTGCGTCGTCACGCTGTCAGGCCAATACGAATGACCACCGGAGAGAAAGCCGTAAAAGTGATCGAAGCCGCGTTGACTTGGGCGGAAAGGAAAAGAGGCGCCAAGGTGCCATTTACCAATGATCCCGGTGCGATACCCGACCGGTTTTAAACGCTCCGCAAAGGTCTTTTCCGTCAGTGGTAATCCTTGGTGCAAATCATAGGGTGAATAGGTGAAATTGGTTTCATTGCCAAATCGTGCTTGATAGCGACCAGTGATGAGCCCTGAACGAGAGGGGCCACAATAAGGGTGTGTGACATAACCATTTTTTAAAACCACTCCATTCGCAGCTAGACGATCCAAGTTAGGTGTCTGCACCACCTTAGAACCCGTGAAGCCGGTATCGGCATAGCCTAAATCATCCGCGAGAATAATCAGAATATTGGGACGTGTAGCGGCAGTAGTTTCTGCGTGACCCAATGTTGTGATCCCAAAAATGGTCAGGATTGAAGTCAGGATTACTTCACCAAAAATATGTGTCAATTGCTTCATGCTTCTATTCAAAGGGGTATGAATTAATGAAAAGTATCTACTACACACGGAATTTACTCTCTCTACATGTTACGGAAAGGCAACGGTGCGGTTGGGATTATTTCGCACCTTAATATAATGCGCATGCATCGCCGCCACTTTTGACGCATACTCAGGATTATGAATCAAATTCCCCTGATCTGCTTCCTTTGGATTATTTGCCAAATTAAACAGTGCAATGGGTTCCATTTTACTCAGCTCCCAGTCAGACTGCATCACTAGCTTCCAATCACCTTGACGAAGCACAAGCTCACATTGCGCGCCTGCCTGCAGCAGCACTTCATCTCGAGCCTGGAAGCTAGTATCTCCTTTAAGTAATGGGTAAAAGCTATAAGAATCTTTTGCCTGAGACTCCAATAAACTGCCACCCACAATATCTGCAAGTGTCGCCAGAATATCTGTGCCATTGATCAACACATCGCTTCGCGAATTTGCTGGAATCACTCCCGGCCAAGTTACAATAAGCGGGACGAGATGCCCCCCCTCCCAAGGATGATTTTTGGTGCCGCGCACGATGCCACCATTCGACAAGTGACCCACCTTTTCTGCGACTGGATCCCACAATCCACCATTATCAGAGGTTAAGATGATAATCGTATCGTCATAAACATTGGCTGCTTTTAGTGCGGTCACGATTTTTTCAACTTCCCAGTCAAAAACTCGATTCATATCAGTATGGTGCGAAGGGGTCGATCCGCGGATCGGCTTCCCATCCAACTCAACGGGAGGAGCATGTGGCACGTGTACCGTCGGAGACCAATAACATAGGAAAAAAGGCTCTGCTTGCGAAGCACTGCGTTCGATGAATTCAGCTGCTTTTTCGGCTAAAATCCCATTAATTTTGTAGGTATCCCACTCAGAATCACCAGGGCCTGCGCCCTTGTCGGAGATAAAAAAAGGATCTTTCGCGGTCCTCTCGTCATAGTGGATAATTTCGGAATCAGGGCTGAATGGCGACCATATGCCATCTTCAAAGGCCATATAAATTGGGCCCTGAATACCTGTCGGCAAGGTATAATCATAATCAAACCCCAGATCTTGCGGCCCAAAATCTACCCATTTCGTCAGATCCACATCAAGGGGCTTCCCTGTGCGATCTTTTCCACGAAAAATCTCAGTCGTGCCTTTTTTATAAAAGTCACCTCCCAAATGCCATTTGCCAATAAACCCAGTGTTGTAACCGGCATTTTGGGCAACCAAACCGAGCGTAGTATCTCCCACAGCAATTGCTGTCGGCCTAAAAGTTCCCCACACGCCCCATGGTGCATAGGAGCGATAATTATAATTGCCGGTCATCACCGCATAGCGTGAGGGAGAGCAAAGTGCTGTCGGTGAATGCGCATCGCTAAACCAGAGCCCCTCATTAGCTAGTGCGTCCAGAGTCGGAGTCGGTGCCAATGCAGCTTGACCTGTGCGTTCTTCATATTGACGCCCAACATCGCCTAACCCGAAATCGTCAGCCATAATAAATACGATATTTGGTTGCGCTGCGCTGACGAAAGGCACCAAAGCCAAACTAAAGAGACAGAGAAGTACAGTTATTATTTTCATAAATTGCTTATGGTTATAAGTTTATAATAATCTATTTTGTGCTAGTATACACCACATTGTCAGCATAACAGCGCATTAACTTTATACGTGCAATGTTATAACACAAAAGCCCACTTGAAATCAGCAGAATATGAATATGGGACTGAATGTCACTAACCATAACGGACTGCAGAAAGACCTATTTCTATCAAACCATACACCCTTAGAGTCAAACCTCGGACCCAACAGACACAACGAAACCCGCTATTTCTAGCGGGTTTCTAAAATACTCAGGGAGGGATTTGAACCCTCACGCCCTTGCGAGCACCACGACCTGAACGTGGCGTGTCTACCGTTTCACCACCTGAGCAAAAAGTTGAAGTGGGCAGAAAATCCGCGGCGTTCGCCTCTGTCAATCTTCGGATACGACAAATTTAACGCGCCAACTTGGCAGGATCCACACAGCTCATCTAATCACTGACAGCATGCGAATTGATGTAGGCTGCGATATCTTTCATCGTCGCTTCATCCGGAACAGTCTTTGACATGGGCGCCATTTGCATGCCTTCGATGTCACGAGGATCTGCTCCACGAATACCTGCTTTATAGTTTTTAAGCTGTCGCACAATATACCAGTCTGGCAAATGCTGTAACGCTGGGCCGTTCATCATTTTATTACCCTCAGCATTCGCACCGTGACAAGCCTGACATAGCATATACGCGCCCTTCCCTTTAGCCGCATCGCCACCCAAGGTCGCAACGGGTGCTTTCTTTGGTAAGCCAGCAATGTACTCTGCCACTGCATCCATCGCAGCTTCATCTGCCAACGTCATGGACATCGGCCGCATCTGCATGCCGTAAATGTCCTCAGGATGGGAACCACGTATGCCGTCTTTAAACTTCTGCAATTGACGCTTCAAATACCACGGCTCTTGCCCAGCCAGTGCCGGTGAGTTAAGCGCTGCATTGCCTTCTCCCTCACTTCCGTGGCAAGTCGCGCAAATCTGGTACGCTTGCTTACCCGCAGAAGCAGACTCAATCGGCTCACTGGCGCCCGCGTCTGCTTGCGTTTCGGCTTCAGATACTTCACTGTGCGTATCAGCTTGTCCGGAGCTACTGAAGGCGGACTTGAGCGGTAAAATTAACAGGGCTGACAACAGGCCTAGAAAGAATAGAAAATTAAAACCAACAAGAAGCGAGCAAAGCGACTCATCAGCGGTACGGTTTGAAAGATCGTTATCTGATTTCATTTAGCAGACATAGATAGATCGGCCATAAATTCATGTCAATTCACCATAATTTCAATTAATGCAGCGTATAACCACTAGTAGCGTTACTAACATCATAGGCACGTATTCGATTGCCCTCTTCCAGTTTTGGCGATCATAGCATACCAAATAGCTCTTTTACTATGACCACTGAAGAACGCCTTAACCTTTACTTAAATCAAAGCCCACAGATCGACGCAACTGCCTATGTGACGAATGACGCTGTGCTGCTTGGTGCAGTCACCATTGCGGCGCAGGCTAGTGTTTGGCATGGTTGCGTATTACGAGGCGATATCAATACTATCGAAGTTGGTCGGGGCTCTAATGTCCAAGATGGTACAGTCATTCACTTGGCGGATGATCATGGCGTCAAAATTGGCGAATTTACGACCATCGGTCATATGGCAATGATACATGCCTGCACCATTGGAGACGAATGCCTGATTGGTATGAGCAGCACCATTTTGGATGGCGCAGTCATCGGCGACCAATCTATAGTAGGTGCAGGTGCACTGGTCACAAAAGGAACCATCGTGCCGCCCGGATCACTCGTACTGGGCGCTCCCGCTAAAGTGATACGCCCGCTCACTAACGAGGAACGCGTGGGACTCAAAGCGATGGCAGATAAATATGTAACTGTCGCTGCTCATCATAAGTTGCGCCAAATAAACAAGGGTTAAAAAGTCCATCTGATTGATGCAGTGCTCTTGCAATCAGGCCTAATTTGCCTCCGTTATTCTTTGTCGGAGCAGTGCTCGCAATACCAATTGCTTGGACACTAAATCGAACGCTCAATAAGGGCCGCAAGCCAGAATCGTTTGTAATAGAGTTACCGCATTACCGAGTCCCCCAAGTCCAGCTTAGCTTCTTCCGTATGCATGAAAGAAGTAAGCAATTCGCGATACGGGCGGGCACAGTCATCTTTGCGATGAGAATTAATCTATGAGGGGGGCTCTACTGCCCCCGCTCTGCTGAAGTTGAATCTGTCATCGCTGACGACTTTGGCTATGCGCAGACCGACGATACAGATTCATTAGAGTACGAAGAGTCGAAGCACGGGAAACTAACAGGCAAGCCTTTGTTTAATATACCCGTAGCACTTTCGAGCATGGTTTTTCACGCTCTGTATACTATGCGGAGCAACACTGGCAGTCATCGGCAAAGAGCTTAATTGACGTTGGGTCCTTGCTAGCTTCTTCACGCTTACAGGAACTACTAGGGTCGCTGCTCTGTTGACCTAACAAATAGCAATGCTGTTTGTGTAATTGTAATAAGTAGTTAGGGTATCTTAAAGCCCATTGCCGATGGAGTCCTTAGAAATCACATTGATCAGTCTTATCTTAATGTGTGCCCTCGCATACTTATATCGGGTCTTCTTTAATAAAAAGAGCAGCGGTTCAGGTTGTGGTTGCAGCAGAGCGAGCTGCAAAGTGCCCAAACCGACTATCGTTAATCAATAAATTCACCTTATACCAAGCACAAGGAGGCAATATGATCCCCAAAGAGTTAGTCGATTCCTGCCATAAAGTGGTCAACGCTGGCGTCAACGAATTAGATCTGCCCATTGGAATCGTAAGCCACATTTACAACGGGCTCTATGAAATCATTGCCATCAATAGTGAAATGGGAGCATTTATCCACGGTGCAGTATTTCCCCTTGAGCAGACATACTGTAGAGACGTTTACCACACAGACAAAACCATTGCCATCACTGAAATCGGCAATGTCGTAGGTCTGCAACTGCACCCCTTATACGTCTCTATCCCCTTAGAAGCTTATATTAGCGCCCCGATCCACCATGGTGATGAGGTATGGGGGACGATTAATTTTACCTCAACGGCGCTACACCGTCCCTTTAGTGAAGCAGATATTCAACGCGTCCAACAGTATGCAATGCAAATCAGCGGGTTCATTCAAGAGGCCGCAGTCATCTCTCGAGCGCCTTGGGATGTCTAACTACTTTGTCACTCTTATTTCTCGGAATCCAACAGGATCTTATATTCGACTGAATCGACCAATGCACGCCAAGTAGCTTCGATAATATTATCACTCGCTCCAACCGTGCCCCATGTGGCATGACCATCAGTCGATTCAATCAAGACCCGCGTAATCGCATCGGAGCCATGCTCGGTCTCGAGGATGCGTACCTTGTAGTCAATCAATTCGACTGCCATGATCTCAGGGAAAACCGGTGCGATTGCCTTGCGCAAGGCATGATCTAGTGCCCCAACCGGCCCACTAGCTTCGGCCACGGTGTGATGTATCTCTTCACCAATCTTTACCTGAACAGTAGCTTCAGAAATCACCCGATTCAACGCCGGCTGATGGCTCACCATGACGCGATAGCCAACTAATCCGAAATCCTCTTTCTTGCCCTTCAGGAAACGATTAAGCAGTAACTTAAAAGATGCATCGGCCGCTTCATATTCGTAGCCCTTAAACTCGAGCTCTTTGAGCTCGCCTAAAAATGCTTTGAGCTCCGGTGAACGGGCATCGAGATCCACGCCAATTTCCTTGGCCTTCATCATGACACTACTACGCCCCGACATATCCGAAACCAACACACGCGTACGATTGCCTACCAATTCTGGAGCGATGTGCTCGTAGCTATGCTTGACCTTGGCAGCGGCATCGGCGTGCACTCCTCCTTTATGGGCAAACGAACTAGTGCCTACAAAAGGCTGTGTTGCATCTGATGCACGGTTCGCCATCTCATCGACAAATAAAGAAAGATCACGTAGCTTGCTGAGATTGGGCGCACAATTAAGCTGCGCATCCATTTTCAAAATCAAATTTGGAATAATGGTACTGAGGTTCGCATTCCCATTACGCTCACCAAATCCATTCATAGTGCCTTGGATCAATGATGCTCCAGACTCAATGCCAGCAAGCGAGAGTGCCACTCCTAGTCCTGAGTCATTATGGCAATGCACCCCCACAGGCGTGTTCGGGAAATGTGCGATGATCTTGCTGACAATTGCCTGCATCTCGCTTACCAGCATACCACCATTGGTATCACAAAGCGTTAAATTAATGGCGCCACCGCGCTGTGCCGCTTCCAATGTTTGAAGCGCGTACTCAGGATTGTCACAGTAGCCATCGAAAAAATGCTCTGCATCGTAGATTACTTCACGCCCGTTTTGTGTCAGAAAGCGCACAGAATCTTCGATCATCTTAAGATTCTCTTCCGCGGTAGTGCGGATGATCTCAGTGACGTGCAACAGCCAAGTCTTACCAAAGATGGTGACCACTGGTGTCTCCGCATCGAGCAGCAACTGTAGCTGAGGATCCTCCTCCGCAGATAAGCTCGCACGGCGAGTCGAACCAAACGCAGCGATCTTTGCATGCTGTAGCTTAAGTTGCTTCGCTTCGTCAAAAAAAGCCATATCTCGAGGGTTTGAGCCCGGCCAACCACCTTCGATATAATCCACGCCAAATTGGTCCAACTTCTCGGCCACACGGATCTTAGCCGCTACGGTAAAGGATACCCCTTCGCCCTGCGTGCCATCGCGGAGGGTCGTGTCGTAGATTTTTAATGAGTCTGTCATCAGTCTGAACAATTTGGAAAACAGAGGAAAACAAAGACTTCCCGGCAGTTGCGCAAACCAAAACAAACACGATTCACATCTACGCCACACTAAGCCAGCTCATCGACGTAAACAGAATCGCCACAGATCACGCCTACTTGCGCGCACCTATCGCGATACGGCTCAAATGTTGGCCAAAGGCACGCATGACCATCAAGTGTGCCAACGCTTGTGTATTTGCATACAACCACCACGGCAGTGTCGGTGCAAAACCATGAATCGATGCAACCACACAATTTCGTGATTTCACCACTCGAAACTCCAAGCGGCCTGGTGGATCAACGCGCCGAGATAAACAACCACCGGTAATATAGAATGCACATCGCTCTGCATCTTCACTAAAAGGAGTCGGCGTCAGCTCTAGTAAACACAGCTTCACTCCACCTACTAGAAAACGCACAACCCCCTGCTCATTGGTATCCACGCTTAAAAGCCCTCGAAAACGGCGACTCAACCACAAGCCATATTCGCGAGTCACAGTCGCGGCAGTCCATTCATCTGAATACGCCATACGCTGCACAGAGCGCACACGACGCGCACGCTTGATGACTCGCTTATCAGCCAACTGTGTCTGGCTGCGTGGGTTTGGTCGAGGTCGCCCCGCTGCATCCACTGCCTTGGCAAACGACTCCTCGAAGCTGATAAAATCGCCCGCCATACAATCCAACAGCGGATTCGGCTTCGCTTTTAAATCATGCTGCAAGCTCTCTTGTAACGGTCCCACTAGCGTCGTCGCTACACCACCAAATAACGCCACCCAATGCTTCGAAAACGCAAAACAATTTACTGGTAAATCAAAGGCTCTGACTGGACGGTTCAACAAGGCACCTGTTTTAAATATCAGCTCCCTGTAAGACATCGGGGTATGTCCTCCTAAATCATAGATACCACCAGCAAACGATGCCTCTTCTAAACATAAGCGAAATGCCTGACAGACATTTAAAATATCAACGGTATGCGTCATCGAACCAGTCCACGCTGGCAAGAGCATGATTGGCAGGCGGCGCACCAAGTTAATCAACATCGAAAATGACGATCCTCCAGAACCAAAAATTAAGCCTGCGCGTAACACCGTCACGGTCACTGAGCGAGACCGCAAAACCTCCTCCACCTCGCGCCGACTTCGTAAATGCGGCGATAGCCCCTCATCATCATCCGGCAACAGACCGCTCAAGTAGATAATATGCTTTACCCCTGCCGCTTCAGCAGCCCGCACAAAATTGTCCGCCAGCAATAAATCAGTATCTTCAAAATCGCTTTGCATCAATCGACTCGAAGGAGCCATTGAATGGACCAAATAAAATGCATACTCACAACCTTCCAAGGCATTTGTCACTTGTGGCAATGAATACAGGTCGCACTGCCGCCACTGGGTGCCGCTATCATGCGCATTCTGCTCAACCGCGCTGGCGCTGCGCGACAGGGCTCGAAATTCAAATACATCAGCCAACTCCGCACGTAGGTGTGTGCCCACAAAACCACTCGCTCCAGAGACGGCGACTAGCGGCTTATGTGTTGTTTCAGAATTTAGCACGATCAAGATGAAATTATATAATGCCTCGGATCCACATGGCTCTGCAAGGCAATCAAGGACAAGTATTACTTCGTTTCACAACTCGGTCGTACTAATCACTTATTTTTAAAATTAGAACATTTTGCCGTTAATACAAGCAGAGTCATGTAGTGCATATTATAAAACCTGCTATTTTAAACGAGTGAATGGGATGTGGAGCAATATAATCAAGCGCTCAAAATGCGGGGAACCCAGAGCGTCTCACCATAGCCGTCCATAAAAGTTTCCCTTACAGAGGTAAAAATCCACTATTTTCTAGCCTTGCAGTAATTAAAATGAGCCCTAATCTCCGCCTCTTTTTTGGATCTCTGTGGGCATTTCTCGCGTCTCCAAAGCCCTTCAGTTCAAATAGAAAACACAACTCTAAATAAATCAGATAAGATCATGACCGACCTATCAAAATACAGAAACATTGGTATCTTCGCACACGTGGATGCTGGTAAAACAACGACAACCGAGCGTATTTTGAAGCTCACTGGTAAAATCCACAAGTTGGGCGAAGTGCACGATGGTGCGGCGACGACTGACTTCATGGAACAAGAGCAAGAGCGTGGCATCACCATCCAGTCTGCAGCGACGACTTGCTTCTGGCCTGGTTCTGAGCAGCAATATGATTCGCACCGCTTCAACATCATTGATACGCCTGGGCACGTGGATTTCACGGTTGAAGTGTATCGCTCATTGAAGGTACTCGACGGTGGCGTCGGTGTTTTCTGTGGTTCGGGTGGTGTGGAGCCTCAGTCTGAGACTAACTGGCGCTACGCCAATGACTCTGAAGTTGCCCGTTTGATCTATGTCAACAAGCTCGACCGTATCGGCGCTGATTTCTACAAGGTAGTCGACCAAGTCAAAAATATCCTAGGTGCAAATCCACTCGTCATGGTGCTCCCCATCGGCATCGAAAGCGAACTCCAGGGTGTCGTTGACCTGCTCACACGGACAGCATGGGTATGGGATGAAACAGGTGATCCTATGGCATATCAAAAGCTAGAGGTTCCTGCTGACATGGTCGACAAGGTCGAAGAATACCGTGAGGCACTTATTGAAACTGCTGTTGAGCAAGACGAAGAGGCAATGGAAGCCTACTTGGAAGGTAATGAGCCAAGCCTTGAGACACTTAAGAAGTGCATCCGCAAGGGCACCATCAATCTCGACTTCTTCCCTACTTTCTGTGGTTCATCCTTCAAAAACAAGGGTGTGCAAAACGTGCTCGACGCTGTCGTCGATTACTTACCCTCTCCAACCGAGGTCAAGCCTCAGCCTGAAGTGAATGCTGAAGGTGAAGAAACCGGTGAATTTGCGACTGTTGATGTCAACAAACCACTCCGTGCACTTGCGTTCAAGATCATGGACGACAAATACGGCGCACTGACTTTCACCCGTATTTACTCGGGTAAGCTTGCCAAAGGCACCAGCGTTCTCAACACCTTTACCGGTAAGACAGAGCGTATTGGCCGCATCATCGAAATGCACGCTGACGAGCGCACTGAAGTTGATTCTGCTCAAGCAGGTGACATCGTTGCCCTCTTGGGTATGAAGTCCGTGCAAACAGGTCACACACTCTGTGACCCAGCTCACCCAGCGACACTCGAGCCGATGGTATTCCCAGAGCCGGTCATCTCCATCGCCATTAAGCCGAAGGATCAAGGTAACGCTGAGAAAATGGGTACTGCGATTGGTAAGATGGTCGCCGAGGACCCGACTTTCATCGTTGAAACAGACGAAGACTCAGGCGAAACCATTCTTAAGGGCATGGGCGAACTTCACCTCGATATTAAAGTCGACATCCTGAAGCGCACCTATGGCGTTGAGGCTATCATCGGGAAGCCACAAGTTGCCTACCGTGAGGGCGTCACACAAACCGTTTCCGACACATATACACACAAGAAGCAATCCGGTGGTTCTGGACAGTTCGCTAAGATCGAATACACTATTGAGCCGCTTGAGCCTGGTTCAGGCTTCGAGTTCGAGTCTAAGGTTGTTGGTGGTAATGTACCCCGCGAGTTCTGGCCAGCAGTTGAAAAGGGCTTTAAGACATCCACCGAAAAAGGTGTGCTTGCGGGCTACCCTTGCTTGGACTTCAAAGTCACCCTCGATGATGGTGCATTCCACGCGGTTGACTCTTCGGCGGTGGCCTTCGAAATCGCTTCTAGAGCTGCCTATCGCCAATCGATGCCTAAGGCGGGTGCTGAAATCCTTGAGCCCATCATGAAACTCGACGTTTTCTGTACGGAAGACAAAATGGGGGACGTGATAGGCGACATGAATCGTCGTCGTGGTATGATCAAGACTCAAGAGCCTACCAACAATGGCGGTATTCGCATTAAGGCTGACGCACCACTCTCCGAAATGTTCGGCTACATCGGTGCGCTCCGCACAATGACATCTGGTCGTGGCCAGTTCTCCATGGAGTTCTCGCACTATGCTTCCACTCCTCGTAACGTTGCTGAACAAGTCATCAAGGAAGCTGAAGAGCGCGAAGCTGCAAAGCGTAAGTAGTACGTTGCACTGAGACTTGAAGATAGAACGTTGAAACCTGAGGGTAGAGACGGATGATCACTAGTCCTATTTAAACCAAGTCCCCGACTCAAAAGAGCGGGGACTTTTTTTGTATTTACCAGTCGGCTGAAGAGCTCGCACTAAAATGCAGTCAAATACCTTCATTCAAAGTTGGACGTCCCACCATCGATGTTCCAACTTCGCATGAATGCTAACATCAATTATCACTCACCCGGGCGGAGCCCATAAAGACGACTTTCTCGCGTGCGCAGTACTGCTCACAGAATCACCGGTAAGGATCGAGCGGCGAGAGCCCACCGAAGCAGATCTAGCCGACACTAACACTGCCGTGCTTGATGTCGGGGGCGAGCACGCCCCTGAACGTAATAACTTTGATCACCACCAATTTCCGCGCGATATGGTACCGACTTGTGCCTTGTCACTCGTGCTACAACACCTTGGCATCTACGAAGACTCTAAAGAATTCTGTAGCTGGCTAGAAGTCGCGGAATGGTTCGACTGCCGCGGACCAAATGACACCGCTGAATGGCTCGGCATGGAACGTGACACCTTGGGTAAACTAAACTCACCCTTGGACATCACCATTCTACGGCGCTTCGCCAGCCAAACCGAACATAAGCCTGGAGAACCGATTTGGGAGATCATGCACATGATCGGGCAAGATCTGGTCAACTATGTGTGCAACCTACGCAGCCGCTTGGACTTTGTGGCGCAACATGCCGAAGTCTGGGAACTTGATGGCTTCAAGGCACTCTTCATGCCACGCACCGAACCACTGCCAGATGAAGCCTCCTCTGGCCTAGGTTATCATGTCCAACATCTCGGACTTGAAGAAGAGATCTTAGCACTGGTCTACCCCGACAGCCGCGGCCAAGGATATGGAATGCGCCGATTCAGCGACGACCAACGTATGGAATTCACCAAACTCGACGGTCAACCCGACGTGCATTTCACCCACGCTCGTGGCTTTATCGCCAAGACCTCATGCGCGGATATTGAGCGCTTAAAGTCACTCCTGCAATCTGCCTATATTGAATAACGGTGTTCATCTCATGCCCTTGTATCTGGTTTAGTAGTCGCCAAAAGCATGAAAGCAAAAAAACGGGGCTCATTGCTGAGCCCCGCGAAAATTAATACTGTAGTTAGTAGCGACTACCAGCCACCGCGACCGCCACGATCACCGCCACGATCACCACCGCGACCACCACGGTCACCGCCGCGTCCGCCACGGTCACCACCGCGACCACCGCCGCCGTAACCACCGCCGCCGTTGCCGCCACGACCACCGCCGTAACCACCACCGCCACCGCCACGTGGGCGGTCTTCGCGTGGACGTGCTTCATTGATCGCAAGATTACGACCCATAAATTCTTCGCCATTGAGCGCTTCGATTGCTGCATCCATTGCAGACTTCTCTTCCATGGTCACGAAAGCGAAGCCACGAGGGCGGCCAGATTCACGATCTTTCACGATGAATACATCGCTCACTGCACCATGCGCTTCGAAAAGTGCTTGGAGTTCTTCTTGGGTTACATCGTAGGACAAGTTGCCTACATACATTTTTGCATCCATTATGTGTTCCTTTTCTTTATCTTTATTTGGGCTATCCCACTGCTTCTTTGCTTTTGAGTGTCCGCTATCGGACTGGATCACCTAACTGAATACTTTCGTCTCACCCTGATGACTACCCACGCTCTGAATGTTAACATGTGTTCTAGTCAGGTGCCCTTATTTACTATTTCTAGGAAAAAGCAAGCAGTCATTAGCGATGTAATGCAATTGAACTAAAACTGAAATAACGCAGTTAAAATAATATAAATTTTAATCACAATCATCACGCAAAAATTTATAATTTCATTATCACAATGGTCACATTAACGCGCGAACCGAATAAATAAATAAAGTCCGAGTCATACGTATCGGCCTTTAAGTAATAGGCTCAAACTAACTATGTGCGAGCTTTCGCCGCATCAAACGCATCGACTGCACACTTCGCACAGGTCTCTCGAATGCCTGCGAAGAAGTCGTTACCTTTATCATCGACAAGGATGTACGCAGGGAAGTCTTGAACGTCGATCTTCCAAATCGCTTCCATACCGAGCTCTGGGTATTCGAGCAATTCGACATGCTTGATGTTATACTCGGCAAGCAATGCTGCGGGTCCTCCAATGGATCCTAAATAAAAACCGCCAAATTTTGCACAAGCATCCGTGACCTGCTGCGAGCGATTGCCTTTAGCCAACATAATCATTGAGCCTCCCGCCGCTTGAAACGGTGCTACATACGAATCCATACGCCCAGCAGTTGTCGGGCCGAAGGACCCAGATGGTTTACCCGCAGGCGTTTTCGCAGGGCCCGCATAATAGACTGGATGATTTTTAATATAATCGGGAAGTCCTTCGCCCTTGTCGATGCGCTCCTGTAACTTCGCATGAGCACTGTCTCGTGCGACAACAATAGTGCCTGAAAGTGACAGAGGCGTGGTTACTGGATACTCACTCAACTCTGCAAGGATGTCTGCCATGGGACGATTCAAGTCTATCTTCACGGCTTCTTTTGGTTTTATAATTTCAGCAGAATCAGGAATGAAACGACCAGGATTATCTTCGAGCTTTTCCAACCAAACGCCGTCCTTATCGATACGTGCTTTGACATTGCGATCAGCGGAACAGGACACGCCAATCCCGACTGGGCAAGATGCGCCGTGACGCGGCAAACGCACAACACGCACATCGAGTGCAAAGTATTTACCACCAAATTGCGCACCATATCCCATTTTACGTGTGTAAGCGAGCAGCTTAGCTTCCAGCTCCAAGTCACGGAATGCTTGGCCGTGTTCATTCCCTTCCGTTGGTAGCTCATCGTAATATTTAGTCGATGCCAACTTAACTGTCTTCATCGTGGTTTCGGCAGATGTACCACCAATTACAATCGCAATGTGATAGGGCGGGCAGGCTGAAGTCCCGAGAGTACCCATTTTCTCAATACAAAATTTCTCAAGGTTGGCGGGGTTCAATAGCGCTTTTGTTTCTTGAAAAAGAAATGTCTTATTAGCTGAACCCCCTCCCTTCGCGACGAATAAAAAATCATACGAATCACTGTCAGTGGCAAGAAGATCAATCTGCGCAGGCAAATTGCAACCGGTGTTTTTTTCCTCATACATGCTCAGCGGCACAGTCTGCGAATAGCGTAAATTCTCCTTAGTATAAGTATTGTATACGCCTTGCGAGAGAGCCGCTTCATCGCCTCCACCAGTCCAGACACGCTGGCCCTTCTTACCTAAAATAATGGCCGTGCCGGTATCTTGGCAGAATGGCAGCACACCATGCGCCGCCACTTCGGCATTGCGTAACATCGTCAATGCAATCGTACGATCATTCTCTGTCGCTTCTGGATCATCCAGAATTGCAGCCACTTTCTCAAGATGCTCCGTGCGCAACTTAAAAGAGATCTCCTTCATCGCAGTCTCCGATAAATAAGTCAGCGCTTCAGGTTGCACTTTTAAAATCAATTCGCCGTCAAAATCAACCGCCTGCACAAACTCGTTGGTCAATAAACGGTACTCGGACCGATCCTCGCCGAGTGGAAATTGCTTTTGGTAATGGAATGGAGGCGGTGGTTTAGCCATAATGCTTCTGATTTAAAGGTTACCTAGAATTCGTTTATATTATCTACGATAGCAAGAGCTGAAAGGTGAGAAACCGCTCCCAGTGGGCTTAATCTGCCGCCAAGACTTGACTGAGTTCTATTTTATCAGCCTTACGATCTGTCCGCACCTCAATCACCCGCACCCCTGCTGACGGCAAATCATCAATCGCAGTCACAAAATCATCCCAAGTCGCAGCATGTAGGTACTCCACTCCGTAGGCTTGGCAGAGCGTATCGAACTGCACCGATTGCGGCGTCGCGAAGTGGCGTTCAAACACCTCGCTCATCCCTGAAACTGGCAAGTGCTCAAAAATTCCGCCGCCATTATTATTTATTAAAACTACAGTTAGGCTGCCCTTCAGTTCCCTCGTAGCAAGCAACGCATTACTATCGTGCAAAAATGCCAAATCCCCTGTCAATAGCAACGCAGGCTGGCCATGGTGCGCCATCCCCAATGCAGTGCCAAGCGTACCATCAATTCCATTCGCACCACGATTCGCTTGGATTGAACAAGCTCGATTACTTGCAGACCAGAAATACTCCGCATAGCGCACACTCATACTACTTGCCAAAAAAGTCGGCGTGCCGACCGGTAAATGACGAGACAGCAGCCATGCAACTTTACCCTCAAACATGTCATCTATCTTATCTAAGCGTGAATCAATACTGGCAGCTGTCATGGCTTCCACCGCCTTCCATGAATCAGTCCAATCCGAATCAGCTTTCAAAGAATGCAGCGCCTCAGCAAGCACGGGCGCCTGACCAAACAACGGTGTTGCCACTCGGTGTAATGGATCGGTGTTGACGGGACGATCTGTCAATAAAAACGATACTGCATCCTGCGATCCCAGCCACCCTCGCAGTACCTTGCTAGTCGGCAACGCACCAATCTGTAAAATCGCAGTGGGTGCTAAGGAGTCGAGCTGATCCGACTGCCGCAAAAACGCATCATAATGACAGATCAAAGCAGTCGAATCGCTAGCGTGACCTCGTAATGGATTCAAAACATCACTCAATACTGGCCAGCCCAACTTATTGGCAAGTAGCGCTACCGCATCGGCAAACGCCTCGTCGCCCTCACGGGGATTCACGGCGCCAACCACGATAATGCCTCTGTGGTGGCTCGCTAAACGCTCCAACGCGACTGTGTCTAGCCCTCCTCCGATGCCAATGCATTCGCATGGCCGTGTCGACACTGTAGCTTGAAGCTCGAGCACATCCGCATCGATAATCGGCTCTGCATCGATACTTGGCGCCAACGGATCACGAAATGGGAAATTCAAATGTACTGGTCCGGCATTCCCGTGCAGGCATCGATTCACCGCATGCACCAGGGTCTGCCTTAAATAGGCTAACATGGGCACGCTCACTTCTGGCAAAGCCATTTCGTGAAACGCACGCACTGAATCGCCAAAAATCTTTATCTGATCAATCGTCTGTCCCGACGAGCAATCTCGTAGTTCCGCAGGCCGATCGGCAGTCAATACCAGCAGTGGCGTTCCTGACATTGAAGCCTCCAGCACCGCAGGATGATAATTCACTACTGCCGAACCTGACGTACAAACCAATACCACTGGCTTATGCGTACGCTTCGCCAAACCCAACGCAAAGAAGCCGGCAGAACGCTCGTCCAAGATCGTGACCGCCTCCAGCTTCGGATTACGCTCCGCGGCAACTGTTAAAGGCGTTGAGCGAGACCCCGGCGAAGCAACCACTGTCTCCACACCCAGACGAGCAAGTACTTCCATGGTCATTGCCCCCCAAACAGAATTCACGTTTGAACGGGCGAGAGCATCGAATGAACTGGGGTTTGAATCGGTCACAAGCAGGAATAAAAAACAGGAATAATAGCTGCTGCATATCGATAAATCAAGTGCGACTCTATGTAATTAGGTCAGATAGGACAGGTCCTCACACCACTTCGCCTGAGTTGGCCTCGCCGCCGATGCCCTATATCCAGTTGCATTCGCTCCTTACGTCGAACAAGTTCTTATCCCTCTCACGCTTCGCGTGTGTTTTGATTGGGCTTCGCTCAATGGCGGAGAGGGAGGGATTCGAACCCTCGGTACCGTTTCCAGTACACATCCTTTCCAGGGATGCACAATCGGCCACTCTGTCACCTCTCCTTTGGAAGGCGTTGACAAAATTATTCCACACTCATAGGTCAATAGAAATCGAACGACTTGGACTGAAATATTGTATCCCAAACTATTATTAACCTAGAATTTCCTCATTCTTAAGTTAATAAACGTTATTAAATTCAACTATTTAAAATTATACTATGCATCATATATTGGCCTGGATCCTATTTCTTTCACTCACCACAACTCTTTCACATGCAACCAGTGCTCCGTCATTCAAGCAACCTGATTCTCCGTTTGATACAATCGGACTTCGCCTAGGTGGCGATGTGAATGCAGATGTCAGTCTAACCAGCTATGAGCTCTTTGTGACATCAGAGCCCCAGTGGAGCTGCGAGCTTTCCGAAAAGGTAAATGCCGGCATCGGTTATGAGGCAGCAATCGGAGCACTGGCAGGTGAAGGAGAAGTTGCTGCCGATCTACATTTTGGCTTCAGCCTTAAATTTGCTCATCAAAGCATCCCTGTGAGTGTTATTATCACAACGGGCCCTTCCCTATATTCTGAGGATTCGTTTGGAGACTTCGACATCGGCGGCCATATTCACTTTACGAGTAGTTTTGGCCTAAATTGGAAAATGTGCGAGAGCTGGACGCTGGAATACCGTATCCAGCATACCTCTAATGCGGGACTTGAAGATAACAATCCAGGGCTCGATATGCATGCAGTGGCGCTCACCCGCAGCTTTTAATAGATACCTGAAACATGAGGGATTCACCATAAACCAAGTCAGTGGTGCAGTGCCTCTGACCTAGTTTTTTTGATGCGTAGCGATCGCTACCCCTATTTAATACTTTTTATACTTTCAAAGACGGGCAATGCCGAGTCTCATGGTGCTGAAAATGATTTGGCTATATCGACTCTTGTATCTTCCGGCGCTGCTCATTGCACTTCCCTACTACGGACTGCGCATGTGGCGTCGTGGAGGCTATGCAAAAGACTTCCAGCATCGGTTTGGACGCTTTCGCAAGATAGCTCCCCGTGAAGCTGATAAAAAGCGCATTTGGCTCCAAGCTGTGAGTGTCGGCGAAGTGTTAGCTATTGGGCCGCTACTGAATACCTTACAAGCTGATGATGACATCGAGATCGTATTAACGACAACAACCAGTACTGGGTATGCGGAGGCGCTTAAACGCTACCAGAATCTGGTCCACAGTATCGGCGTCTTCCCATTGGATTTCTGGCTCTTTTCTCGCTTGGCGTGGAAACGAATACAACCAGACGCAATCGTATTAACCGAGAGCGAGCTATGGCCCGAGCACTTGCATCGAGCTCACAAAAAAGGAATTCCCACATTTTTAGTCAACGCACGTATCTCAGACCGGAGCTTTCAGCGCTACTCCAAGCTACCCTGGCTCGCAAAGCGCCTGCTCAGTAAATTAGACTATGCCTATGCAGCGAGTGATCTGGACCAATCCCGACTCATCGAGCTCGGCGCAAATGCAGCCCGTACCCTCTCCACTGGCAGCATTAAATTCGATGCATCCGCCGAAGTCCCGCTCAGCTCAGCGGAACAAGCAGAACTACGAACAAAACTTGGTTTTAATGGCTCGAGCATCGACCATGCACCTTACATTCTGCTGGGCGCTTCCACGTGGCCTGGTGAGGAAGCCATTCTGTTACGTATCCATGCCAAACTTGTTGCGGCCGGGATCGACTGTCGGCTACTGCTGGTTCCTCGTCATGCAGAGCGCGGGGCAGAACTCGTTCGACTATTAAACGAACAATCGCTTACGTGGCATCAACGATCACAAAGCCAAATAACTGCCGATGATGTTTCGATTCAATTAGCCGATACAACTGGAGAACTCTCTCAACTCACACAGATCGCTGACGTGGCCTTCATCGGTAAAAGCCTCGCGCCAAACAAAGGCGGACAAACTCCGATTGAAGCGGCTGGACTGGGCATTCCGATTTTAATGGGACCGAATATGAGCAACTTTAAGGAGGTCGCAAAATCGCTTATTCAAAGTGGCGCGGCCTACATAGCAACGGATGAAGCGCACCTTGAAACTCTCATCTTCGAGCTCATTAATGATCACCTACAGCGCTCAAGTATGTCTCAAGCTGGCCGGAATTGGCACACCAAAAACAAAGGCAGCAGTGACCGCATCGCTCAATCAATTAGGGCTGAGTTATTGTAGTCAAAAGAATCACTCGCTACTATCTGCAGGAACGGCCGTATCGTCCACCTCATATTCTTCCATATCAGGTGGCACAGTGCCAAGTGCTTCTTCCATAGTGGTCAGGCCCTCCTTCACTTTCAACATGCAGTCTTGGTGTAAGGTTTTCATGCCATTTTGCATCGCAATTCGCTTCAACACGACAGCCTCTTGTTCAGAATTAATCGCTTGCACCAACTCTTCACTAGTAGCCATCAATTCGTGAATACCCACGCGCCCTTTGTAACCTTTGCCGCCGCAACTAGGACAACCACCATCAGATATTCGAGGTACTTTTCCAGACCACCCAATAGCCCGCTGCATAATCGCCGCTTCATTCCCAGCTTGCTCATGCATCTGCATACAAGACTTACAGACGCGGCGCATCAAACGTTGCGCGCAAACACATACCATAGACGCGGAAATCATAAATGGCTCAATGTCCATCTCTGTAAGACGTGAAATCGTGGTTGGTGCATCGTTTGTGTGCAACGTACTGAATAACATATGCCCTGTCAGTGCCGCCTCTACCGCTATACCAGCAGTTTCTTTATCACGAATTTCACCCACTAAAATGACATCAGGGTCTTGCCGTAAAAAAGAACGAAGTGCGGAGGCAAAGGTTAAGCCAATCTTACGCTGCATTTGCATCTGTAACAGCCCCGGCAAAGTATATTCAATTGGATCCTCTGCGGTACGAATACAGACGTCGACTTTGTTGATTTCATTTAACGCAGAGTAGAGTGTCATTGATTTACCCGAACCAGTTGGGCCGCAATGTAATACCATCCCGTAGGGGCGGGTAATCAGTTCGCGATAGCGCGATAAATTCTCATCCGAAAAGCCCAGTGCAGGTAGCGGCAAAGTACTCTTCTGCTTATCCAAGATACGCATAACAATTCCCTCACCGTGGTTTAACGGCGCAGTGGCCACTCGCAAGTCGACATCAATTCCCTTCTTATTGAATTGCTTAAACTGAATACGGCCATCCTGCGGTAAACGTTTTTCTGCGATATCCAAATGTGACATAACCTTCAGCCGGGCTAGTAGTGCGCCTGAAGCCGCAGGTGGCATCGCGAGTTGATTCTGCAACACGCCATCGACACGCACACGAACGCGTGTTTCTGTTTCAAAAGGTTCGATATGAATATCACTAGCACCAGCATAATACGCTTCTTCAATGATACGATTAGCAAGCGTGATAATGGGTGCAGAATCTTCATCTGAAAAATCCTCGTTAGACTCCTCGTCGATCTCATAATCCTCACCAAGAGCCTCAACTACATCTCCAAAGCCAACCGCTTGATGCTCTGATTCATTGCTCTTCAGCGCTTGATTGATACTACTCTCTAAGCCCAGTAACACTGAGACTTGCATTTTGGCCATCTCCTTGACCTTATTAATGACCGCCAAATCAAATGGATTGCTCACAGCAACAACAATAAAGTCTCCAGCAGTACCCATTGGTAACACTGCGTTCGCTCGACAGAAATCCGGCTCTAACTTAGCAAACGTCGTATCGTTGACCAAGCAATGATTCACATCAATAGGCGGTAAATCAAATGCCTCTGCCTTTGCCACTAGCACTTGTAGTGGCGAGATCCTATACTCGTTAAGCAATAATTCCTCTAACGCGACACCTGAAAGATCCTCATCATCGCTAATAATTGTCTGCAATTGTTCCTCAGACAAATACCCCATACTGAGAAGGTTTTTAACTATGGAAGCTTGGATACGAGCGAGCGGCATGGATAAAATATGTTTACGTTAACAGGTAATAGTTAATCTAAAGAACATCGGCCTCAAAGAGAAACTAACTTGGGATTCAGTAATGGCACATCTTTAAGATCCTCTTCAGATTGAATTTTGGTAGTCAGCTCTAGCCGATGCGCCAGCATTGTAAAAGATTCAGATGACGCAATTAACTCATCCTTCAATTGATTAACCTGTGCCTGTTTCACATAATGCGTCAGCCTTAGTTCAGGCGCAGGTGCCTGTTCGCAGTTCAGGAGACCGCCTAATACAGCCAGGCTTAATGGAGCATTCTCATTTTTTGAAACTGCATCCTCGATCACTTTTTGTAACTGCTGAAAATTTGCAGGCCATTCATATGCTAAAATCGCGTAGGTTGCTTCATCGCTAAACTGTGCCGCATTCGGTTTTGCTAGACGATGCGCATGCATACGAGCGAAACGTCGTGCATACACGGCCACATCGGTTGGGCGGCGACTTAATTTCGGCAAAATAAAACCCGCGCCGCCACTTGCTTGAAGAAATTCAGCAACTGGAATTTCCGCACACAACACACAGACCAAAAGAGCCCCCTGCGCAGGCTCAACAAACTTCTCCAAATGTGCTTGGGCGGCGGCGATTTGTTCGCTCGACGAAAGCTGGATGCGAAGCACATCACTCGCCTCATCGTTCGAGAGTAATGCTTTAAGCTTCTCCGCTCCCCCCTTTAGTAAATCTCCAAAATTCACGGATTGAATTGGCTTGTCTAAATTCCCTCGCCAAGCAGAGAGCTCTTTAAGGACTAATGGTGCATCCCCTCCCACTGGCTCTAAAATAAATACCTGCCCTTTAACTTGGCTAGCACTCCACACATCTTGTATAAATCGTTTCGATATAGAGCTACTTGCACTAAAAAAACGAGGCTCTTCCGGGTAACTTCGATATTTGTGGTTGATAGAAGCCTTTGCCGCAACTGAGTTTCGTTCAGATTGAGCTTTTTCCTCGTCTGTCATTGCTTCTACAAATTTAGCAACATCCTCCAAGAAATCGTTCGGATCCAAAGGCTTCTCTAGAACCAGTGTGACTCGCATATTGGCGACTTTAACCAGTTCCGGTGTATTCATTAAACCAGACACCAATATGAAAGGTAGGTTCGGGTACAACTCCCGCGCTTTGCGTAAAAAATCAGAGCCGTCCAAAATAGGCATCTTATAATCTGAAATTACAAGGTCATAAGGGATCTCTTGCAACCGCTCTATCGCGCGCTCAGGTCGCGTGGACATGTCAACTTGGTAACCATGAGCCTGCAGCAAATGCTGAAGCATTTCAGCATAATTTTCTTCATCATCTAAAACCAATATACGACCAGGCATAATTTATTTATTAATCATTTCAAATTACTTCAACGCAGACTCAATTAGTCTCTCTTCTGTACCATAGAATGAAGCCACCTTTGAATTTTCAGAATCCAATAGAATCGCTGTAGCCCGCAGATAATCGTTGCGTGCACTAGATAAATGAGCCTCTACACGGGCACGCGGCGTCGCCGCTATTGTAGATTGCAACGCTGAAGAAACGGCAACCAGACTGATGACATGCTCCGAACTCAGTTCGAGTACACGGCGCACTGTTTCTTTTAGTTGTGCGAAGTTTTGATCCCAATGATATTGTGATAAAAAGTCTCTGGCGGCAGCATCAAATCGGCGATCTGAACTTAGACCTTTTTCATTCATAAGTTTAGCTAACAACTGCTGTGCCATAACAGTAATGTCGGATCTACACTCTCGAAGCGGTGGCACAATCACCTCAGCTGTGCCCATTAAAATATACAAATCCTCGTCGATCTGATCTAGATCATATAATACGTCTAGGTCGCCACTCACACAAAAAATGGTTCTAACAGATACACCAACTGACTCAAAGACGCCTTCGGATTTAGACAACGCAATTGCCAACGCCTTTTGTTCATTAGTCATTAACTCAACGTCAAGTAACACACAAGTCACTCGCTCAACTCCAGGCTGCTCAGCCTCAACAAGCATCGACAGTACTTGATCCGCATTAAACGACACAATGCCCAGATATATAAATTGTTCTTTCTCATTGGCATAGAAAGTGCGGATATCCTCGCAAATCTCAGAGAAATGTGTCCCAGGCTCACCAATTAACGACAAGTTCGAGTTGAAATTACGAAGGTTATACAATTTCTCAGCAAAATGTGCTGAGGCTTTCGATTTACAAGGAAAGGAATGAAAGGGCACGCCAAGCTCAGCAGATATATTCTCATTAAGCTCTTCCTCCTCTGAGTGCTCAACTGAGTCCTGCGAATCTGGATCCACACGCTTAGATTCTTCAATAAGTTCTGCTGTGCGTTCCAATAAAGAGAAAATATTGAGCGGCTTCAAAAACACGCCTCCTATACCGCGATTAATCAAATCACGAATCGTGTCATTTTCAAGAAAGCCAGAGACCATAATGACCGGGACTTTAGGCTGCCGCTTCTTCACTTGAGCGATGAATTCTACCCCGGACATTTCCGGCATCTTATGATCCGTCACAACCAAATCAATCTCAGTATCAGCTATCGCCTCAATCGCCTTAAAAGGATCTTCCAGTGATGTTACAATATAATCAGCCTGCTCAAAAATATCAGTCAACAGATTATTAAAATCAGTATCATCATCTAGAATTAATACACTATGTCTCATATTTCAGATTAGTAATTCCTGCCTCACTCCTCTTCGGACGCCGTCGTGAGGTCTTGCATTCTCTCAAGCGCACGACTCATGGATATTATTGATGTACCATACCAAATGACCTTACCGCCAAGCAAATCCTCCCAGTGCTTCACAACAGGTGCACTCATGTAGTAACAAGAAGCCACTAGATAGGTGCCATCGACTTCATCAAAAGGCAGTGTCGAGGTGGCTAAGCAGAGCGATAAGTCTAATTCCGTATTTGGCAGCAATCGCAACTCAACGTAGTTCAAGTCTATCAGACCAATACTATACTCATCGACAAGATGCTCTAGCAAACGAGCTTCATCAAGCTGCCCTAGGTCATGCGACAAAATAGATAAAACTGAGGCATTTTTCAACCGTTCTGGCGATTGAATGGCTTCCATGAACTTCTCATTAGCAACTTCTAAATCACTATCAGAAAGTAAGCCCTGATTAACTAGGGAAGATCCGAGAAAACGGTTACTGCGAAGTATTAGTGCTCTATGTTGCTGCATTAGTTAAACTAACTATTAGTATGCAATAGAAACTACCCTAACGTCAAGCAGTGAAGGATTTAAAAAAAATCATGGTTGAGTGCTTAATCATGTTCGTGAGCCACGAGCTTGAATACTAACTCTTAATACGCTTATTTAAAAAACGTGATCTTGGATAACGCATTCATGTGAATAAAAAAGGTTCATCGTCAATTAGCGTGAAAGGTATAGCAAGGAAGCGGGATTGAAGTTCATGGAGGTTGTAATCACACAAGCATCAACGACATCAGAACCCAAGCTCCGTGTCTTGTTCTACGCGCTGCCCCTTCATCCCGATGGCTCCCCTCGTCGAACACTACGCTTCTAATTTACCGTTAATAATTCGGCGAATTCCATCCTTCATCAAGACATCACCGAAATTGAGTCAATAGCCACCCTTCAAGTCAGTCAGGCGTAAGTAGGTCAGCAATTGTTTTTTATGAACAGGTGAAACCTTCTCAACGGATTTAAGCTCAATGATGACCAATCCATTCATAATGAGATCTGCGCGAAAGCCTTCATCAAAGTGCTCTTCTTCGAATTCAATAGAAACGGGCTTCTGTCGCTCAACAACCAGCCCTCGCTTCTCCAGTCTACGAACCAACACAGCTTCATAAACAATTTCCAATATGCCAGGGCCAAGTGCCTTATGTATTCTCACTGCCTCATCGACAATAATCGTTCCGATCTGATTTTCATTCATTATATTCACATACGCTTACATTAGTTAGTAATCTGACAAATGTAATAAGCCCCATGGCACCCAAGCAGGCCACTGGTATCTGCACTCATCCCAAGCTCCGTGCCTTTGTGCCTCCGTGTGAAACCCCGCTCCTATTGGCTCTGCGCTCAATGACCAGACACAAAGACCAGCACGACGCCATTCTCACACGGAGGCTCATCCACCGCACAGAACAGAACAGAACCTGAGATTGCTGGAAGCTTTAGGTTCATCCGCACCCAAGGGCATAATAACAAGCACGCTCGCCATGGGATTCGGTTGTCCCATGGAACTGAATCAGTGGTTCTATGCACCCACTCCACGGTAAATGACGAAGAGCCATAAAAAAGCACGCGAATTTCGCGGGCCAGAATGCTAGATTATTCGATTAAAAAATTAATCTAATTTCTTAAATAGCAAAGTCGCATTATGACCACCGAATCCGAGATTATTGCAAATCGCAACGTTTACGTTCGTCTCGCGCATTACATTTGGCACACAATCGAGATCACAATCTGGATCAGGCTCTTCGTAATTAATTGTTGGCGGAATCTTGCCGTCACGAATCGCCAATGCACAGATTGCCGATTCAATGCCACCAGCAGCACCCAACAAATGCCCAGTCATGCCTTTAGTAGAGCTTACTGGAATCTTGTATGCATGTTCACCAAGCGCTTTCTTAACCGCTCCAGTTTCAAATTTGTCATTATACGGAGTCGAAGTACCGTGTGCGTTGATATAGCTTACATCCGTCGGTACTAACCCAGCTTCTTTAATGACCTTAGAGATCGCAAAGGACAACGCTTTACCCTCAGGGTCGGGCGAAGTGATATGATAGGCATCACAAGTCGCACCATAGCCGGCAATTTCACAATAAATCGTTGCTCCACGCGCTTGCGCATGCTCCAGAGTCTCCATCACCAGCAGACCTGAGCCTTCACCCATTACGAATCCATCGCGCCCCTTATCAAAAGGACGGCTCGCACGTGTAGGTTCGTCATTATAATTGGTACTCATTGCCTTCATTGAGCAAAATCCAGCATAGCCCAACTCAGTGACTGCAGCTTCACTGCCCCCAGCTATCATTACATCAACTTCATTGTCTCTCAGCATACGGAAAGCTTCACCAATACTGTGTGTACCTGAGGCACATGCGCTGACGATACCATAATTCGGGCCGCGCGCGCCAAGCTCAATTGCAACCACACCGCTGGCCATGTTAGCAATCAATGAAGGAATCATGAATGGAGACACCTTGCGTGGGCCCAGCTCAAATAAGCGCCGACTCTGAGCCTGTGTTGTTAACATACCACCGATACCAGAACCAACCAATACACCAAAGCGATCCGCATCTACTTTCGTGTGATCTAGCCGCGCATCAGCCAATGCTAGCTTTGAGGAAGCGACTGCGAACTGTGTAAATCGGTCATTCCTACGGGCCTCTTTAGGGTCCATAAAATCACCCGCATTAAAGTCCATGGCTTCAGCCCCGACTTTAGATGCATAATCAGTCGTATCAAAAGATTGAACCTTATCGATTCCACTTTTGCCGGCAAGAAGGCTGTCCCAAAATGGTTCAACTCCGTTACCGTAACTGGTAACTGTTCCGATGCCAGTGATCACTACCCGCTGCCTTTTAAACGCTTCTTCCATAGTATTTTATAAAAAGTAAGCCGCGATTAAGCGGCTTAAATTATTAAATTTTTTGAAAATGCTTATCCTGCCTTTTCTGTGATGTATGTGACTACATCGCCGACAGTTTGAAGCTTCTCAGCATCTGCCTCAGGAATTTCACCATCAATTTCATCCTTAAACTCCTCTTCAAATGCCATGATCAGCTCGACAATGTCGAGTGAATCAGCTCCGAGATCGTCAAGAAATGACGCTGCTGTGGTGACCTGCTCTTCATTTACGTTGAGCTGGTCTACGATGATAGTTGATACCCGTTGTTCGATTGTTTGTTCTGACATAATTATTATGAGTTAAGATTAAAACCTTTTTCAGCATCACATGACCATACCACCGTCAACTGTAAAAACCTGACCAGTGATATAACCTGCGTCTTCTGACGCTAGAAATGCAGTTGCATGCGCAATGTCTTCCGCCGATCCCATGCGCTTCATCGGAATCACTCCAACAATTGCCTTTTGTTGCTCTTCGTTTAATTCGGCAGTCATATCCGTTGCAATAAAACCAGGAGCAACAGCATTCACTGTCACATTACGCGCAGCAAATTCCTTAGCCAAACTCTTCGTCAGTCCAAGCATGCCAGCCTTAGCAGCTGCGTAATTAGCTTGCCCAGCATTACCTGTCAGGCCGATCACCGAGGAGATGTTAATAATACGTCCCCAGCGCTTGCGAGTCATCGGACGCGCAAGGTTCTTAATCCAGCTAAAACAACTGGTCAAATTAGTCCCGATCACATCATCCCATGCATCATCACCCATGCGGAACAATAATCCGTCTTTAGTAATACCAGCATTGTTAACTAGAATATCAATATTGCCATGCGCGTTAAGCAATTGCTCCGACGCAGCTAATACTGCAGCATTGTCAGAAACATCAACGGCAAGCGACTCAGCAGAACCACCACTCGCATTAATTGCATCTGCAACCGCACCGCAGGAACCTGCTGAACGGCTCACACATATTACATGGTGACCCTTGCTTGCGAGAAGCTCAGCAATGCTCTTCCCAATTCCACGGCCCGCGCCTGTGACGAGGGCAATTCTTTTATCAGTCGTTTCAGTCATTCAAAAATGTGTCTGTAAGTTACATCGTACGCTACAGTAAAGTCTTCCGCATTATTTTGATCAGGGGCAAGCACGAATGTCACTTTTATCGACCAATATTGACAGCAGCGCATGAAGTGGACTCAAGTGATCTTATGTCAAAGCCAGAAGAACAGCGCATCCAAAAAATTATAGCCAACGCGGGTATCTGCTCTCGCCGTGAAGCCGAACGGCAGATCGAGGATGGGCTTGTGCGCGTGAATGGCAAAATAGCCCAATTAGGTGACAAAGCACTCCCTGGGGCAGCAATCTTCGTCAACAATAAGCCCATTCTGCATAAACAAGAGCGCTCGATCACACTCGTGATGAATAAGCCCAAAGGTTATGTTTGCACAAATTCAGACCCTTTTGCCGAAAAAACAGTCTTCACGCTACTGCAACCGAACCTTCAGCGCGAGCGCCTATTTTGTGCGGGCCGCCTCGATAAAGACAGTGAAGGTCTCCTTATTATTACCAACGACGGTGATCTTGCCAACCGCATCGCCCACCCGAGTACTGAAATCACCAAGCGCTACCGCGTCGTATTGAACAAAGACTTCAGAAAAGCTGACATCCCCAAGCTATTAGCTGGCGTCGAATACGAAGGTGACTTCCTTAAAGCAGAAAAAATATTACCTGCCCCTGATTTGGGTGAAGGCTCGGCACGACGTCTGGAAGTGCACCTCCACCATGGTAAAAAACGTGAAATTAGACGCCTGTTTGAAGCACATCGCTATTTTGTCAAAAAACTTGTGCGAGTACAAATCGGTGGGATTGTCTTAAAAAACATCCCCAAAGGTGGCATCAAAATCCTGGGCAAAAAGGACATCGAGCGCTTATTTAGCAAAAAATAAGGCCTCAACCATAAATAAAAACTGCGCGTCATCGATTTAATAATTCAAGCTCGCACCCTACCTGCCACCTAATAATTCTTTAGGCAGAATCTTATTATATAACACCAAATCTGACACGCTCATCACTATGCAACTCATCGACGGCAACGCAATCGCAGCATCCATTATAGAAGAACTGACAACTGAAGTCAGTGCGCTCCCTGGGAAGAAGCCAGTGATCGCCGTAATTCGCGTAGGCGAAGATCCTGCATCGGTGTCCTATGTGCGAAAAAAACAGAAAACCGCTGAGCGCATTGGTATTGGTAGCCGCTTACATGTGCTGCCGGAAGATATCAGTAAAGAGGACCTATTTGCCCAAATTGACGCGCTCAATGCAGATTCAGATGTCAGCGGCATCTTAGTACAAGCTCCCCTCCCCAAGCACATTAACGAAACTGAGACATTCAACCGCGTGAATCCGGCGAAGGACGTTGACGGCTTTAACACCCTCAATATCGGGAAGCTTTGCCAAGAAGACCCGAGCGGCTTTGTCGCCTGTACGCCTGCAGGCATCGTTCAACTCATTAAGCGCAGTGGCATCGCAACCAACGGTAAGCACGTCGTTGTGCTCGGTCGTAGCCAAATCGTTGGCAAGCCAGCAGCGCTGCTCATGATTCAAAAGGCATGCCCTGGCAACGCAACTGTCACTATTTGCCACTCCCGTACCACTGACCTTCCGAGCATCACGCGGCAAGCCGACGTGTTAATCGCCGCCATCGGGCGCCCAAATTTTGTGACAGAAGACATGGTCAAAGATGGGGTCAACGTGATCGACGTGGGCATCAACCGAGTTGAAGACAGTAACAAGAAAAGTGGCTATCGCCTCGTCGGCGATGTCGACTTCGATGCGGTCGCCACAAAGGCGGCACACATTACACCAGTTCCTGGGGGCGTAGGCCCAATGACGGTTGCCATGCTGATGCACAACACACTACTTGCTTTCAAAGCTAGCCAAGCGAGTAAAGCATGAGCGAGCAAGAGCCCCAACAAGAATCGCCACCCATCCAGTCGAAGGATGCACTCGATTCATTACTCTGCGATAGTGGCCCCATGCCGACTGCGCGTCTAGGCATACGTGCGCTAGCATTTCTATTAGACCTAGTACTGATCCTAGGCGTCAGCGCACTCATCTTAAAAGTGGCGCTGTTCAGCAATTTCCCAGACGCCGCTTCTATTTGGAATGACTACACCATAGTCATTCAAGACCTAGAATATGCAAAGCGTATGATGCTCGACATGAAAGGCACCAACCCTGAACTCTTTGAGATCATTTCCTATGTGCTCAGCACTATAGTGACCGTCGCTTGGATTTACTTCGCCGCCGGTGAAGCATTTTTTAATGGCTCCTCAATGGGCAAACTCTGCTGCAGACTTCGCAGTATCAGTACGATCACTTTAGGCCAGCCTACTTTTTTCAGTAGCATCGTCCGAGGAGGGCTCAAAACAATTTTAGTCTTTAGCTTTGGGATTATTGGCTGGGCGGCGATGCTCATTCCACTCGTTTTTAATAAACGCCGCCAGATGGGGCACGACATACTGAGCCGCACTGCGGTCGTCGATGAGAAACATCTGAACATGCAGAAACACACGCCCGCTTAACTACAAGCACTTTGATATTTTACTGTTTTAACTTACGAAAAAACTGCTATCACTATACACTTTCTTTTTGAAATTCGGCCACCTGCGCGTATCACGCCCCACAATTGTAATCAATTTTGAGCACTAAACGTAAGCCAAAAATCCTCGTCGTCGACGATCAGCCCATCAACATTAAGCTGTTGCAACGTAAGCTTGAACGGCAAGATATGGAGGTTCTAATCGCTTTTAACGGCAAAGAATGTATCAAAATAGTTAAACAAGACCTGCCAGACCTAATCTTGCTCGACATTATGATGCCAGAAATGGATGGCATCGAAACTTGCCAACGCCTAAAAACAGACCCTACAACTGCAACCGTTCCAATTATCTTCATTACAGCCAAAGCCACCAAAGAAGGTAAGCTTGAAGGCCTTGATGCGGGTGCAGTCGATTACATCACCAAGCCAATCGACCTAGATGAAACGATTGCCCGCGTTCGCACACAACTCCGATTACAGCAAATGTTTCGGGAAAATATCGAGCTACAAAAGCGCCTCGGTGATGTACGTAAATCTGCCTCGGTAGGTGCAATCACACAAGGTCTCGCTCACAACTTAAACAACCTGCTCGGTGTTGTCGTGGGCTACTTGGACCTAATCAAAAACGGCTACGACAGCCCTGACATGGTCAAGCGCAGTGTCAACCTGATGGACAATGCAATCAATCGTATGGTAGATATCATTCGCCAACTGGGCACAATTGCGAATAGCGAGCGTATCGAACTTTCAAAACAATCCATCGAAGCACTCCTGGTCAACTGCATCGAACGCCTCAAGTTGGAGCATGAGATACCAGCAAATGTTCAGATCGAATCTTCTCTGCCTGTAAATGCCGCGATTTTTTCCAACGCAGAGACCTTCGAAATTATTCTCGGTAAACTCTTAATCAATGCCTGGGAAAGCTACCCTAATGACGTCCCCCCAACCGAGCGCAAGATCCAGCTCGCAGTGAGTATCTCACATAAAACAAACCCGGCAGCGCTTGAACTTAAAGTCATTGATCACGGCACAGGTATCGCACCTGAAATCGCCGACACAATCTTTGAGCCATTTACGACCACCAAGACCGCTGTTGGGCGCGGCATGGGACTGACCATTGCACGACACACCATCCGTAACCTTGCAGGCGAAATCACTCTTAAGCCCAATACAAACCTTGGCGTTACCGCCACAATGACACACCCACTACAAGCCAGATGAGTATTCGTATCGTATTTCTCGGCGCCGGACGCATGGCTTCTGCCATCGTTCGCGGCCTCCTCGAAGAAGAGCATTATAAGCCTGATGAAATCGCTTGTACTTGCGGCGACGATCCCAGTGGCCCGGAATTAGCAGAACAAACTGGCATTCACTATTTCGAGGACATCTCTCAAGCTGTGCGCAAAACCGAGACCATTGTACTCGCCTGCAAACCACAACAATTTGATGCGATCGACCTCGCACTCGCTGAAGCGGCACATGGCAAACTAATCCTCTCTATTCTGGCTGGAACTCCATTGGCACGACTTAGCGAGAAATTCATCCATGCGCGCAACATCGTGCGGACAATGCCTAATACTCCTGGTCAAATCGGCGCTGGTGTCACTGCATATACGCCACAAAAGCCACTCAGCTTTAAAGATCAAACGATCGTAGAGAATACACTCAGCTCATTGGGTAACTACCATGAGGTCGAAGAATCAGACCTTGATGCCGTTACTGCTCTAAGTGGCAGCGGCCCTGCCTACGTCTTTGAGTTTGCTGCTGCCCTACGCGAAGCAGGCATCCATTGCGGACTCGACGAAGCGCTCTCCAGCTCACTGGCCATCGACACATTGCTTGGTGCTGCCATGCTCCTAGCTGACAGCGAAGAGAGCGCCGAAGACCTACGCAATGCAGTCACCTCCCCTGGTGGAACCACTGCTGCTGCACTCCAAATATTTAGCGATAACGATCTACGGGGACTTGTCGCTAAAGCCCTCGAAGCCGCAAAAGCTCGCTCGCTAGAGTTGGCCAAAGAATAATCTAGCCCCAGAGTAGTCCGCGTACTGAGTGTCGCCAACTGTGCTAGCGGTTGTCGCATTAACACAGACATCACAGCCATGTTATGCCACTAATAATGGGGCGGTTTCTCATTGGCAGGCATTTCACTGGCGTCCCCTGAACCTCCGGATATCAAGGCATTAATCTGTGCCTTCTGCACTTGTATTAACTGGCTCAAAGTGTCCATGCGCTTTGTTAGTCGATAAAATTCCGCATCCTGCTCAGTAATGTGACGTTCTAAGTGAGTCACTTGAGATTGGAGGGCTATAATGGATTCTACGTCAGACATGATGTCTGATAAATTCTGCACTAACGAACCATTAGGCAACCCAAGAAACGCCCAATCAAAGAATGCCTAATATAGGCTTGGACTATCCAACGCAAAAGCCCGGCAAAGTGCGCTGAAAAGTGATCATAAAAGTCTAATTCCTATATACTTAAAGGGCCCCGCCTAAGGCTGGGCTATTTCATCAATCAAACCAAAATCTAGTGCGTCCTGTGCTGTAATAAAATGCTTTTCATTACCTAGGCTCTCAAACCAATACTTAGGAATTTGCTTAAAATGCATCCAGAACGAGCGCGTGCGCATACTCTCTTGTGTCTTTTGGCTATCTATTTTATTATCAACACTGATGTCATTTTGTAGCATTAACAAAGCCTCTTGATAGGCTGTACGAACGCCCGTTCCACTCGATAAGATCATAACACCCGAATAGTGGCAACCGCCCATAGCGTAGGTGTTCACCGGCGCTGCAATCGTGCGCATCACGTCAATGATCGCAAACACATCATTCAGGTCATGGTAGCCGCCAGTGGTTCGAATGTATAAGTCTATCGGTGTAACACCATCCGATTCATTTAACGCTAACAGACTACCAACTACCTGCTTTGTACTGTTCGCATTGATATCGCTCGTTAGCAATATCTTACGTGAATCAAGCAAGACATCATCCAATCCTCGATGCGGATTTAGATTACCAGACTCTGCCAGTAACCTTAGAAAGTAAGTCGCATCATACTGATTAGCATTAGTCATACTGCGAGTCTTCGATGATTGATACGGGAGCATACCAGTCTCATACTTAGCCTCAAATACTACCAACAAAAGTAAAATAACTAACACCGCTAGAACTCCATTCGTTAGATAGTTTCTGAGTTTTTTCTTTAACATATTATAAATCACTTACCTCACAAATAAGATATAGACCCTACAATGTAGGATCATCTTGTAAACGAATTTTTTCTACCATAATAAGATTAGTGTAAAATAATAACGTATCATTATACTAGTCGATCTCATATGGGAAAATTACGCCGCTAGGAAAATACTATGCACACGCCTGGTTGCCGTAGTATTGCATTAAGCCACTTAGCGCAGGCAATCATGAAGAGCAGGTGTAACCATACATGTATACTCGCACTCTTTTAAATAAACAATTTTACTTACTGCAGACTGCGACCATCACTTTACATCCGTTATTTCGACTAGTTTTTAACCTACAAGCGTCCTTTTATACACTTTTACGACCTACATAATGTAGACTAATAAGATGCCCTTCCTGAATTATTACATAAATTTTACTAAAGGCACAGCCATACATTCCTAAAATGCTACCCTGCTTGCACCCATTGATACAGGACGACGACGGTTCACTGCATGCGTTGGGTGCGTTCACAACCAAAAAAAGCAAGGTGCCTACCTAGCAGCATCAAGCCAGATGCATCTATTTTGAAGTGAATACACCTAACCAGCAGACTGATTCAAAATTCAGCGAACCCAGACTTGCTATTCACTAGCAACCGACCGAAACTTATCATTGTTCTTTGAAAGAACCTCCGCATAAGCGGACCAAGTTCTTTCCGTATGATCCAGAAATTAGTATCGCACAGTTCCTAATTCCTAATTCCCATCTTTTAATTCCTAATTAATTTTCGGGGGGGTGTCACGGATTCGACCTTGTGTCGTAATACGAGGCTGCATGTCGGAGATAATGGAGGCTCCGTATCAATCCATTACAAATAATAATTGGCGAAGAACAATTCGCTCTTGCTGCTTAAAGCGGCAACGTTTCACCCTAGACACCTGCTAAGGGAGTGAGGCGTCGACTAGCAGGCATAACTGATAATCTGGCTTCCGCTTATCAGTTGTATTTAGGAAGCCTGGAAACCAGATAGCTCGCATTTAGGCGATCTGGCGACGACAATAAATTGAAAGCTAAGCATGTAGATGCCACGTATGAAAGCACGAGGGACGCGGGTTCGACTCCCGCCACCTCCACCACTTATAGTCGACATTTGTCAGGATTTGCCAATACTAATTGGCAAATCCTAGATAGACATGGCAAATAATCGATTCAAAATAACTAAGTTCACAAACCCAAGCGGCCAGGATGTCTGGCGGCTTTCTGGAACGCTTAATGGTAAGCGTATCCGTAAAAATTTCTCGACTCGTGAGGATGCTGTTGATGAACGTCAGCATCTCGATATCGAGCACCTTAACAATGAGTCAGACGGCCAGACCGTCTGGACGACTTTGACACATGACCAGAACCGCGACGCGATTGCGGCCACGTCTCTCTTGAAGCATTCGAAGTCGTCGAAATCGCTCTCCTTTGCGGTCGATTACTTCCTGCAACATTACAAGGAAGCGGCGGAATCGATGACCTTAGAGGCGGCGATCCGAGAATACACTGACGAGAGATCCAAGGACGCCGAGCGCGGCCTACTCTCTCACCGCCAGGAACGGGCGATCAAGATCGAGATGAAGAAGCTTCAGGGTTACTTCGCCGAACGAGTTGTGGGCGAAATCCGTCCTGATGAAATCCGCGAATATCTGGACAAGCCTCTTGGCCGATCGAAGGCGGTACCGACTCTCAAGACCTGGAACAACCGCCGGGGCTACTTGAGCACCTTCTTCAAATACTGCCTCTCGAAAAAGTATGTGGCCGAGAATGTCATCCTCGAAGTGCCGAAGTTCAAAGTGAAGAAGGCGCGTGGCACGGCGGATACGCTGAGCGCAGAAGAAACGGCTGACTTCATGAAGTGGCTTGAGAACTACAAAGGACCGGAGAACAAAGACGGCACGTTCTGGGGGAAGCCTGGCTGCATGGTGCCCTACTACGCGCTGACCTTGTTCGCGGGGATCCGCCCCGACTGGAAAGATGGCGAAATCAAAAAGCTACAAGAAAAGGATTTTCGTTTTGATACGGATGTGATCTTGATCGAGCCCGAGGCCTCGAAGGTGAACGAAAAACGCACGGTGAAGATTCAGCCCAACCTAAAGAAGTGGCTGGAGAAATACCCGATGGATGAGTTTCCGATCATTCCGCCCCGCCGCTTTCGCGATCTGTGGGTGGACGTGCGCAAGGAACGCAAGCTCACGCATGATGTGATGCGCCACACGTTCATTTCAATGACCGTGGGTGCCTTCCGCTCGGTGGGTGATGCTTCGCTGCAAGCGGGCAATTCTGAGGCCGTGATCCGCAAACATTACCTCGACCTGAAAAGCGTCGAGGAAGCGGACACGTTTTGGGCGATCGTGCCTAAAGGTAAGAAGCTGCCTGATATGGAAAAGAAGGATGGGCGGTATGTGCTTGTCGAAAGCTGAACAGCAAAATACTGTTTGAGAATGAAAGCACTGCGAATCTCATTAGCGATAGCCATATCGCTTTACAGCTGCGCATACGGATTCAATGATCAAGATGCGGACGGACTTTCCGACGAATTAGAGATCGAATATGGCTTAGACCCTACAAAGAGCAGCTACTTCCCCGACAGCGACGGAGATGGCTTTGCAGACCACATTGAACTCTTTTACAAAAGCGACCCCAGTAATAGGATTAGCCATCCTCCGTTTGGGACGCCATTTGGAATAACTGGCATCAACCCTTCAGATTATTGGAACACAGTTGACATGTGGGCGCAGGGAGGGAACAGCGGCTCATGGATTCTACTTTTGGGAGATGGGAGTGTTGTTACAGATATTACCCACTATACTCCAATTCGGCCTATCGTTAAAGTAGCTGGTCCAGATCCATGGGTCTCCCCGAATGCTTATTTTGGAATTCAGGCTGACGGTAAGTTATTTCCACTGGGTGCATCTCGTGATTCTATGCTCGAATCGATAACCCGACTTCCATATCGATTGCCAATAGAACCAGATGATCAAGTTATTTCACTAGGGCATCGCTATGGATTTGCTCTTGCAAATCGCTATACCAATAAAATTCAGGTTTTTTCTTTTGATAGCAATCCTGGTAATATCGACCTCTTACATATATTTAGTGCACCAGAAACAACGGTTCTTCAAGCTGACGAACAGTGGCTTCTCGCCAGAAATAGCGATGGTAACGTCTTCCTACTCGACAATGGCGGACAACTTAAACGATTCGATATAGACATGTCTTGGGCTACGCATGTTTATATAAGCCGTAGCGACCTAATCGCCATTTCAGGTTCAGGTAGAGTTTTGCGCCTACCAGCCTGGGAGGACTTTTTAAATGACAATCTAGAACAAGATTACCCCGAGAAAAACGAATTGGAGACAACACCTTTTTCTACAATTCCTGACTACAATTTCGAGTTTGCTGCAGTCCGAACTTACGGCGACGACATTATCGCCGTGCTCATAGAGGGGGCATGGATATTCCGCCTACAGCCAGGCTCAGACTGGCAGAATATAGGACGTTTTAACTTCACCGGAATACTAGACGCCGCGACGACAGAGATTAATTTCACCGATTCGCAAGCGATCCTAAGCTACTTCGATCCTAATTCAGGAAATAACGGATCAATGAAATTTAGAACTGTGTCTTTGGTGAGCATTGGGCTCGTTGATAATTCATCACCGGCAACGTCCGTCCCCTCAGAGTTTGTGGAGCTAAGTCAACTCTCCCAGGCAAGACGCCTTGTGGGTAATCATGATGACATAATTTTTGAAAATTATGAGTGGCAGAATGACGCCGAGTATCAAAGCGTCTTTGGTGGAAATGGCGACATACCTTACTCACCAAACGGGTTGATTTTATACTCCCCTTCTGGCTGGGGACTATCCATTGGCAATGATTATGACGATACAGGCATATCTGATGCATGGGAAGCTGTGTATAGTAGCCACCCATTAGGGTATGGCATTCAGGGCACTGATCTCGATTCAGACGGCGATGGAATTGAAGATGCTATTGAGAGCATTATAGGGTTAGACTTCGAATCAACTGATTCAAACGGCGACGGGATTCCTGACAAGGTTGATTTCTTCCAAAATTTCCCAAGATACTTCGGTTCGCCAGAACAGCTTAACCCCTACCTACGGGCATCGTTGCTGAGCGACACTTTTTTGACATCCGAAACAGCCGAAATAGCCGGCTTCATTAATGAATCTGAAGCCATTACTACCACTATTATTCAGCCAGATATTAGTCTAGGAGCTAATACGATTTTCATGGAATGGTCGGTCATGGAAAGTGATGACCTCATGAATTGGGAACAAACTGACAGTTTTATCATCGAGAAAGAGCTTTCCAATGGAAAACAGTTTTTTCGCGTCTTGATGAGCGAGTAGTTCTACTTCGTAAGCTCTTTCCGGATCCGCACGATCAAATAGACCAGTGTTGCCAACCCGACGAGAATCCCGACTGCCGCGTTGACACCGTCCAGGATGGCGGTGGCACCGGTTCCGGCGGTGCCTAGAATCGCGGGGCGTAGATCGATGATTTGTTCGTAGATGCGGCGCATGGCTTGGATGACTGATGATTGATTAATGATGACTGATAGGCTCATCGCGGCCTGAGCGATCTAGGCCGGAGGCCGTAGCCCCGTAGAGGGTGTTTGAGCTTGGAAGTGAAAGGTTTGAATTGTCTGAAGGTTGTTGGCTCAACCCCACATCCCACTTCTTAGCAAAAACTGAAATTTGGAAATTTTGAAAAGCTGGAATCTAGGTTTCCAGATTGATGGGTTCTTTGGTCGGCGTGGCGTAGCGCTGTAGTAGTTTGTGGATTTCCTGCTCCACTCTGAGGGCGTGCTGCTGATCTTTGAGGGTCTTCGTCAAGCTGGCATCGATCTTAGAACCATGGGGCGTTTGATCGAGGATGTCGCGGAAGGTGTCGATGCCCTGCACCAGGCTGGCACTGACTTTCTCGGCGGTCCGCTTACGCTTGCCCAACCAGACGGCACCAATGGCTAGAGCACCATTAAGGGCAAGACTGGCGATTGGTGCGGTGCCGGGCACTGGGCTGAAGGAAGTGGCGGCTTGGATAAGCGGTTCAAGCGAAGTCTTGGGACGCATGATCCCAAGGGCCTCGGCTTCCTCGAGAGTGATGCCTTGAGTGGCGGCGACCTCGTCGAAGGGCACAGGTTCGTAGAGGGTGGACTTTACGGTTTCGCAGCCGGTGAAGAGGCTGAGGGCGAGGAGCAGGGGGCAGAGGGCGAGGATGGATTTCATTATAAGAAGTTTGTAGCTAGAAGTTAGAAGGAACCACCCCGTCACGCGGAGCGTGCCACCCCTCCTCAAACGAGGAGGGGAGCTTTAATAGTGTGGTTAGCTGACGGTGATACGCTTCGCGCTGATGGCGGAGGTGAGCTTGATGTCTTCGGTCCAGTCGACGGCGAGGACGTCGGAGCGGCTGGATTCTTCGCGGTAGGTGCGGACAACGTCCACTCCGCCGCGACGGGTGCGGAAGGTCTTCATGAAGCAGGGATCATACAGCGTGGGCGCGTTGTTGCCGTGGAAGAGATACATCTCGGAGCCGACGATGTTCTTGGCGCTCTTGGTTTTGCCCCACTTGTTCTCGTCGTAGGAGAGCACGCCGACTCGGATATCGAGATCGGGATTGAGCAGGAGCGAAGCGAACTGGTTACGGGTGACGCCGACGGAAGCGGGCGATCACCTGCGGGTTGTGGCGGATCGCCGCCCATGCGGGCAGGCCGATGACGATGCGGTTGGGCATCATGCCGGTATCGGTGGCTAGTGTTTCAATCTGAGCATCGATTTCGGCGATGGGATCGTTGGTGTTGGCGGCTCCGCTCCATGCTCCGATGCCGCCGGTGGCGGCAATGGAACCGGCGACGGCGTTGAAGACTTTGCGCTCGTGCGAGGCGACGGCCGAGGACACTAGCGTGCGGGTCTTGGCCTGCTCCAAGTGGAGCGGGTCGCCCTGCCCTGCTTCGTCGCGCTCGTGGTCGTCGATGGGGATTTCGAGCGCTTGGGGCAAGCAGTTGTAAGTCGGATCGGTGGCCGCGAATTCCAGACGACGCGCGGGACCGCCGACGGCCCGCGAGGTGTCGAGGATCTGGAAGGCGTTCTTATCGGAGAAGTCTTTGTATTGGCCGGTAGCGGCGGGCACGATGACTTCGGGGGCGATGAAATCGGCCAAGGTGGAGCGCAGGTCTTGGGAAAGACCGCGGGCGTAGTTGGTTAAGGTGACATGAAATTTTGAACTGCTCATAATTGAATGGGATCGGTTGGGTGATTGTTAGGATTTTTTTAACCGCTAATGGGCGCTAAACTTACGCTAATGTAATTGGGCGGAAGAGGATGGCTTCGATCAGCTCATCTTCGACGCCTTCTTCGAGCGCTTGGCCGACAAGGATTCGACTACCTGAGCCTGAGTCGGGAGAAACGGTGCCTCCGTTATCGACTTGCAGATCCTCACCCGCTTTGACGGCAGCTGATAGTTTAAGTTTAACCGTGCCCGCGAGCCCACCCGAGCAGATGGCCACGGAGGTTTTTTCACCGCCTGTGCTGCCGACGAGAACGACACCGAAAGGTGGCAGTGATCCAGTCGTAGAATAGACTTCGACCGCACCTACATAACCGTTAGTCTGAATACAAACAATGTATCCTTCCTTTCCAGAAAGGTCACTATTTGGAGGGAATGGGAGAATGGCGTTTTCGCGTGTGAGTTTCATGATAAATGACTGATTATTGATGAGTGATGGGTTAGCGGAAGATGTCAGGTGCCTCGGTTTGGGCTTTGGCGAAGATGGTTTGGAAGTCGGCGCCGGGATGAGCTGCTTGCACTTCGGCGAGCTTCTTTTGTTGAAGGCTCATCTTATCGAGGAGGCCGTTCTTGGGGTCGTCGCCGTCGGTGACTTTCGCTAGGACGGGATTGATCGGCAGGGCTTCGAGGGCTTTGAGCGCAGCGGGCTCGTCGCGGATGAGGGACTCTTGCCAGAAGGTTTTGGTGTCGGCGTTGGGCGCGATACGGCCAGCGGTGACAGCGGCTTCGACGTGGGCGGCGGCGCGAGCTTTGACGGCCTCGGCCTGCTCGGTTTCGAGCTCGGCGATACGGGTCGTCAGCTGGGTGAATTTAGCATCGATGGCCTGAGCGGCGGACTCGTCAGAGGCTTCGACGGAGTCGATGATTTTGAGGGAGTGTAACTTTGCTTTGATCATGTGTTGGAGGGATGAAGGCTGAGACTTGAGACCTGAAGTAGCCGAGCTGGAGCTCGGCTTTCCCGGGTTTTCGCCTTTGGCGAAAAGAGGTTGAATCGTTTTGAAGGCGGCGCGGTTGACGAGGCCACCCATGTTCGTTTCGGAGCCGATGACATGGCCGGCCTCGTCGGGAATGAAGGTCGGGGAAAAGCGGCGAAAGGTCTTTTCCTTCACTGCGGTCTCCCCTGCTCCGCTCCATTCAATCTTGGCGCGGACGCCTCCGGTTATGGGATCGTCGCCAGCCCAATAGAATTCGGTCGGCCAGGCGGCGGCTTCGCGGTCTTCGTGATTGAAGTCGAAGAATGGACGGTCGTCGTTGCCTTCGGTGGCCTTGGTCATCTGGGCCTGCAGAAAGCCGTTGAGCGTTTCGGCGGTCGAAGCATTCACCTTTATGTCTAGTGTGACGGGCTTGCCGTTGCGGGAGGCGTTAATTCGATGCGTGCCGGGGGGCATATACTGAAGTTCTACAGGAACTTCAGTGTTCGAGTTGGCAGTTGCGAGTTCGAGTGCGGTGGATAGGGCCGCTTTAATGGCATCGGGCATAGTCCGAGATTCGGGGCTCGGGATGCGCGATGCGAGCGGCGGAATTCACCGCCTTTAACGGAGTTTCACCATTTGCCACACGGAACCGAAGATTTTAGGCTGGAGTAACATGATGTAGTCCCTAACAAAAGAAGGCATGAATGGAATCTCGGAAACGTGGCTCATACCTATCTGCATTGGACTCGTAACGGGGTGGTTGTCGCAGCCGGTATGGTTGATTCTGTCGGGTTTTGTGCTTCAAATTATAGATGCGTTACCGCTAAATGGAAATTTCATCCCATCAATTAAAGGCAGCTGGAGAAACGAGTTTCGAGAGCCTGACGAAAATGGTAATGTTGTGACGTCATACGAAAATCTTGATTTAAAACAAGTTGGTCGCCTCGTTTGGGGCGTAGGACAACGAGAAGACGGACGAGGCGGACCGTTTCACTACCGCGGAAAGCTTGTCAGAAATACTTTAATTGGACGGTATAGCGTTCCTAAGAGGAAGAGCCCTGTCGGCCTCGGGGCATTTGAATTAAAGGTTAAAGCGAATGAGAAGGAGATGAAGGGATATTGTGTATGGCATGATACTGATTCGGATGAGATTGAAGGCTCTGATTTCACCATGCGCAAAGTATCTCAGTGAAAGGTTACCTGCCCAAGCTATGATTCTGACTTTGCCTCCACCGCAATCTCACAATCACAATTGTGATGGAGCGGTGGCGGGGCCGTCCATCCATCGGGATAGGTGGTGCCGTTGAGCGGGGAACACACGGGGCAATCTCCGGAGGTCCAGACTAGATCGTGGGTTTGGAGGTCGGTAGTGCTTAGGAGATCGGCGAAGTCTTCGCGGGCCTGAGCTTGGCGATCGAGCAAGCTTGCAGTTGATTCGGAAGCCGAATCAATACAGCAAGCTGAGTTGTGAGGAGTTAGTTTTGACTGGTGAGTGGCTGACTCTGACAAAGCGGACGCCTGGGGGCAGGCGTCCCTACCATGCGGATCGAAGAGATCCTCCGAGGGTCCAGGGGCTGGGACTTTGTGGCGGTCGTAGAGCCATTGCTTGGACACTGGCAGGCCCATTTCTTTGAAGAGGAGTTTATCGCGTTCGGCGATTTGGCGGTCTTTTTCGGGGCGGTTGAGTTCGACTTCTAGGAATGGAAGCTCCTCGGAGTTGCCCCAGTTGAGTTCAATGATGCTGGGGATGAGTTGGTTGTTGATCACATCGATCACATAGGCGGCGTAGTTCTCGTAGAGGTCGAGTTCAACTTCGCGGTGGACGTTGCCGAGGGCGTAGCTGCCGGAGTTTCCCTCCTCGCTGGTTAGGGTCTGGCCGAGGAAGAGCAAGTCGCAGGCGCGGTCGGCAAGATACATCAATCGTTCGGTGGGTTCGGACTTTCCGGCCACGCCGGGGGTGTTGCCATTGAGGATCTGCAAGTCGGTGCCTTGGGGGAATGCGCCCCATGCGGCGGTGCCCATGTTGCGGAGCATGTCGGAGATCTGGTCGATCTGCGTTTGCGGAGCGCTGGGGTCGTAGGTGGCCCAGCGTAAGGGAATGCCAAAGAGTTCAGCCTTCTGCGCCATCCACTCCCATCCGAGCATGCGGCCGAGCCAGAGGTGAGCGAGAGAGCGGAGCTGGGCGGTCTCCGCGATGTGACCGGACTTGGCGCGGTAAACGCCGACAAGGAATTTGTGGGGGTATTTTTCAAACTGCCTTGGATTGTTCGGGTCCCTATCTGGGAACAAGCGCAAGGCGTTTGAGTTTGAATATGGGAAAGTGGAAAGGTGGGAAGGTGTTTCAAAACCGAGACAAGTCCATGGAACACGGCGTGTTCCAGCTGGGACGTATTTGCCGTCTTCGAGGGTCCAATCGATTTCGAGGACGGAGACGCCTCGGGCGACGGCGTCGAGGAGTTCGTAAATGGTGGCGTGGAAGTTATGCTGCCCTTCCCAAGTGGCCGCTTTCTGGTTGTGGAGAACGTGCTCCACGAAGGACGCTTTTTCCAATGCGGACGGCGAAGGCTCTTTTCCTTTCTCTGTCCATGGCTGGAGGTTGAACGGTAGTTTACAGACGGCTTTCTTGAGCTTGTTGAGGTTGCCCCGGAGGCGCTCCCAAGTGTCCTCCATCGTGTTGAACAACTCGTTCTGGAGCATGAGGTTGCCCCGGCCTCCTTCGTCGAGGATCCAGCCGAGGGTTTCCGGATCGAAGTCGACGGGAATGGGGGAAAGTTGGAGATCTTTAACGTGAGGCCGTATGACCATGCGAGTCGGTTGCATACGCAGTAGTCTCACGCAAAGGCGCGGTGGCGCAGAGTGCTTAGTTTAACTGGGTTTCACTCTAACAGTAAGGCGAATATTCTCCATAGCGAAGAACCTATATTATTGCACAATTTCAATTTTGAAGAAAGCACTTCCAGCTCCAGTAGCGAGAACCTCATTCATCTCGTATAACCCAGCGCTCTCATCGACCAGGCTAAGATTACCATCACCTATGATTTCATAATTGGATTCAGAATTGACAGAGCGTAGGAATCCGCTGGTCGTCCCATTTGGTGCATATGTCGCTACGGTCTCCCAGTAATATGGCCAGGGGTCGAGTCCGCCCGAAGCCTTGAGGGCGTAAGTAATATCGGTTGCATCCTCTCTGAGATGAAAACCCACTTGAATTCCTCCTGAAGCATCTTCGGCTGATGAAGCCGAAAGCGATGCGACCGATCCATTCGAAGTCGGATCAGCCATAAAAGCGTATTCTAAAAGGTTGTCTGCCCCATCACCGTCAGCGTCACGATTTGGTAACCTCTGATGCAGGCTCCACGTGCCTGGAGTGAAGGCAGTATCCATCCATGCAGAATACTGGGCGCTTAGCATTGTATAACTCTCCTCCCACCAATACGGACTAGGCTCAGGAAATCCAGTGGCACCTTCAAAATAATAAGCCCTTGAAGGCGAGATCCCAGGATACTCAAGAGTGGGCGCATCACCCATGAAAATAATCACAACCTGACTGCATCCGTCGAAAGCTTGTGGTCCGATCATACTGACGCTTGCAGGGATGACAACCTCCTCAAGACCTCGACAGAAGTAAAACACCTCCCTTTCGATTGTAGTAACTCCCTCAGGGAGCACTACGCTAGTAAGATTCTGACTAAGTGAAAAAGAATGTATTCCCAAGGTCACAACACCTGAAGGAACGGCGTAAGCTCCGGATCGCCCCTTAGGAAAAATCAAAAGCGTTGTTTCACTTTTATTGAATACGACCCCAGAAATACTTGCATAAGTAGTATTTGAAGGATGCACAAATATGTTTTGTAACTCATTGCAGTATCTAAACGAATAATAGTAATCAATCGTCGAAACGGCGGCAGGGATGGTATAATCTCCAACCTTTCTCGCAGGACACATTATCAATTCCGTATGATCCTTGTTAAATAGAACACCGTCCACGCTAGTGTAATTCGGGTTACCCGAATTGACTGAAAAAGAAGTTATCCCCGTGCATCCCTGGAAGCTGCTGGCACCGTAGATATCGACAACACTTGCCGCTATTGATATAGTCTCAAGAGCAGTGCAACCATAGAATGACCAGTGCCCGATACGGGTGACACTGTTCGGAATATCTACATTTACCAAGCTTTCACACCCTGAAAACAGAGAATCGCTTATTTCAGTAATACCGAATGGGATCGTAATTTCGGTCAGACCTTTACAGCCAGCAAATGACGCTTCAGGAAGATTGGAAATACCATCTGGGATTACATATGCGCCAGACCTCGCAGTAGGATACTTAAGTAGCATAGTCTGATTCTTATTAAAAAGAACCCCATTTACACTAGAGAATCCGGAATTCGCTGGACTTACATCAATCGATTGAAGCTGCTTGCAGTTCCAAAAAGCTTCATTTGCAATTTCTAGGACTGTTGAAGGAATATAGATCGACGTAAGGCCAGAACCACCAAATACGTCACCACCTGAAACCCCGATGCTCTCAAGCCCCTCGGGTAAGGAAATTTCCTCAAGCAATGTGCAGTCACCAAATGCAGACGTCCCAATGGCGCGAACAGTTGACGCAATATTAACCTCTGAAAGCTTCCGACAATAATCAAACGCATAGCTGGGTATCGCCGTTATTCCCGAGGCGAAGGTAGCGCTGACTAAATTGTCACAGCTAGAAAATACTCGACTACCCAAACTCTCCACACTGCCCGGGATAGTAATATCCGTAAGCGAGTCGCAATCTGAAAAAGCATTGTTTTTAATCACGCGAATCCCAGAGCTCAGAGTCAGATTGCCTAGGTTCTTACAGCCAGAGAATGCAGCTTCTTTAATCGTATCGACATTCCCGGGGACGATAATGTTATCTAATAAATCGCATCCGTAGAATGCGTATCGCCCAATAGTATTAAGACTTGCGGGCATCGTCACGCGGGTCAGAAGGTCGCTATCAGAAAAAGCGAAATATTCAATTACTTGAACCGAACTCGGTATCACGTATTCACCCGCCTTACCATGAGGATACTCTATTAGAATTGTTTTACCCTTATCAAACAAGACTCCATCCTCGCTGGCATACTGCTGGTTACCTCCAGCCACATTGATAGCCAGCAGTTCAGCACAGTCTTCAAATGGCGCGACACCGATCGAGGATACAGACGCAGGTATATCGACCGAATCGATATACTTACATGCAAAGAATGCGTTCACCTTTATCCCAGCAACTGGCATTCCTTCTATACTTGAAGGAATGATCACACTGCCGTCGGCATCAGTGTTGCAGTCACTGATAGTCACCTCCCCTCCAGCCACTGTATAGCTGAGCGTTATATTAGTTCCAGAAATACTGAATGTCGCCGCATTCAAAGCATTGATGCCAGTGAATGCAAAAAGCAGACACAAGAGAAAGCACCTACGAATCCAATTATTTGAAGTATTTTTGTATTCCATGAATACCTGCCTAAAGTTATCGGACGTGAGCAAAGCACACTGGAAATTAATTTACAAACTTAATCTAAGTGTTTAACTCCAAGCCCTCGAAAACCGCGTCCGCATTGGGCGGTGCCTCCTCCTATTCTCCCCTACTCTGGCCGGAGCTTGCTCGGAAATACCCAATCCCTCGGGGCATTTCTCTGCTGCGTGCATCGCTAGTGCTAAAGCAGTCGCTCTGTCTGCGTGACCGTCCTTGGTTCGTGCGGCGATGAATTTGACTAAGCCCTGCGGGGTGACGATGCGCTGGATACTGGCGAGATCGTCGCGGAGTTTGGCATCATTGGGGATGCGGACTTTCTGTGACTGAAAGGCTTTCTTGGCGCGGCTGAATAGCTCGCGCTTGCGCTCGTTGGTGAAGTTGACGGCTTCTAGCTTGTAATCGCCTAGCCTGCGGGCGAGGTGTTCGGAGATGGGGCCGCCCATACCGGTTGAGTCGATTGCGATGTATCGGGCGCGGGCGACGCGTTCGGCGAGGATGGCTTCTTGCTCGGGGAATGGGGTGTTTTCGAGGACGAGGATTTCGCGGGTCCAGAGGATGCCGTTGACGCGTTCGAGCGTCCAAGCGACGGTGAGGTCTTTGCGACGGCCGATGTCGATGCCAACGAATAGCGGGTTGGGTGTTCTTGTTTCCCATGGGCCGAAGGATGCAGCGGGGTCTTCGACGGTGCGGATCAGATCCATCGGGAAGACTTGGGCGGCGTGTTCCATGAACTGACACTCGAACTCTTGGGCCCAGCCGTCGGGATCGGCGAGGTTGCTCTTGAGCTCCTCGATGTCGAGGCCAAGGCCTTGGTCAACGGCGTCGTAAACGCTGGTCTTGTGTCGTTTGAAATCGGATGCTTCGTTCCACAACTCGTAGAACTTGTTGTTCATCCCTGCCGGTGTGGAGATGACACGCAGCTTCAACTGTCCTCGCAGTGGGTTGGTGATGATGGGATAGACGGCTCTCCATATCTCCTCGGGGTTTTCATGGAAGGCGAACTCGTCGAGCACTAGGTTGGCCGAGTAACCGCGGGCGGTCGAAGCATTGGCTGGGAGTGCTAGGATGCGGGCACCATTAGGAAAGCGAATCTGTGAAGCTTTGGTTTCGGGGCGGTAAGGTTTGCCGGTCTTTTGTTCGATACCGTCGCAGAATATTTGCCCTACCCGATGGACTTTTTCCATGAACTCGAGGGCTTGGCGCTCACCGGCAGAGAGAATGATCCAGTCGGAGCCGGTAGCGATGGCGTCGGCGACGACTTCGAAGGCGGCGGCAAGGGAGCCGCCGATTTGGCGGGACTTGAGCCAGATCTTGAAGCGCGAGCTATCCAATACCCAGTCACGTTGATACGGGAGTAACAAATCGAATGGGGATGGTGGCTGACTCTGACGCATTTTTTTAACCGCTAATTTCCGCTAATGGGACGCTAATTTTTCTGTGACACTGAGGGGCCGATCAGGAGATCGGCGTTCCCGGGGGATCGGGAGCTGCGCCTAGGCGTTGTCTCCATTCGGCGAGGACTTCTTTTTCCTCCTTATTGGAGACGCTGACGTTGTTCTGAATTAAGGTCTGGGGCTTCTCGGCGAAGACCTCGGGCTTGAGGGACTTGAGCATGAAGATCAGGCAGGCGTCGGAATAGCGGCGCTTGTTGCCGCAGTGGTTGCCTTTGATGTCGAAAACGGGCTCCTCCCAGCCTTCGATGCCTCGGCGGGCGAGTTCGGCCTCGGCCTCTTCGATACGCTTGGCGTTGCGAACTTTGTCACGCTGGAGTTGGGCTTCTTTGAATCGTGTGGCAAGTTCGGGGCGGCGCTGGAGCTCGACGTAGAAATGAGTTTTACTGATACCCTCTTTCTCGATGGCGGGATGAGTGTCGCTGCCTTGTATTAGGTTTTTAACTACGCGTTCGAAGAGCGCGCTGGAAAACTTGCGACGAGCGAGGGGCTTGGCTTTTGACGGAGTGGACACGTTCAAGACTCGTGCCAGCTGTGACGCTGAACAAGGTGTGGAGTTCACTTCGATTAACCGTGTTTCACGATATAGGCGCGGGCGCGGACGGATCGGACGGATAAAAAACGCGCGTAAGGCTTGCGGGGCGATGAACGGTGGAAGGTTGGTTTGATTGGAAAAGTGCCTTCGGCCGGATGGGAACCTTCCACCTCGGGCCGACATGCCGTGTGTGCCTCCTTTCCGGCGGCGGTCACGTAGCGGACTACGCTCGCTTGCCGGGCAGTCGTTAAGCACGACACCTCGACTCCGTCAGCACCCCGCAAGGGAGCGCGGGGGCTAGGCCCGCTTATGGGTGGCTCGTGGAGCGAGCCATAGGCTCTTAATAAATCGGCGCTGGGCGCGCCGCTCTGCTAGGGCACTCTAGTGCCCGCGATGAGCTACGCGGAGCGAGCGAAAGCGCGGGGCACCGCGCCGCCGGGAGGCGGGGGGAAGGCCCCCCTTCTACTCAAATGGGGGGCCGCCTGGAGAATCGGAGACGGCGCAGGCGCGAAGCGACGGAAGCGGGCTGCGGTGCTTCACCGCCACGGGCATGGTTCGATTCCACGGGCATCCCGGGAGGGGGCCGGGGGACACACTGTAGCCCCCGAGCGCAAGGAGCCTAAGCGACTGGAGTGAGATGAGCGTGAGCGAATGCAGGGGCGTTTGCGGTGGACTGGTGCCCGAGGCGATCCCGGGGGCTGGAGCGTCACAATCTCTCTTATGTCCAATGAGCGTGAGCGTCTGCTAGGAATACGACGCAGTGTTGGACATAAGGCGAGATTGTGCGCATAAGCCGTGGGCCCCGGGTCGCCTCGGGCTTTGGGGTGTTGACGAGGATCCGAACAGGATCCGAAGCTGGCTTTGCGTAGCGACCGCAGCTCTGTGGGAGCGGAGGACGGGCTGTGTAGCGCGCCGGGGGCGCGAGTGAAAGTGAGGGTGGAAGTTAAAGTGGGCTGAGAATGTTAGAACGGCTTGGATATGAGCGCGTAGCAGAACGGAGGGAGCGAGCTCTGTGCGAAGGGAGCGGAGCGTGGTGGGTTGGTGAGCGTGTGCCGGCGCTGGATTGAAAGGATGTGTAGCGCGGGGCGGTCGCAGTGAGCGAGGCACGAGAGAGCGGAGGCCGGCTGGCGCGGGTGGCGTTCGTTGCGGGAGCCGTGCGCCCCGAAGTGAGGAACGAACGCAGCAGGCGCTCGGCGGTTGGTTGGCGCTCTGGCGAGTTGGATTGTCAACCGAATGTAGCCCTCGGTGGCGATCGGTCGGAGTGGAGACGAAGTGCAGCGATGGGCACGGAGTCCAGGCGGGAGCGAAGGCGGCATCCATCGGAGGAAGCGAAACAGCCGGAACGCGATCAGCGGAGGCGGTGGAGCCACTGGCGCGGTATGGGCTTTGCCGATAGCGTGACAGGGGCTCGTCCGCCGGAGCCGCGTGGAGGGTGTTGAGCGCCGATGGTGGCCGCCGCAGCGGGAGCCGGGACGGAGGGCGCTCGCGGAACGGCGACGGAGCGGAGAACGGGCGACAGCGTGGGCGGATGGCGTTCGTTGCGGTAGCGATCGGAACGGTGCTGCCGTCGGGAGCTTTGGCGACTAGAGGCAGGTGCGTGGAGGGAGCGGGGCTGCGATGGCCGGGCGGGTCGATTGGAAGCTGTGGGAGTGCTCGGTGAGGACCGACGAAGGAGACCGCAAGCGTGCACGGCAGGAGACCGAGCGGCCACGCCCTACCCCTTAACTGACTGAGTTGTCCTAATCCGTGGCAATGTCGGAGAGCCCTGCTCAGCTCGTAGACATTGTGAGCAGGTGCACGGCACGGGCAGCTGTTCAAACGGATTGGAAACAACTGGCTAGCTTACTCGAAAAAGTCCGACCTGGGGGGCATGGGGGAAGTTTGCTTCCCAGCACTGAGGGGGACCCATCGTCGACACACTCATTTTTGATTTTGAAAACGAGTGGCAGGGAGAGGCAGCTAGGTGCATGAGATCCCCGGCCTCCTTCGTCGAGGATCCAGCCGAGGGTCTCGGGATCGAAGTCGATCGGGATCGGCGACAGTTGGTTGTCGCGGGGGTGTGGGTGGATGATGGTGCGTTGGACTCCCATAGTGGAAACGGCCTCAGCGGATAGAGGCGAAAAGATTGAAGGATTCGTATCTTGGCTATCGCCAGCGAAGGACGCCTCTATCCTCGGAGCTCCATGCCGAGTGTGCCTCCTTCCGGCCTGCAGTCACGTATGCCAATACGCTCCCTTGGCTATCAGTCGTTAAGCTCGACAGCATCACCCCGTGAGACCGTTTCCAAAAGAAAAGCCACGCGGATTAGACGTGGCTTGATTTGTAGCGCAGAGAAGCTGAGGCGCAAAGGAGGGAGTTTAACTGGGTTTCACTATTCAGGCATTCTGATTAACTTGATTCCTATTCAAGAATCTTATCCAATCGAGGTTGGATGAATAACAAAGATATCGAGCAGCGAGGTATTGCGGCCGTCGAACAATACGAAACCACGGCGGGGCGCGCAAAAATAGAACGAGTTCATGGATGCGGATACGATCTTGAATGTAAAAACCCTAATACTGGAGATGTCCGACACATCGAAGTAAAGTCCACCCAAAAAAAAATTCTTCACCTCACGCTGGCTTGAAAAAATGGAGCAGGAAGCTTTAGAGTGCGATCCGTTTTTCTTTTTGTATTTAGTGACTAATGCGCTGACGACACCAAAGGTCTGGGTATATAGCAGAGATAATCTTCCTAAATACAAAGAGGTCACTAAATATCTTTACTCATTTAGAAAAAAAGAATTTCAGCAAAACTCATAATAGAGCTCACCCAAAACGAACTAAGGTAACACTAAGCGGTAAAAAACTGAATCACCTTCGAAAGGTTCCGCCCACTGCATTTCAACGCCATTACCCGTGACAGGCATCCCTATATTCTCCCATGAGGAAAGGTCAGTAGATTTTTGAATCTGATACTGAACACTTGGATCAGATGACCAACGGATCAAAAAGTTTTCTCCGTTAATTCCGTATGATGCCTCGCCTGTGAAAATATCTATTTCTGAAGTTACCGTGTAATAATAAACCTGAGTGTTTATTGAAGTGCATAAAACTCGAGAAACGGAGGACACTCCTGTAAATGTGGAATCAGATTGGTTGAACAATGTATCTGGTGTATTGTTCTCCGAGTCCTCAAACGGTATCAATTCATAGGTTTCTTGTCCAGTGACTGAATATAAATAAGCACCATAACCTGTAACATTAACAAGGTATACACTTTCAGCAATAGCGTTTCTAACCCAAATTTCGCCCTCAATCTTACCAGAACTATGCTTTAAGTTTCCGTATTTGTCGTAGATAAGTATATCCCTATATTGCACTCCACTCCAATCGCCATCCCAGTCTTTCACTTTTACCAAAACATCCAAGTTACGTGGATTTACTGTAAATTCTATACCATTGAACCCACTAACCAGCGTGACTTGAGTCGATAAATCAACAACCCAATCGAGTTGATATGGTCCAAAGTTTTTGTTTATTGGAGAGGTGCCAACTAAAATTTCTTCATCATCATCGCGCCCATCACCGTCCGTATCTCTGACTTGTGGATTTGTCCCCGCAATAGCTTCTTGGGCCAAAGATAATCCATCGCCGTCGGTATCGCTACTCATATCAATCTTATGAGAGTAAGCAGGCAAATTGCCCGCATCGATTTGCTCACCATCGGGTGTGCCGTCGTAGTCGAGGTCCCATGAGGCATCGTAAGTAACAAATTCTCCCGTGCCCCCTTCACTGAAGACGAATGTGCCGCTATCCGTGTCAGTGTAGGTATAATCAAAATGCTCGCCGAATGTGCTGTCGGTTAGTCGCCCCGTTCCACTGTTCCATGTATAGTTATTAAGAGATCGCTCGGTAGAGTCTAAAAAAACAAGCTGTGAGCTGGTTTTGTAATAGTGGTATTCAACGCCATAGTTAGGTGCCGGATCTCCATCGCGATAAGAAACCCTAATCTTACCTGCAAGGTCTGCTGGTTGGGCCCATGTAGCGGTTAGTGATACTAAGAATAGCGAGGCGAGAAAACAGACTCTAATCATGTGGCACTCGTAATTGCGAGGCGTTGATTTGACAAGCATTTAAGAACTCTATCTCCAAACCCCCGCAAACCGTGTCCGCATAGGCCGGTGCCTCCTACGGTTCACGCCCGTCAATGCAGGCGACCGTTCACTAATCCCCTGCCCCTCCGGATGCTTCTCAGCAGCGTGCAGAGCCAGAGCCAAAGCCGTCGCTCGGTCGGCGTGGCCGTCGCGGGTGCGGGCGGCGATGAATTTGACTAAGCCCTGCGGGGTGACGATGCGCTGGATGCTGGCGAGGTCGTCGCGGCTGAAATATGCAGACTAAACGGTAAAACTTGGACCTGTTAATCCCCTGCCACATATCTAAAATCATGTCCTTTGGAGCGGAGTTAAGTAGAATACTTAATTCCCTAAATAACTGAGCTCTAGGCGAGTCTAGCAGTGCTAAAGAGTCTAAGTAGGACTGGCAACTACGACGCTACAACTGTGACTTGGTTAATATAAGCGTTTCTGCGAACGTTAAAGCGGCTTGGGGCGTAACAGCCTTACACATAACTATGTTCAAAGCACAGAACATACTCATTCACTCATGCTTCACATTACCTTACTCTTTTTTATGCGATATGCATGAGGGATTAAAATATAGCAATGCCTGTAGCCGTTTCGTTTCTTGGCGCAAGTGCCCAGCTAGGCGGAAGCCTTGAGATGGGACTCGACCAGCAGGATCCGCCTTAAGAATACCGAAGAAGCCTCCCTGCTTGTCGAGCAGACGATCGGTTACGGCTTTCCACTGCGTGTGGTTTGTGGCTTTTACGGGAAGCCACGCATGGAGTGATTTGTTGCCGCTATGCAGAACGGCGACGACGGGGAGCTCACCGCGAAGAAGGACGCCTGCCCAGAACTGCTGCTGCCGTTCTAGCGGCCAAGCGTCTGGGTCATCAAATTCGATAACGCAGTGGCGGTAGGTCTTGATGGATTCATTGCAACGGTAGGAGTCTTTGCCGTCTTTAGTCTTGGCTGAATTACCAGTGAACGGTTGCGGCCAGATCAGGGGCGCGGAGTTACCCTCAAGCAGCCACTCGATGTATGCATCGCGACTGGCTACTCCTAATCCCAGCGATGAACGACCGTTCGGTGTGACTAAGCCGCGTGGGGTGCCGTTGCTGAATTTATCCCCCAGCAAAATCATATCGTCCTGCTGATAGACCTGACGGACAAAATCTGCGGAGGACAACTCTGCGACATTTACTGGTGAGAGTTCGGCAAGGTTATGCCCTACCCCAGCTTTGATGATTTCGTGTGCAGTTAGGTAGACCTTCTTCTGATCGAGTGCGGGAAGTGATTTTTGATACGGCGACTTTCGCTGCCGTTTATTTCTTTTTACTGAGCCGATGACCACAGTCTCCTCATTACGGGCAGTGCGAACGGTGTTACGCAATTCACTGTCTGCGACGCGACGGTCTCCTTGTGGGATATGTGCACGTAAGTCAGCCAGGATCCGATCATCTGAGAGACCTAAACGGACACCCTTGCGAGCGGGTTGGATGAGTGAGGGATGGCAGCCGCGACCAGGTGTTTCGATGCGACTTAGGAGGGTTTGATACTCCTGATGGATTTTAATTTCTAGTGGAGATAAGGACATAGCTAGGTGGTAGGGTAAGGATGTGAAATAGAGTGCTGTATTTAGGAATCCCCCAGTTCTTCCCCTTTTACGGCGAAAAAGAGGGGAGCGCGCAGAGCCTTTAAACAGTGGCTTGAAAAGGGAATCCCCCTAAAAAACCACCACCACTATGCGAAAGTCCTAATTGCTAAAACTCCGCAATAGAGTAATACCGAAAATCTATTGGGGTATTGGGGAGAAAACTCATTTCGAAGTAAATCCCACCAAACCCCTTCGCAGAGTGGACGCTCTCGCTGAGGGCAGTAAACATGCGGGCTGTCGGCTCCCCTCTTTTTGGAAAAAGAAGGGGACAAAGAGGGGGGAATCGGTTGCAGGGACATTAGAAATGCTCCTTTCCTTCGAACATGTCTGTTGTTGGTTCGCCCCCTGGCTCGGGTTCGTCTAAGCCTCGTTCTGCGTCGATGAAACACTTATGAAACTGCTTCTCATCGGCAGGATAGTTGCGATGGATATAGCACATACCCTTCGTTCGTTTTTTCCCCTCATCGTATCGACAATCAAACTTCTCAGGCGTAGATCGAAAACCGAGTGCTGACAATGCGTGCCCCACCGCTTTGCGCTGTGGTAGAGCTATGAAGTCGCTGCCGCTATTTGTTTCGCTGTTACTTTGAGCGACCAGCTTCTTGAGCCGTGTCATGTTAATAACGGAATCCAGGGTGATGTCTGGCCCCGCATGTTTCTCGATAGCTTCGAGCATGACGAAGGTGTCATCCGAGCGACTCGCGTGCGCCATACGCGTCTTGGCCGAAGTCATCGGCGGTTGATTTGAATCGAAGACTTCGCTGTTGATTTGATAGTTCTGGAAAAATTCCAGAACTGCACCGCCCCACTCTTCTTCTTTTAAATTCGCGAGGTCTGCGTAATGCTTTGCTCCTTCGGAAGTTTTTTTGAATGCGTTGACCGCCTCGGTTGTTTCAAATCCGTAGGTCTGCAACACACACCAACGACGATCCGCCTCTGTAACCGGTAATGCGTCTGCATAATTGCTCGTAGCCACGATTCGTGCGTATCGCTCCTGGTCGAATGCATCCTGATACATCTGCCGAACTTTGACCGTAGAATTAGTGATCCTTGGCTTGAGGTCATTCATCAATGTCCAGCGACTGGTGCCGTCCAGATGGATCTCTTCGATGACGTGTAGAAGTCCAAATGCACCAAGGACGGTGAAGGTCTCCTTCAGTGCGTTACCGTCGAAGTTCTTGAAGTTCGACCCCCCGATGGCATTGCGTATGATCTCCATCATCAGAGTCTTACCTGAGCCCAGAGCCTCACCGTAAAGAAGAATCGCCCACAAAGCAGGCTTAGCGGGGCACTGGATGATGTGCGCGAGGTAGGACAAGAGGATCTTTCCGCTGTGGTCCGCGTCATCCTTACCGAACAGAATAACCATGTGTGCGGACAATATCCGCCCTACTTCTGCCACCATATCTTCCGTGTGCTCTGGATGCTTTGGACGGCGGTAGGTGTTGGCGTAGGTGATTTGCTCCGAGTCTGTATAGACTGGCAGGTCTGCAACCGGCCGATAGCCTACGCCATCGACGGTTTCACAGATACCTAGATCCCGATCAGTGGTGATGGGATCCATCGGCTTGCCATTGTCTTTCAGCGGCATCGAACTCGTCAGCTCCCTGGAAAATGCGTCCCGGTTGATCATCTTAGCTGTCGATTTCTCAAAGTAGAAGGGCTTTGACAGTGCGTTCCTCACATAAACGAAGTCGGACAGGACTTCCTCTACCTGCTCGATGATGTCGGTGTGTCGAACTGCTGGCGGCTCTGACACTATTTCGAGTTCAGAGATGTCAGCGCCCGGATCGAGGAAGCCAGCAAGAGATGATGGCTTAGGGGCTTGCAAGTCAGCCTGCTCCTCTGGCGAAGCTAGAGGAGCAGGAGTTGTATCAGTAGTTAGGATGAGTGGCTCTTCCAATTGCATAAGTTTCCTTTTGTTATTGGAGGCACTAACAACCACCTACGTCACGACGACGGAGGTAACGTAAGACGGAGTCGGTCTTATAAAAAGTCCGACCATGACGGCCACGGCCTGATCTAATCAGGCCATAGCGGGTCCACTGTTTGCGAACAGTGGCCGGTTGCACTCCAATCAGCTCTGCGACCTTTAGGACGGAGATACGTTCTGGCAGGTCTGCCAGCGTGGGTCTGATGGGTGAAGTAGTATCAATGAATCGGCTAAGCGATTCAGTGGTTTCGGCTAACTCCCTTTGGAGTTTTTGAATAGTGGCGCAGCATTCGGCTACGCTGAAGAACTCGGACATTAGAATATATCATAACAATATTGCGGCGCCAGTCATTCGTGTAGCAACGCGCTAGACGAACCTTACCGCTTAAATGGGCCTTTTGATTCTAACTCCGGGATGATACATCTGTGGGGACAATCTGGATACTACTCCGCTCTCCACACGGTCATAAGAGTTAGTGGTGATGTAAAGTCGTAACAGGTGACCGTCAAACCCCAATTCACGTTTGGTTCACGATTTTGAAATATGACTTAGCTACCTTAACAAAAGAAGGCACTCGGTAGTGCGCTTCGAAGGTTCTCATAGAGCGATCTGCAAGGATATCAGCTGCCTGCTCTTTTCCGTAAACTGCAGCGAGATAGGAGGCAGCGGATCGGCGGTGAAGGTTGGGTGTCCATTCGATTTTCGCTTTCTTACACAGCTCCTGCTTGCGAAGGTTGAATACATTCTGCGCGATCCCGAAATCCTCCTTTTTGATCTCAGTGAGCCAAGACCAGAGACAAGGCGGTGCTTGGTCGATAATGTGCTGCGTGTTCATCTTCATCACGTGCGCAGGGATGACGATGGTCTTATGCTTTCGATCAATCATATCCAAGGTGACAAACTCACTATTCTTGAGCTTACGGGGCGGTGGAGCTAAGACCGACATTCTAAGACCGGTGAAGAAAGCCAGAGCTAGAAGACCTGCCATCGGACGGTCGTGCTCCCAGGCTTCTTTCAGAAGCGCTTCCAGCTGCTTAGGAAGTATAAGAGAAAGGCGTTTATTATTCCGCGAGGTAGGAAGCTTTATATTCGTGACGGGGCTGCGCTGAATTAGACCCTCACTGTAACATAAGTTGAAGGCTGTCCTGACCTGTCCGAGGTGTCCCACAATCGTGGCTCTAGCGTGCTTCTTTTTAACCAAGGAATCAACCCATGCCTGAATATCGTCTCGGGTATATCCAGTGACCTTACGGTCCCCTACCGCGTCCTTAAAACGATCCAGATAAAGCTCGGCGTGCTTACGCTGGGCTCCGTTAATCCGATCCAGATCTTCAAGCCGTCGCTTAGTGACTTCCGAAAACATCGGAACCGGAGCGCCGGTGTGATGCAGCAAATAGAAATCAACTGCCTCCGCTAGAGTTCCCCTACCCTCGATCTTTGATTTCAGTGCAATATACTCACGCCACTCGTGATGGTCGAACGTGAGCAGCGAGTCTCTGTCAGCCTGCCACTTATCTTTATATTCTCTCGTCCAGTCCGACTTCTCTTTTTTGGTTTTGAAAGTCATTCTCTGGCGCTCTTTGCCGTGTCCGAAATCGACTCCGTAGGGCATCTTTCTTTTGGAATTATCCCAGTCGCGAATGGAGGGTGCTGCTGCTCTTTTAGCCATGATTTTTTGTCAGGTTTTGTCAGGTTTATATGTATTTCTGGTTCCCAGGCTATGCTAAACTGACTCACGCCTAGAGAACTTTAAACAGATTCTAAACCAGTATTTAAGCTACTTTAGCAGTATTTACGAGGGTAAATAACGTAAAATCTAAAAATAGTCTTTCGACTCCCGCCACCTCCACCATTTTAAGTCTATGAATTACAACAACTCAATTTTCTCGGCTTAATATATGAATTTTAAACATATGGATCTTAGAATGTCCTTAAATGTACAACACCTCATATTCTTACTAATTTTTTGCCTTCCACCCATCTTAACAAATGGCAAACCTCCAATGCCTACGGAGGGCTATCAATGGGTCATTCAAGAAGATTACACCGATGAATTTAATGGTGATCGTCTAAATTCCAAAAAATGGTACGATCACCATCCAAGATGGCGCGGTCGTCCACCGGCTCGATTTATGCCTGAAAATGTTTCAGTCAAGGATGGTATGCTTCGGCTTACTAATGAAATTCTCGAGCAACCTATCATTGAGAAGGGGCATACTTTTACGATCGGTGGTGCAGCAGTTGTATCGAAGCAAACGGGCGCGCATTATGGTTATTATGAATGTCGATTGAAAGCATCCAGTATCTCCATGTCCTCAACTTTTTGGATGAGTAACTCCGGACAACACTACCCTAACATTGGAAAGGTTTCTCAGGAATTGGATATCCTTGAAACAGTTGGAGGCGCTAAAAGAAATCCCTCATTCGCAAAATATATGCATTCCAATACCCACGTCTGGCATAATGGAAGCAGTGATGCCTCCGGTAATAAAGCTCAGCTCAATGGTAAATCTGACGAGGCTTTCAATATTTATGGTTGCTGGTGGGAGGATGCCAATACTGTGCATTTTTATTTAAATGATGCACATGTTGGTACAGTCAAAGTAGACACCACTCTGCTTCCGCACCCATTTGCATTCCCAATGCATATTAATATGGTTACGGAAACATATAATTGGGAACAGCCTCCAACAGCTGAGGAGCTTAATGATAAAGACCTTAATACCACTAAGATCGATTGGGTTCGAAGTTATTCGCTAAAGCCCATTAATTAAGTTAATCGAGTATTCTTAGTTGTCGGCTCAATCTTAATGGGGAAAGGCTATGCTAGGTCTTAAACAATACAGAATTCTTGGCAGGCCATATTAGAAATTATTTTCAAAAGGCACTTGATGTATATATACATCAGCAAGAGGGCTGCCAAGCGAACCCCCGCCCCCTACTCTAAATTCCTATCGGATGCACTTTAGTAGACGCTGAACTTCCGAACCGAGTGCAGGTAATCAGAGGCAGCCAGGTAGTCCCGTAGCAGTGGCTAGGTCGAGAGACCCGTAACGCCATGCGCCCGCGCTGACTAAACCTGCACGCCCGTAAACCGCTTAGAGTAGCTTAAGGCGCCACAATGACATCCACCAGAAAGAATTCTTTGTCGCTGGACCCAATCGGCACTAAGGACCGTTCCACGACGTTTTCAATGTCTGATAGTGTGTCGTCATCGGTCACAGAGACCATTTGAGTCGCTCCTAGCTCCCAGCTAGGATTGCTTAAATCGGTAGTTCGCCAAACGCGCAGCGCAGAGTATTGGTTAGCGCTTTTGCGCCGACTGTAGTGCACTTCCATATATTGATTGCCGTTGTTTTCGGAAATTTGTGCCGCCAGATTGTTAGCGGAACCGCTATCAGAGGGATCAGATCCAAAGGCATATTCTAAACCATTTGAAAGTGAATCGTTATCGTCATCACCACTTAATCCACTGGTAAGCGAATAGTCTTCCTTAAACTTATCATATCCGGCGTTGGCGCTGCTCACACTGCTAACGGTGAGTTTGATGTTATCCAGTTGCATAACGTCTAGTTCAGTTCCGTCGCCATTTGGCCCCTCAGTATCAAAGTTACTCGCAATTCCCTCAATTGGAATCCAGATGTAAATATCACTTGCGTTGGCAATGTCTGAATCAACACCTACGGTCCATAAAAAAGAAACCGTGTCGCCTACTGTTGCATTTGTGTATTCTGTAAAAGTACGACTGACATTATTAGCACCTGTCATCCGGAGTTCGACCGTAACGGAGTTTGCAGTCGCTGGAACCGCTTGGACGAGCATATCAAATGTGAGGTTTATTTCCTCACCAACGTTCAGTGAGACTGCGTATGGATTTGACTGATTAGAAAGAGCCCCAAAACCACCATTTGGATTAGTCCCTGTGGTAAGCTGCAACACATTCCCGCTACCGAATTGTTCATTGGTCGTAATCTCACAGATCGCGTTGTTATTTAAACGCAACCCAGTGTCGTAACTCCCATCGGTGATTGGTTGATTTGTAATAGTAATATCCCCATTCAGAATACTGGAGAAATCTTCATCCAACAAGCTAGTGGTAGTCGAGTTAGTATTAGGAGACTCGCCATACTCAGGCGCAGTTCGAGCGCTGGCCTCGCGTATCGCCCAGTAGCGATCATACATTGAAGTCACACGGCTCGCATAGGCGGGGTTATTAATTAAATTAGACGATTCAGTCTCTGTGGGATTGTCATCTAAATTGAAAAGGGCCACTGCGGTTGTGTTTGCTTGAACGAGAAAATTGTGACCGATGCTCGATTCAATAATCAATTTCCAGGGGCCATCACGGAACATAATTTCAGGGACGCTGCCTCCCTGCTGCATCATCTCCGTCCGCGGTTCATGGTCGGTATCACCCAAGAATATAGGAAACAAACTA
>Ga0209504_1000182_pt1 | contig 60650 bp, 61 predicted proteins | sample COGITO_mtgs_1005_FD_184791 | JGI IMG/M metagenome (GOLD analysis project Ga0209504, IMG submission 184791) | Pelagic marine microbial communities from North Sea - COGITO_mtgs_100511 (SPAdes) (version 2) | ecosystem: Environmental > Aquatic > Marine > Epipelagic ... | reverse complement strand
GCTGGCGGTGACCAGCAGGAAATCCAGGCTGCCGGCAATTGCCTTCAATGCCGCGCTGTCGGTTGAGGCCACCACCTTGTGCGCGCCCAGGCGTTTGGCTTCTTCCTGTTTGCTCAGCGATGAGGTGAAGGCGGTGACTTCGCAGCCCCAGGCATTGAGGAAGCCCAGCGCCAGGTGACCGAGGCCGCCGATGCCGACCACGCCGACCTTGTCGGTGGGTTTCACGTCGAAATCCAGTAGCGGGCTGAACACCGTGGAACCGGCGCAGAACAGCGGGCCGACCAGCGCCGGATCGAGGCCGTCTGGCAGCGGCACGGCCCAGGCCCAGTGGCTGCGCAGGCGGTCGGCGAAACCGCCGTTGCTGCCAACAATCGTCGGTTTTACTGTGCCGCACAGTTGATGCGAGCCTTCCATGCACGAACTGCAATGCATGCAGCTGCCCTTGTACCAGCCGATGCCCACCCGCTGGCCGAGCTTGAGGCCGCGCGCCTGCGGGCCGAGGCGCACCACGCTGCCAACCACTTCATGGCCTGGGATAAAGGGGTAGCGGGCATTGCCCCATTCGTTGTCGATCATCGACTGGTCGGAGTGGCAGATGCCGCAGTATTCCACCGCCACTTCGACTTCTTCGGCGCCGAGCGGGCCGGGGTCATAAGTGTGCGGTTCGAGGGGCGCGCCGGGGGCTTTGGCGGCCCAGCCGGTAAAGGTTTCGACGATGGATTCGGACGAACTCATAGCAATGACCTCGGGACGGAAAACATAACCTAGCCAGCATAGCCCGCTACGTCGGCGCAGGCTGCGCGGATCACTCAGGCTGATAGTCCAACCGTGGCCTCGGTTACACTGACCGCCTCGTAACCTGTTGCTGGATCACCTATGTCGCGTTCACCTCGCCCAGCGTCCTCTCGTCCGCACAGCGGTAAACCTGCGGTGCGCCGCGTGGCCAAGGCGCCACCCGCTGAGCCGCGTTTGCTGGTGCTGAACAAGCCCTTCGACGTGCTGACCCAGTTCAACGACGAACAGGGCCGCGCCACCCTCAAGGATTTTGTCGATGTGCCTGGCGTCTATCCGGCAGGCCGGCTGGACCGTGACAGTGAGGGTTTGTTGCTGCTGACCAATGACGGCGGCCTGCAGGCGCGTATCGCCGATCCCAAGCACAAGCTGGCGAAAACCTATTGGGTGCAGGTGGAGGGCGAACCGAACGACGCGCAATTGCAGCAGCTGCGTGACGGCGTGCAGTTGAATGACGGCCCGACCCTGCCGGCCGAAGCACGGCTACTGGAAACGCCAGAGTTGTGGCAGCGCAACCCGCCGGTGCGCTTTCGTAAAAGCATCCCGACGGCCTGGCTGGAACTGGTGATTCGTGAGGGGCGCAACCGTCAGGTGCGGCGTATGACGGCGGCCGTGGGCCTGCCGACGCTGCGCTTGGTGCGCGTGCGTATCGGCCCGTTCAGCCTGGACGGCTTGCAGCCGGGACAGTGGCGCGAAGTGCCGGCTCGGCTGGATTGATCAGTAGCCGGCCTTGATAACGGCGATGCCTTTATCCAGCACCTCATTCCAGGCGCTGCGGGTTTCGTTGCAGTACTGCTGATCATGCTCGCCGATGGTCTGCAGCAGTGCTTGCTGCCACAGCACATACAGCTCTGGGCGAATATCCATGGCGGCGCGGGAGTGGCTGCAGCCCAGGGCGCGCAGCTTGGTGTCGGGCATGCCGCGCGCATGCATCACCAGGTTGAGAATGCCCTGGCGCAGCAGCAGCTTTTGCCCGTTCATCTCGGTATTGGCGAACTTCTCGCGCACCTCGGGCGAGCTGGCGAGGAAGTGTTGGTAGAAATTGTCGAAGAAATCAGGGCTGGCGCAGCAGCGGCCATAGCTCTGCATCACCCGGTCGGTGGGGGACATGAATACTCCTGGGGAACGGCGGAAAGCCGCATTCTAGCGCGGTTGGCTGCGGCTGGACGTGCCGTAGTTGGCGTGCGGCGGCTTGCTAGCCGTGGATGTCGCGAGCGGTTTCGATGATGTAGGTGATGACCGGCTTGGCCAGAAAGGCGAATAGGCACAGGCCCAGACCGAGAAACAGGATCGCCGTACCCAGGCGGCCGGCTTTGGAGGTTTTCGCCAGGTCCCAGATGATGAAGAACATAAACACCATCAGCCCGCCGACCAGTGCGTACATCATCAGCGATTCGAACTGTTCGGTTTCCATTCGGGCCTCGTGAACCTGCAGGTGCTCGGCTGGGTGCCGAAAATCAATGCGTAGACGGACGCGCTGCGCTCGCCAGAGGGGCGCGATTATACGCGCCGGGGGCGGCCCTGCCAGCCGCACATAACGAGGGTGCGGCGATCAGCCGCGCAGGTGCTGCAGCGGAAGTTGGGTGCTGGAGAGAATCTGCTGCAGCACAAAGCTGGAACGCACGCTGGAAACCCCCTCGATACGGGTCAGGGTGCCCAGCAGCAGTTTCTGGTAGTGATCCATGTCCGGCACCACCACCTTGAGCTGATAGTCGGCGTCCATTCCGGTCACCAGGCAGCATTCCAGCACTTGCGGGCATTTGCGGATTTCTTCCTGAAAATGCTCGAAACGCTCAGGGGTGTGCTTGTCCATACCGATCAGCACGTAGGCGGTCAGCGTCAGGCCGAGCTGTTTGCGGTCGAGCAGGGCGACCTGGCCGAGGATATAGCCATCATCTTCCAGCTGTTTGACCCGTCGCGAGCAGGGCGAGGGCGACAGGCCGATACGTTCGGCCAGCTCCTGGTTGGACAGGGTGGCGTCGCGCTGTAATTCGGCGAGGATATTCAGGTCATAACGATCAAGTCTGTTCATCTTTGCCATGCTTTCGTTATTAGGTTGTGCAGGATGATGCACTTGTGGTGATTAATTGCGCAAGTGGTGGGTATTTCAGCAATGTTCGCAATCTTTCACTGCGTCGGCAGGCGTAAGCTTTACCTCAACTTCAAGGCCCGGACGACACGTCCAGCCGCCTCGCCCAATCAGGTGAGCGGTCGCCGCCGATCCCACCGGATCGTCACGGCACCCGGGTCCGCACTGCCCAACCAGGCAGGCGAAGAAAAGGCGTTACCATCGCCACAATGACGGACACGCAAAAAAGGGGAAGGCCTGCAGGCCTTCCCCTTTTTTGTCGCCTATCAGTTGCCCCTTATGAGACCGCCGGGTGCTTTACCACGCTGCTCGGGTCGGCATGCACCAGTACCTCGGCGCGGGGGAACTCGCTGCGGATCGCCGCTTCAACCTGCTCGCACAGGCCGTGCGCATGCAGCAGGCTCAGATCACTTGGCAACTCCACATGCAACTGCACGAACCAGTGGGTGCCGGAGAGGCGCGTGCGCAAGTCATGCACGCCCAGCACGCCGGGCACGGCGCAGGCCAGGCTGTGCATCTGCGCGCTGATCTGCGGGTCGAGCTCCTGGTCCATCAACACGGTGGCCGCTTCGCGGACGATGCTGATGGCGCTCCAGAAGATATACAGGGCAATGCCGATGCCGAAGATGGCGTCCAGTTGCGGCCAGCCGTAACTGGCCAGTAGCAACGCCAGGAGAATACTGCTGTTGAGCAGCAGGTCCGAACGGTAGTGCAGCGAGTCGGCGCGAATCGCCGTGGAGCCGGTCAGCTTGACCACATGGCTCTGGAATAACAGCAGGGCGATGGTCACCGCCAGCGACAGCAGCATCACCGCGATGCCCAGGGCCGGTGCGCCAATTGGTTCAGGGTTGAGCAGGCGATCAATGGCGTGACTGCCGACTAAGACCGCGCTGGCGCCGATAAACAGCGCTTGGCCCAGCCCCGCCAAGGCTTCGGCTTTGCCATGGCCATAGCGGTGATCCTCATCGGCTGGGCGCAGGGCGTAGTGCACAGCGATCAGGTTGAGCAGCGAGGCGGCGCCGTCGAGCAGCGAGTCCGTCAGTCCTGCCAACAGACTGACCGAGCCACTGAGCCACCAGGCAATGGCTTTGGCCAGCGCCAGCGTAAGCGCAGCCGCCAACGCGGCGAAGGTCGCCAGGCGCATCAGGCGGGCGTGTTGCGGTTGTATATTCACGGGCTATCCAGAGTGGGGACGTTCTGCCAAGGCTAGCGCTAAATAACAAAAGCCCGTCGTAGAACGGGCTTTTGCTTCGCGCTTGTTGAGGCCTGCTTAGGCTGCTGGGCGCAGACCATAGGCCGCCAACTGCTCGGCACTGCCGCTGTGCTGGATCAGGCGTGGGTCATCGAGCGGCAGGCTGTGGCCCGTTTGCACTTCGATCAGTGCCTTGAGCTTGATCGGATCGACCTTGCCGTCAGCATCCACCACATTCTGCAGGTCTTGCGGGTCAACTTGCGAGGTCAGGCCGCCCGGTAGGTAGATCGCGCCGGTGGCGAAGTCGATACCAAAGGCGATTAGTCCAGGAATTACATAGAAGAGAATGCCGATTGCGTTGAGCCCAGCCACCATAGGGTCGATACGGCCTTCGATCTGGCCACGGCGATCCGGGAAGAACAGGGTGCCGCAGGCGGTCAGTTGAGTGAGCAGAGCGGCGACGATAAGGCCACCGATAACGCGGGTTTGGGTGCGCATTGAACATCTCCATGGAAAAAGTGGCGCAACTATACCAATGCCTGTATTGCAATGCCGCTGCGTCAGGCGCTGCCAGCGTTTTTTCGCGTAGCCATACCTAGCAGGTCAGACAGCACCGATGCCCCGCAGGTTCGCCGTTATAATCCTGCGCCTTGAATGGAGCCCGCATGAATTCCCTGCCAATCGATGTGCTGCTGCCTGAGCTGTGTCAGGCCCTTGCTCTACGTGATGAAGCGGTGCTGGAAGCGCCGCCCGGTGCCGGCAAGACCACCCGTGTGCCGCTGGCGCTGCTGACCCAGCCCTGGCTGGCCGGGCAGACCATCATCATGCTCGAGCCTCGGCGGCTGGCTGCGCGGGCTGCGGCCGAGCGGCTGGCCACCGAGTTGGGTGAAACGGTGGGGGAAACCGTCGGTTATCGCATCCGCCTGGACAGCAAGGTCGGCCCGCGCACCCGTATCGAGGTGGTCACCGAAGGCATCCTGGCGCGGCGGCTGCAGGACGACCCGGCGCTGGAAGGCGTCGGCCTGGTGATCTTCGATGAATTTCATGAGCGCAGTCTGGATGCCGACCTGGCGCTGGCGCTGTGCCTGAATGGTCGGGCGATGTTTCGCGGGGCGGATTCCGGAGAACTGCCGCTGAAGGTGCTGCTGATGTCGGCGACCCTGGAAGGCGAGCGGCTGGCTGGTTTGCTCGGCGATGCGCCGGTGCTGCGCAGCGAAGGGCGGATGTTCCCGGTGGATATCCGCTGGTGCGCGCCCTGGCAGACGGGCGAGTGGCTTGAGCCAAAAGTGCTGCAGTGTGTGTTGCAGGCGCTGGCCGATGAGCCGGGCAGCCTGCTGGTGTTTCTGCCGGGGCAGGCGGAGATTCGCCGGGTCAATGAGCAGCTGGCCGAATCCCTGGCCGGGCGCCGCGATGTGCTGCTCTGCCCGTTGCATGGCGAGCTGGACCTCAGCGCCCAGCGCGCCGCTATCGAACCCGCACCGCCGGGGCTGCGCAAGGTGGTGCTGGCGACCAACATCGCCGAAACCAGCCTGACCATCGATGGCGTGCGCGTGGTGATCGATGCCGGCCTGGCGCGGGTGCCGCGTTTTGACCCGAACAGCGGCATGACCCGCCTGGATACCCAGCGTATTTCTCGCGCCTCCGCCACCCAGCGCAGCGGCCGGGCCGGGCGCTTGCAGCCAGGCGTTTGTTATCGCCTGTGGTCGCAGGCGCAGCATGAACAGTTGGCAGCCTACGGCACGGCGGAAATGCTTCAGGCCGATCTCGCCGGTTTGGCGTTGCAACTGGTGCGCTGGGGCGTGCAGCCGGCCGAGCTGGCCTGGCTTGATCCACCACCGGCGGCGGCCTATGCCCAGGCCTTGGAGCTGCTGGCGCGATTGGGCGCGGTGGATGCCCAGGGCAAACTGACCGCCCACGGTCAGGCCATGGCCGAGCTGCCCACCCATCCACGCATCGCCCATCTGCTACTGCGCGGCCAGGAGCTGGGCCTGGGGCCATTGGCCTGCGATCTGGCGGCCTTGCTCGGCGAGCGCGACATTCTGCGCGGCGCAGGCGCTGATTTGCACAGCCGCCTGGCCCTGCTGGCGGGTGAGTCACGCGGCGCGCGCGGCAGCCAGGGCGGGGTGCAACGCGCGCGGCAACTGGCCCGGCAGTTTCAGGGTTACCTCAAGCGCCGGCCCAGTCCGCAGGCCGTCAGTGATCCCGAACATCCGCGCTGGCTGGGCGCGTTGCTGGCCTTTGCCTACCCGGATCGTATCGCCCAGCAGCGCCGCGCCGGGGGCGCGGAATATCGTCTGGCCAACGGCCGGGCGGCGCTATTTGCCGAGGTTGATGGCCTGATGAAGCACAGTTGGCTGGTGGTGGCGGACCTAGGCAGCCGCCAGGGCCAGCGTGAAGAACGCATCTACCTGGCCGCCGAGCTGGAACCGCAGTTGTTCGAAGGCGTGCTGGCCGAGCAGGTCAGCAATCTGGACGTGCTGGATTGGGATGAACGCGAAGGCGCCCTGCGCGCCGAACGCCAGCGCAAGGTCGGTGAGCTGGTGCTGTCACGCGAGGCGTTGACCGGGCTGGATGCGCAACAGCGCAGCCGCGCCATGCTCGGCCTGGTGCGGCGCAAGGGCCTGGCGCTGCTGCCCTGGACGCCGGAGCTGCGCCAGTGGCAGGCGCGAGTGGCGTTGCTGCGCACGCTGGATTTGGCCAGCAAAGACGCCAGCGAGTGGCCGGATGTCAGTGACGCTGCCTTGTTGGCGACGCTGGAGAGCTGGCTGCAGCCCTATCTGGATAACGTCACCCGGCTCAGCCATTTCGCCAGTCTGGATTTGCCCAGCCTGCTGCTGAATCTGCTGCCCTGGCCGCTGCCACAGCGCCTGGATGAACTGGCGCCGCGTAGCGTGCAGGTGCCATCCGGTTCGCGTATCAGCCTGGATTACAGCGAGCAGCCGCCAGTGTTGGCGGTGCGTTTGCAGGAGCTGTTCGGCCTGGCCGATACGCCGCGCATTGCCGGCGGCCGTCAGGTGGTCAAGTTGCACCTGTTGTCACCCGCGCGGCGGCCGGTGCAGGTGACTCAGGATCTGGCCAACTTCTGGCGCAGCACCTACGCCGAGGTGAAGAAAGACCTCAAGGGTAGGTACCCCAAGCACTATTGGCCGGATGATCCATTGATCGCCGAGCCCACCGCGCGGGCCAAGCCGCGTAAGTAGCTTTAGGGCAGGCGCAGATCTTCGCCGGCCGCCTGCAATTCGGCATAGGCCCGATCCAGTGCATCGCGCAGGGCTTCGGCGCCGGGCGCATGGCTGGAGACAATCAGCTTTAGCGGAATACGCTGCAGTTCCAGATACGGCAGCTCGGACATGCCCAGGCGTTTGCGCGCCTGCTCCACCGGAGTCTGGTAGTCGAGGAGAAAATCACCGCGACGGCGCTGGAGCATTTCCAATGCGGCGGTATGGGTACCGGTGCGGTGCTGCTCTACGGCCAGTTGCGGGTCGTTGAGCATTTCGTTGACCGGCTGCCAGTAGGTGTAGCCGCTGATCATGATCACCCCACGCCCCTTGAGATCGTCCGGCAGGCGCGGCACCAGGGTGTCGCGGCGGAAATACAGGTTGAGCACGATCTCGCCCAGCAGGGTATTGGTTTCCAGGGTGTGCTCGCGTAGTTCGATTTTGCCCGGCGCCCCCGGCCAGACCTGCACGCTGCCATCCTGCAGGGCGTTGTACAGCCGCGCACTGGGGTAGGAACGCAGCTCGGCGCGGTAGCCGGCGTGTTCCAACAGGCGCTTGCTCAGCTGCAGCATGGCGCCCTTGGAACGGCCTTGGCTGTCGGTGTAGGAGTAGGGTGGAAATTCGTAATAACCGACTTGCACCAATGGTCGTTGATCATCGGCGGGAGCGGCGAGGCTGGAGCTGCAATACAGGGCTGCAGCCAGTGCAAGGCAGAGAAATCGTGGCATCAAATGGGTACGTACTGCGGCTATCTGCCGTCTTTTCGTTATAAAAGTGTCACATTTGGCGAGCATGGCTAACTGCCAGCAGCTTTGTCCAGTGACTTGCTGAAAAAGCTTAGTCCAGCGTCGGCAACAGCAGGCGTGCGAGCACCGGCAGATGGTCGGAAATCCCTAGGCTGTCGTGCTGGCGTACCCGGCTGTCGAGTAGCGTCAGTTGCGGGCTGTGGAACAGGTAGTCGAGGGTACGATCCGGGCCGCTCACGGCTGGATCATTGGGGTAGTGGGTATACCAGCGCATCTGTTCGGCGCCGCTGGCCTGCTCCAGGCTCGGCACCATCGGGTAGCGCTCAGCCAGTTGCTGCAACTCACTGGTGGGGCTGTACCAGCTGCGCTGGCTTGCAGGCAGGCGCTGGTATTGGCCGGGCGGCAGCAGGTTGAAGTCACCGCCAATAACCCAGGGCGTGCCGTCGGCCTTGAGCTGGTCGAGCAGGCTGCTGGTCATGGCCACCTGGCGTTGCATGGTGTCATTGCCCTGGGCGAAGGCATCCAGGTGGGTGTTGATGGCGACCAACTCGCCGCCGCCACGTACCGGCAGATGGCTGACCAGCAGGGCGCGCTTGAGGTTGAACTGGCGGCTGATCGGGTTGGCGGGCATCAGCGGCAGTTGCAGGCGTTCGGCGTGGGATATCTGGAAGCGGCTGAGGGTGCCCAGCTGCATGCCGACGCTGCCGAGAATCTGCGGGTGCGGCACGAAGGCGGCCTTCCAGTAGTAGGCCTGGCTGCTGCATGGGTAGAGGTCGCTCAGGCGCTCATGCAGGAGCGCCAGCTGGTTCTGGTAGTCGGTGGCTTTGGCGCCGTTGTGCAGCTCCTGCAGCAGGACGATATCGGGCTGCTCGTCACGCAGAATGCGCGCCACTTCATCCAGGGTAAACGCCAGGTCTTGCGCGCTGGGGCGTTGGTCGGGGCCAGTGCCGTCGGCCAGGTCGTACCAGAACACATAGCGCTTGCCGGCCAGGTATTGGATGTTCCAGGTCATCACTTTCAGGGCCTGGCCCGGTTGCAGTTGCGGCGCACTGGTTTGGCAGCTCACGGGGGCAGCTTCGCGGGCGGCCGGGTGCCAGGTCAGGCTGTAGATCAGCGCCGCCAGCACACAGCACAGGCTGGCCAGGCTGAGCAGGAAAAGGCGCAGGAGTCGGGGCAGGGGCATAAACAGGCTCGCCAGCGAGTGAACTATGCTGAGGGAGCATACCGGAGATGGGTGGCGCTGCCGATGTTGCAGCGCCTTGCCCGGGTGCTTCAGGAGGTCACATGAATAGCCCAACGATTGCCCAGCGCAGCCCCTATGCGGTTGCGGTCACCGCCGGCAACGACTACTTCTGGTGCCGCTGCGGGCTAAGCGCCGCACAGCCTTTCTGCGACGGCAAGCATAAAGGCAGCGATTTTACCCCGCTGAAATACCACGCGGACGAGGACGCCACTCTGTACTTTTGTGGCTGCAAGCACACCCAGACGCCGCCCTGTTGCGATGGCAGCCATAACAGGTTGTAGTAACGGCTTTTGCAGTAACTGGGTCGGAGACAGGTTATGTACCGCAAGGTGTTTGCCAACAAGGTATTCGACCGCAAGGTTGTGGTGATTACGGGCGGCTGTGCCGGCATCGGTCGGGCACTGGCCATGCGTTTGGCGCAGGCCGGCGCGCGCCTGGTGATCTTTGATCTGCAGCAGCAGGCGCTCGACAGCCTGGTGCAGCACCTGGCCGATCACCACAATGCCGAGGCCCTCGGCGTGCTCTGCGATGTGGCCGATGCTGCAGCGGTGGAGCGGGCGATAGCGCTGACCGTCGAGCGTTTCGGCGGTATCGATGTGCTGGTCAACAACGCCGGGATTACCCACCGCAGCAGCTTTGCCGACACCGAGCTGGCGGTGTTTCAGCGGATCATGGCCGTCAACTATTTTGGCGCGCTGCACTGCACCAAGGCCGCGCTGCCCAGCCTGATCGCCCGCAGTGGGCAGATCATCGTGCTCAGCTCGCTGTCTGGCTTCGCCCCGCTGCTTTATCGCAGCGCCTACAACTCCAGCAAGCATGCCTTGCATGGGCTATTTGAAACCCTGCGTTATGAACTGAAAGGCTCCGGGGTCAATGTGATGCTGGTGTGCCCCGGCTTTACCGCCACCGATTTGCGCAAGAATGCCCTGGTTGGCGATGGTTCGGTGGCCGCGCAACCGCCCTTGGCAATGGGCAAGGTGGCCTCGCCGCAGGATGTTGCCGAGGCGATCTACCAGGGCGCCTTGAAGCGTCGTCGGCTGCTGGTGCTGTCCAATGTCGACTGGCGCGCGCGGGTGCTGGCGCGGTTCTTCCCGCGGCTGTTCGAGCGGGTGCTGTTGCCGCGCCTATCCGGCTTGAAGCCGCAGCGTGCAGGACGTTCCTGATGCGCCGCGCATGGCCCGCTCTACTGCTGTTACTCGGCGCATCGTTGCAGGCCGAGGAGCCACCAGCGCTGCTGGTGATGACCGATATCTGGCCGCCTTTTCGTATGCAGGAGGGCGATGGCGCATTGAGCGGGCTGGATATTGATTTGCTCGATCAGCTCAGCCAGCGCACCGGACTGCGCTTCGAGGTGCAGCGCGCACCCTGGGCGCGCGGCCTGGCGGCGCTGCAGAACGGTAAGGCCGACTTGATGACCGGGCTGGCGAAAACCCCTGAGCGCGAAGGCTATATCCATTACCTGCCGCAGCCGTACTACGCCTGTGCGCCGCGTTTTTATGCTGCGCCCGCGCAGGCCAAGGCGCTGCAGAGCTATAGCCAGTTAGCCAGTCTGACGATTGGTCATGTGCTGGAATCGGCGTATTTCGAACCCTTTGATTCGGATCAGCAGCTGCGTAAAACCGCGGTCAACACGGAAAACCAGCTGCTGGAAATGCTTGTGCGCGGCCGCCTGCAAACGGTGATCGGCACCGATTGCCAGGTCGACTATGAGCTACGTGATGCGCGCTGGAATGGCCGTATTGCCAAGGCGGCGTTTCAGCCCGAGGCGCGTACCGATTTGTATATCGGCTTCTCTCGTCAGCGCGGCTTGCAGGCGCAATACCAGCAGGTGACTCAGGCCCTGGCGCAGATGCAGGCCGAGGGGTGGATTGCCAAGGCAGCGCAGCGCTACCAGTCCGCTGCGCCTTGAGCGTCGATGCTTTCAGCCATCAATGTTCGTGCGGCTCGATATACAGCTCGTAGACCATTTCCAGATCCCAGAACGCCGCCTCGATCTTGTGCCCGTCGAGATCGCGGACAAAGCAGCCGTAATAGGGCTCGCCATATTCTGCACGCGGGCCGGGGGCGCCTTCGTCGCTGGCGCCGGCCTCCAGGGCGGCCTGATAGAAGTCATGTACGGCAGCCCTGTTCGACGCGACAAAGCCAAAGTGGCTGCCGTTGCCGATACTCGCCGGCTTGCCGTTGATCGGCGTCTGCACCCAGAACTCCGGGTATTCGCGGCCGTAGGCGACTGCGCCAGGGTGGGCGAGTATGCGTTTGCAGCCGAGGGTGGCGAGTACCTGATCGTAGAAGGCGGTGGCCTTGTCGAACTGGTTGGTACCGATGGAGATATGCGAAAGGATGCTGGGGTTGGCATCAGCCATGGGCCTGTCCTCCTTGGGTGTCGCTGGCGTTCACTCGACTTCAGGCTGGGCGCTGCGCAGCATAAATAGACGAAACAGCACTACGCTTGAGAATAGTTGTAAAAAGCGACTTGCGCAGTCCAGCAGCAAACTGGCCAGGGCGTTGTCGGCGAAGGTGGCGCTGGAGTGGCTCCAGCCATCGAGCAACCACAGCGGCAGCATGACGATCAGGATGCAGCCGAGCATGGGCCAGAAGTAACCGTTGCTCAGTTGGAAACTATCGTGCAGTGCCTTCATCGGGCTCAGGCCGCGCAACACCAGCAGGTATTCGGCAAACGCCAGTTTGACCATCAGCCAGATTCCCGGCAGCACAAACAGCGATGCGCCGAGCAGAATCGCCAGGGTATTGAGGCCCGCCAGCAGGGCAAAACTTGGCCACAGACGCAGGCTGGCGGCCAGCAGGTCACGGGCGCGCGGTTGCAGGCCCTGGCTGCGCGCATCGAGAAACAGAATCAGCGCAGCGCTGTACAGCGGGTAGAACAGCAAGCCGGCGAGCAGGCGCCAGAGCGTCGCGGATTCGGCGGCCACCAGGCTGGTGACCTGCTGTAGCAGCAGGCCTTCGAGCACGATCAACGGCAGGCACAGACGGGCAATCGCCGCCAGGTTGTGGCTGAAGAAATACCAGGAGTCGCGCAGGGCGGAGAGCATATTCATGGGGGCAAGTCGGACTCGAATTCAGGCTCGCACTCTAGCTGATCCTGCTTGCCGCACCCAGTAACGCGGCCAGCAGATCCGCGCTGGTAAGCACCTCGGCATATTCATCACGCAAGTTGGCCATAGCCATGGCGTGTACCTCATCGGCGCTGCGCAGCTGCCCGTAATAGTCGGTCTTGGCGAAGGTGTAGCAGGCATCCGCCACCACTTGGGTGATAAAGCCCAGGTTGCTGGCGCTGCGTGCGGTGGCTTCGACCGAGTTCTCACTGGCCACACCGACAATGACCAGGTGGCGAATGTTGCGGGCATGCAGCCAGCGCTCAAGGCCGCTGTGGGTAAAGGCGTCGGTCACGTTTTTCTCGAACACCTGCTCGGTAGCCCGTGGCGCCAATGCTGGTTGGAATAGTGCGCCACGTTGCCCTGGCGCAAACACCGAGTCGGCCTGACGGGAAATATGACGGATATGCACCAGCGGCAGGCCCGCACTGCGCCAGTATTCCAGTAGCTGAGCGATGCAGGCTTCGGCATCAGGGTTGTTGCGCGGCGTGCTAACGCCCTGGATGCCTTGCTGCATATCGATAATCAGCAGTGCTGGGGTTTCTGGCGTATTGGCAGGGCTTGGATGCATTTCGACCGTCCTTGGCTGTGGGCTGGCATACTGCGCGCTGACTTTAACCTGAGGGCTTTCTGCCCGTCAGCCGCATGATGAGGATTACCGGTGAAGAAGATCGCCGTATTCGCCGATGTACAGAACCTCTATTACACCGTGCGCCAGGCCTATGGTTGTCATTTCAACTACGCCGCGCTGTGGGCCGATATCAGCCAGCATGGGCAGATTGTCGAAGCCTACGCCTACGCCATCGACCGCGGTGACCAGAAGCAGCAGCAGTTTCAGCAGATCCTGCGCAACCTCGGTTTTACCGTAAAGCTCAAACCCTTTATCCAGCGCAGCGACGGCTCGGCCAAGGGCGATTGGGATGTCGGTATCACCATCGACATCATGGACGCCGCGCCGCGTGTTGATGAGGTGGTATTGGCCTCCGGTGACGGCGACTTCGACCTGCTGCTGGACAAGATTCGCGGCAGTTATGGCGTCGAGGCGGTGGCCTATGGCGTGCCAGGTCTGACCGCACAATCGCTGGTGCGTGCGGCCAGTCGCTACGTGCCGATCGACGGCGCACTGCTGCTGAGAAACTGATCGATGCTTGCCGATTCCATCGCGGTACTCGACTTTGAAACCACTGGTATGTCGCCGGCCCAGCAGGCGCGCGCCACCGAAATTGGCGTGGTGATCGTCGAGGAAGGGCGGATTGTCGCGCGCTACCAGAGCCTGATGAACAGCGGCGCCTGGGTGCCGCCGTTTATCGAGCAGCTCACTGGTATCAGCAACGCCATGCTGCGCACCGCACCGCCTGCCGCGCAGGTGATGCAGGAAGTGGCGGAGTTTGTCGGCGACCGTCCGCTGCTGGCGCATAACGCCAGTTTCGACCAGAAGTTCTGGGACGCCGAGCTGGCGCTGATTCGCCGTAAGCGTGTACAGCCGTTTGCCTGCTCGCTGCTGTTGTCACGCCGCCTGTTGCCCATGGCGCCCAGCCACAAACTGGGCAACCTCAATCAGTGGATCGGCCTGCCCGATACCGGCAAGGCGCACCGCGCGCTAGCCGATGCGGAAATGGCGGCCAATCTGACCTGCTTTATGGCGATGCTGTTGCGTGAGCGGCACGGCATTACCGAGATTTCCCATGAGCTGCTGTGCAACCTGCAGCGGGTGCCAGCGGCGAAGATGTCGCTGGCGTTGCAGAAAATTCGCGACCACGCATTCAGCTAGCGAACGCCAGCTGCAATAAAAAGGCTGCCATTAGGCAGCCTTTTTGCGTTTCAGCAGGGCTTAGTTCTGCGCCAGCTTCTGCTGGTACTGGGCGAGCATCTTCTGTGCGTGGGCCACTTCCAATGCTTCCATGGCGTTGATCGGTTTGATCGCCACGGCGCGCTTGAGGTGTTGCAGGGCCTTGGCTTGTTCGTCGTCGCCGTATACGTAGGTCAGGGCGTTGGCGTATTCGTAATGGCCGATGGGCAGGTCATCCTGGGCCTGGAAGCTGCGGCTGAAGTACTTCTCCATATTGTCGGCGCTGACGCCGTAGGTCATGCGCCCGACCATCTTGCCAACCTTGCGGATTACCCCAGCCTCATAGCCGCCATACAGGGCCAGGGCGAACGGCTGCTGCGGGTGTTTGGCCAGCAGGGCCTTGAGTTCGTTGGGGATCTGCGAGGTGTAGCCGCGCTTGAGCACTACCGGCACTGACAGTTCCTCGCCCAGGCGTGCCTTGGCATAGACGCGGCCGAATTGTGCAGCCACGTCGGCTTGAACCAGCTCACCGGCCTGGTCGGTGTAGGTGATTACTTCTTCCAGCAGGCGGTGCTTCTCTTCCTGCTCTGGCACCAGAAACATGGCGTAGATGACCTGCGCGAACATCGCCGGGATCTGCCCGCCAACCCCTAGGGCCAGGCCCTGTTGCTTGGCCTCGGCGAAGTCGCCGCGAAACACCAGGCGCCAGACATCCTGCAGTTTTGCGGCGTAGAGCTCGGCTTCCTCCGGTTTGCCGGTAAAACCGGTATTGGCCAGTACGGTTTTTTCCAGTGCCTGAGGATGGGTGGTGGCCATGGTCACTACCCAGTCGGCGTCGGGGAAGGGGTAGTCAGTACCAAAGCCGCGCGTCAGTTGCGGCCAGGCCTGGCGCAGCTTGTCGCCCGAATAGTCATAGGCGCTTTGGTCGTAAGGGAAGGGCTTCCAGCTGTCGGCGGCGACAGCGCTGAAGCTGCAGGCGGCAAGTAAGGCAATAAGTGTGCGGCGCATGGTGATGACCTGATTGTTGTAGGTATGCGCCGATCATAGAGCGCTGCCGCCCGCGCCCCACCCATCCAAGGATGAGTTGCGCGGGTTTTCAGTGCGCCGGGTACGCGCCCGCGCCGACCTTAAGCATGGCTGTCCTTGTGCTGGAACTGTCGGCGGTACTGGTTGGGTGACAGTTCCGTGTGCTGACGAAACAGCCGCGCGAAGAAGCTGGCATCGTCGTAACCCACTTCATAGCTGATGGTCTTGATGCTTTTGCGGGTGGCGCTGAGCAAGCCCTTGGCAGTTTCGATGCGCAGGCGCTGCAGGTAATGCAGCGGCTTGTCGCCAGTGGCGGTCTGGAAACGGCGCATAAAGTTGCGGATGCTCATGCCGTGCTCGCGAGCGACATCCTCGAAGCGGAACTTGTCGGCGAAGTGATCTTCCAGCCACTGCTGGATCTGCAGGATGGTCATGTCGTGGTGCAGCTTCTGCCCGCCAAAGCCGATGCGGCCGGGGGCGTAGTTGCGCTGCACTTCATACAGAATGTCGCGGGCCACGCCCTGGGCCACGCTGGCGCCGCAGAAACGTTCGATCAGGTAGATATACAGATCGCAGGCCGAGGTCACGCCGCCTGCGCAGTACAGGTTGTCGGCATCCGACAGGTGCTTTTCCTGATTGAGCAGCACCTTGGGGAAGCGTTCGGCAAACTCGTTGAAGAAGCGCCAGTAGGTGGTCGCTTCCTTACCGTCGAGTAGGCCAGCCTGGGCCATCCAGAACACCCCGGTGGCCTCGCCGCATATCGCGCTGCCGGCGGCGTGGCGCTGTTTCAGCCAGCTGAGCACTTGTGGGTGGCGTTGGCACAGCGCGTCGAAGTCATCCCAGAAGGCTGGCAGGATAATCACGTCGGCATCTGCCAGCGCGCCATCGACCGGGATCAGCACATCGCTGAAGCTACGCACCGGCTTGCCATCCGGGCTGACCAGGTGGATTTCGAAGGTCGGCGTCAGGCCCAGGCCCTGCTGTTTGCCGTAGCGCAGGCTGGCCATATGGAAGAAGTCCTTGGCCTGCATCAGGGTCGAGGCGAACACGCCTTCGGTGGCAAGAATGCTGACGCGGTGCAGCGGCGCTGGTGACTGAATAGGCATAGATATTGTTCTTATTAAGGCTAAGTGGTCATGAGCTGGCTGGATCGTCTTATTTTTTGGCGCTTGTGTCCAGTGTGACCAAGCGTTTGCTTGGCTAAAGTCGAGGCCAGTTTAAAACCGCCCATATTTGTAGGTATTGCCATGATCCCCAGAACGATTTTCAGCTCCGAACACGAACAATTTCGCGACAGCGTGCGCAAGTTCCTTGAGCAGGAAGCCGTGCCTTTCCACCATCAATGGGAAAAGGATGGGCATATCGACCGTGCGCTTTGGAACAAAGCGGGGGAGGCGGGGATGCTCTGTTCGCATATCCCGGAAGAGTACGGCGGTATGGCGGCGGATTTTCTCTACAGCACCGTGGTGATCGAGGAAGTCGGCCGCCTGGGTCTTACCGGTATTGGTTTCTCGCTGCACTCGGACATCGTCGCGCCCTACATCCTGCATTACGGTAGCGAGGCGCAGAAGCAGCATTACCTGCCCAAGCTGGTGTCCGGCGAGATGGTCACCGCCATCGCCATGACCGAGCCGGGTGCCGGCTCCGACCTGCAGGGTGTAAAAACCACCGCGGTGCTGGATGGCGATGAGTATGTGATCAACGGCTCTAAGACCTTTATCACCAACGGCTTTCTGGCTGACCTGGTAATTGTGGTGGCCAAGACCGATCCGAAAGCCGGGGCCAAGGGCACCAGCCTGTTTCTGGTCGAGGCTAATACGCCAGGCTTCTCCAAGGGCAAGCGCTTGGAAAAGGTCGGTATGAAGGCGCAGGACACCTCCGAGCTGTTCTTCCAAGATGTGCGCGTGCCCAAGGAAAACCTACTGGGGCAGGCCGGAATGGGCTTCGCCTATCTGATGCAGGAGCTGCCGCAGGAGCGCCTGACTGTCGGTATCGGTGCGCTGTCCTCGGCCGAGGCGGCGCTGCAGTGGACCCTGGAGTACACCCGCGAGCGCAAGGCATTCGGCAAGCCGATTGGTGACTTCCAGAACACCCGCTTCAAGCTGGCGGAAATGGCCACGGAAATTCAGATCGGCCGGGTGTTTGTCGACCGCTGCCTGGAGCTGCATCTGCAGGGCAAGCTGGATGTGCCAACCGCTGCGATGCTCAAGTACTGGGGTACCGATCTGCAGTGCAAGGTGCTGGATGAGTGCGTGCAGCTGCACGGCGGCTACGGTTATATGTGGGAATACCCGGTGGCGCGCGCCTGGGCCGATGCGCGGGTACAGCGCATCTACGCTGGCACCAACGAGATCATGAAAGAGATCATCGCCCGCTCGTTGTAATCAGGCGCTGAACAAAAGAAGCCCGGCAAATGCCGGGCTTCTTTTGTTCTGTGGGTGAGTTAGGGCGCTGGGTTGGGCTGGGCTTTGTGAATAGCCTCGATGCCAGCCAGTACCTCGGCAGAGAGTGTTAGCTCGCTACTGGCCAGGTTGCTGTCCAGTTGCTCCAGGTTGGTCGCGCCGATGATATTGCTGGTGACAAAGGGCTGCGCGGTGACAAAGGCCAGGGCCATCTGCGCTGGATCAAGACCATGCTCGCGCGCCAGAGCAACGTAACGTGTGCAGGCGGCTTCTGACTCTGGGTTGGTGTAGCGGGTAAAGCGGCTAAACAGGCTGATCCGGGCATTGGCCGGGCGTGCGCCGTCAGCGTACTTGCCGGAGAGCATGCCGAAGGCCAGGGGCGAGTAAGCCAGCAAGCCACATTGTTCGCGTAGGGCGATTTCTGCCAGGCCCACTTCAAAGCTGCGGTTGAGCAGGTTGTAGGGGTTTTGGATCGATACGCTGCGCGGCCAGCCGCGTTGTTCGGCCAGTTGCAGAAATTTCATGGTGCCCCAGGGCGTTTCGTTGGACAGGCCGATATGGCGGATCTTTCCGGCCTTGACCTGCTCGTCCAGGGCTTCGAGGGTTTCTTCCAGTGGGGTGAATTCGCTGTCCTGGTGGCGATAGCCGAGCTGGCCGAAGTAGTTGGTCGGGCGTTCCGGCCAGTGCAGTTGGTAGAGGTCGATCCAGTCGGTCTGCAGGCGCTTGAGGCTGGCATCCAGCGCTTGGGCGATATGCGCGCGGTTGTGTTTGAGCTGGCCGCCACGGATGTAACCGATGCCATTGCCAGGGCCGGCGATCTTGCTGGCCAGCACCCAGTCAGCACGATCACCACGTTGCTTGAAGTAGTCGCCGATGATCTGCTCGGTCTTGCTGTAGGTCTCGGCCCGTGGCGGCACCGGGTACATCTCAGCGGTATCGATGAAATTTACCCCGTAAGCCTTGGCGCGTTCGATCTGGGCGATGCCCTCGCTAGAGCTGTTCTGCTCGCCCCAGGTCATGGTGCCCAAGCACAGGCTGCTGACCTTGAGATCGGTGCGGCCGAGTTGACGGTAATCCATTGCAAGCTCCTTGAAAAAGCGGATTGGCATAATCGTGTTGAAATTCTCCGCGCAATCTGCATAATTGCGCACCTCTTTCTGCAGTGGAAGTGATGCGCCGCCTGCCGAAGAATCTTGCCGTATTACGGACGCGCTGACCCGAGCCCCCGATAGCGCCTGTTTTCGGCTGCCTTTGACTTGTCAAAGTACGCACTATTCAGTAAGATCCGCCGTCTTATTTATCAGGGCGGCCCCTGAGGCTATAAAGAATGAAAACTTTTACTGCTAAACCGGAAACAGTTAAGCGCGACTGGTTTGTCGTCGACGCTGCAGGTCAGACCCTGGGTCGTCTGGCTACCGAAGTTGCAAGCCGTCTGCGTGGCAAGCACAAGCCTGAATACACTCCGCACGTTGATACCGGTGACTACATCGTCATCATCAACGCTGAGCAGATTCGCGTTACCGGTGCCAAGACCACTGACAAGATGTACTACTCCCACTCCGGTTTCCCGGGCGGCATCAAGTCGATCAACTTCGAAAAGCTGATCGCTAAAGCCCCTGAGCGCGTGATCGAGACCGCGGTTAAAGGCATGCTGCCGAAGAACCCGCTGGGTCGCGACATGTATCGTAAGCTGAAAGTGTATGCGGGCGCTGCTCACCCCCACACTGCTCAGCAGCCCCAAGAACTGAAGTTTTAACGGAATAGTTCATTATGTCGGCGACTCAAAATTACGGCACTGGCCGTCGCAAGACTGCAACCGCTCGCGTTTTCCTGCGTGCGGGCACTGGCAAAATCTCCATCAACAATCGCACTCTTGATGGTTTCTTCGGTCGCGAAACTGCCCGCATGGTAGTTCGTCAGCCGCTGGAACTGGTTGAGATGACCGAGAAGTTCGATATCTTCGTTACCGTTATCGGTGGCGGCGTAAGTGGCCAGGCTGGCGCAATCCGCCACGGCATCACTCGTGCCCTGATGGACTACGACGAAGCGCTGCGTCCTGCACTGCGTAAAGCTGGCTTCGTGACTCGCGATGCCCGTGAAGTTGAACGTAAGAAGGTTGGTCTGCGTAAAGCGCGTAAGCGTCCGCAGTACTCCAAGCGTTAATTCGCTACCTGCGTTCCAAAAAGCGCCCAGTTTCCTTTCGGAACTGGGCGTTTTTTATGGGCGATGATTTAGTCTGCGGCATCATGCCGCAGCAGTGAGTGCCGTGATTTGCAAGGCGTTGCGTCCCTTATGACTGGGTAATTACCTTGTCAGTAAAGGGGCTTTTCTTTACCATTCGGCAACTTTTTGTGCGATCTGAAACTTACCGAGTATAGGCCTGCTTAAAAGGCCATAAAGCTGATGGGAGACGACTGAATGAGCAATGACGGCGTGAATGCAGGCCGGCGTCGCTTTCTGGTAGCGGCCACCTCTGTGGTGGGCGCTGCAGGAGCGGTGGGTGCCGCGGTCCCGTTCGTAGGGTCCTGGTTCCCAAGCGCCAAGGCTAAAGCTGCCGGAGCACCTGTAAAGGTGAACGTCAGCAAGATCGAGCCGGGCCAGCAAATGGTTGCCGAGTGGCGGGGGCAGCCGGTGTTTATCGTGCGCCGTACCGAGGAGATCCTCAGCAACCTGGTCAAGCTTGAGCCGCAACTGGCCGACTTTGACTCCAAGGCGTCTGAGCAGCCGAGCTATGTCGATCCGAAAACCCGTTCGATCAAGCCGGAAGTGCTGCTGCTGGTAGGTCTATGCACCCACCTGGGTTGCGCGCCGTCCTTCCGTCCGGAAGTGGCACCTGCTGACCTCGGTGCTGATTGGGTCGGTGGCTATTTCTGCCCATGCCACGGTTCGCGCTACGACCTCGCTGGTCGCGTGTACAAGGCTCAGCCTGCGCCCTTGAACCTGCCGGTGCCGCCGCACACGTATGAGTCGGATGATGTGATCATCATCGGTGTGGATCAGGAGAAAGCATGATGAGTAAATTCATGGAATGGGTTGATGCGCGCTTTCCCGCGACCAAGATGTGGGAAGACCATCTGTCCAAGTACTACGCGCCAAAGAACTTCAATTTCTTCTACTTCTTCGGCTCCCTGGCGCTGCTGGTATTGGTCAATCAGATCGTTACCGGTGTCTGGCTGACCATGAGCTACACCCCGTCGGCTGAGCAGGCGTTTGCTTCGGTCGAATACATCATGCGTGATGTGGAGTACGGCTGGATTCTGCGCTACCTGCACTCCACCGGTGCTTCGGCGTTCTTCGTGGTGGTCTACCTGCACATGTTCCGCGGTCTGCTCTACGGTTCCTACCAGAAGCCGCGTGAGCTGGTGTGGATCTTCGGCATGCTGATCTACCTGATGCTGATGGCCGAAGCCTTTATGGGTTACCTGCTGCCGTGGGGCCAGATGTCCTACTGGGGCGCCCAGGTGATCATCTCGCTGTTCGGTGCCATTCCGGTGATCGGTGCGGACCTGACTCAGTGGATCCGTGGTGACTACCTGATCTCCGGGATTACCCTGAACCGCTTCTTCGCCCTGCACGTTGTGGCCCTGCCGATCGTGATTCTCGGTCTGGTGGTGTTGCACATCCTGGCGCTGCATGAAGTCGGTTCGAACAACCCGGACGGCGTCGACATCAAGAAGAACAAGGACGAGAACGGTATTCCGCTCGACGGCATCGCCTTCCACCCGTACTACACCGTGAAAGATATCGTCGGTGTTGTGGTGTTCCTGTTTATCTTCTGCTTCGTGATCTTCTTCTTCCCGGAAATGGGTGGTTATTTCCTCGAGAAGCCGAACTTCGAAGCGGCCAACCCGTTCAAGACCCCTGAGCACATTGCCCCGGTTTGGTACTTCACCCCGTTTTACGCGATTCTGCGTGCGGTGCCGGACAAGCTGCTCGGTGTAATTGCCATGGGTGCGGCTATTGCAGTGCTGTTCGTGCTGCCGTGGCTGGACCGTAGCCCGGTCAAGTCGATGCGCTACAAGGGCTGGATGAGCAAGGTCTGGCTGCTGATCTTCTGCGTATCTTTCGTGATTCTCGGCGTGTTGGGCGTATTGTCGCCAACCCCAGGCCGTACGCTGCTGTCGCAGGTGTGTACCTTCCTGTACTTCGCGTACTTCATCCTGATGCCGTTCTATACCAAACTCGAGAAGACCAAACCGGTTCCGGAAAGGGTGACTGGCTGATGAAGAAGCTATTTGCTGCACTCGTAATTGCTGCAATGCCGGCGCTGGCTTTGGGCGCTGGCAGTGGCTACCCACTGGATAAAGTGGATATCGATCTGGCTGATAAAGCGGCTCTGCAGGATGGCGCGCGTACGTTCGCCAACTACTGCATGGGTTGCCACTCGGCGCAATATCAGCGCTATGAGCGTGTTGCTGATGACATTGGTGTTCCCCATGAAATCATGCTGGAGAACTTGGTGTTCACCGGTGCGAAGATTGGCGAGCACATGAATATCGGCATGCAGCCAGCTGATGCTAAAGCCTGGTTTGGTGCTGCGCCGCCGGATCTGACTCTGGTTGCCCGTGTGCGTGGTAACGATTGGCTGTACACCTACCTGCGCACCTTCTACGACGATCCAAGTCGTCCGCTGGGTGCCAACAACAAGGTCTTCCCGAACGTCGGCATGCCGAACGTGCTGGTGGGCCTGCAGGGTAAGCAGGTGATTGGTTGCAAGCAGGTGCAAGTGGTTGAGGATGGCAAGAAGCTGTTCGATCCACTGACCGGCACCCCGATCACTCACGAAGCCTGTGACCAGTTGACTGTTGAGCCGAAGACCGGCCAGCTGAGCACTGAAGAGTTTGACGAGAAGATCCAGAACCTGGTGACCTTCCTCGCCTACTCGGCCAACCCGGTCAAGTTGAAAAGTCAGCGCATCGGTACCTACGTTCTGCTGTATCTTGCCTTCTTCTTCGTATTCGCCTATCTGCTCAAGCGCGAGTACTGGAAGGACGTGCATTAATCCGTAGCATCTCCGCTGTTGACCTGCGCGCCCCTTTGGGCGCGCAGGTTTTGTACCCTGCCATCCCTGGCGGCTACCCCTGCGGGGCCGTCGCAAGCGACGTCAAAAATTGCTCCGGCAATTTTTTCTGCTTCACATAACTTTATAAGCGAGGAGGACCGCCATGGGCGTGACCAATCGGTTGGCCTGTTACTCCGACCCCGCCGACCACTATTCCCACCGCGTACGCATTGTGCTCGCCGAGAAGGGTGTCAGCGCCGAGATCATCAGTGTCGAAAAGGGCCGTTACCCGGCCAAGCTGCTGGAGGTTAATCCCTACGCCAGCCTGCCGACCCTGGTGGATCGCGATTTGGCTCTGTATGAGTCGACTGTGGTGATGGAATACCTGGATGAGCGTTACCCGCATCCGCCGTTGTTGCCGGTGTATCCGGTGGCTCGAGCCAATAGCCGTCTGCTGATTCATCGCATTCAGCGCGACTGGTGCGCGCAGGTGGACCTGATTCTTGATCCGCGCAGCAAGGAGCCGGCCCGTGCGCTGGCGCGCAAGGAGCTGCGCGAGAGCCTGACGGGTGTGTCGCCGCTGTTTGCCGACAAGGCCTATTTCCTCAGTGAGGAATTGAGTCTGGTGGATTGCTGCCTGCTGCCGATTCTTTGGCGTTTGCCGATTCTGGGGATAGAGTTGCCAAAGCCGGCCAAGCCGTTGCTGGACTACATGGAGCGTCAGTTTGCTCGTGAAGCGTTCCAGGCCAGTCTGTCGCCTGTCGAACGTGATATGCGTTAACCCGAGGAGGTAGTGATGAAGTCGAGTCGTCCTTATCTGGTTCGTGCCCTCTATGAGTGGATCGTGGACAACGACTGCACCCCGCACCTGCTGGTCAATGCCGAATTTGCCGGTGTGCAGGTGCCTGCCGGGTTTGCCAGTGATGGCCAGATCGTGCTGAATGTCTCGCCTACAGCCGTGCGTCATTTGCATATGGATAACGAGGCAGTGAGCTTCGAGGGGCGTTTTGCCGGCGTGCCGCAAAGCCTGTATATCCCCGCAGCTGCCGTGCTGGCGATCTATGCGCGGGAGAATGGCCAGGGCATGGTGTTTGATGCGGAATCCTCGATGCTCGATGCTGAAGAGATCGAAGACCCGGATGAGCAAAACCCGCCAGATGATGAGCCGCCGCGCCCCAGTGGCAGGCCTAGTCTGAAAGTGGTCAAGTAAAGATAAAAAAGGCGATCCGAAGATCGCCTTTTTTATTGCCGCCGCACAAGCGCTGCCTGAATGCTGCGATCAGTTGACGTACTCGAACAGCTTCACCACTTTCTGCACGCCGGAGACGCTTTGCACCAGGTTGGTGGCGTGAGTGGCTTCGGCCTGCGAGACCACGCCGAGCATGTAGACGATGCCGTTCTCGGTGATCACCTTGATGCGCGAACCGGGCACGCTGCTGTCGGCAAGCATCTGGGTCTTGATGCGGCTGGTCAGTAGCGAATCGTTGCTGCGCACCAGCAGCGAGGTGGGGTTCAGCACCTGCAGTTCGTTATGCACCTTCTTCACGTTGTTGACCTTGCGCGCGGCCTGCTCGGCCATGGCCTTGAGGTCGCTGCGTGGGGTCTGGCCGGCGAGCAGCACCACACCGTTGTAGCTGGTCACCACAATGCGCGAGGTCGGGCTGGTCAGGTCAATATGTGCACGGGCCACGCTGGAACTGACCTCGGAAGGGATGAACTGGTCGTCGATCTTGTTACCGACGCTGCGGTTACCGCAGCCCGCGAGGGCGAGGGTTAGCGCCAGGGCGGCGAGGATCAGTGGTGAACGGGTCATTCTTCACTCCCAAACAGTTGGCTGTCGATCAGGTCGCACAGGCAGTGGATGGCCAGCAGGTGGACTTCCTGGATGCGTGCGGTAACTTTCGAAGGCACACGGATTTCCACGTCTTCCGGTAGCAGCAGTGAAGCCATGCCGCCGCCATCGCGACCGGTAAGAGCGACTACGGTCATCTCGCGGTCGTGAGCGGCCTGGATGGCCTGAATCACGTTGGCGGAGTTGCCGCTGGTGGAAATCGCCAGCAGTACGTCGCCCGGTTGGCCGAGTGCGCGAATTTGCTTGGAGAACACTTCGTTGTAGCTGTAATCGTTGGCAATCGAGGTGATGGTCGAGCTGTCGGTGGTCAGGGCGATGGCCGGCAGGCTTGGGCGCTCGCGCTCGAAGCGGTTGAGCAGCTCAGAGGAGAAGTGCTGGGCGTCGCCAGCTGAGCCGCCGTTGCCGCAGGAAAGGATCTTGCCTTCGCTGAGCAGTGCCTGAACCATGGCCAGGCTGCCTTGCTCGATAAAGGGGATGAGCACTTCCATGGCCTGCTGCTTGGTTTCAATGCTGGCTTGGAACAGGTGGCGAATACGGGCTTGCATGTCCATTGGAGATATAACCTTCAGTGTGGCGTCTGTTCAGGTATCAAAGGCGTTTTGAATCCAGTCCAGTTGCGCGGGGGCTTGGCTGTCGGCGTTTATGGCAATCACATCAAAACGGCATGGGTACTTGGCCCAGCGTGATTCTTGTTGCAGGAAGTGCTGAGCGGCGCGGCTGAGTTTCTCACGTTTGCGTGCATCCACGCTCTCTGCTGCGCCGCCCCAGGCGCTATGGCGCCGATAGCGAACTTCTACGAATACTACTGTATCGGCGTCGAGCATGACCAGATCGAGCTCGCCGAGGCGGCAGCGCCAGTTCTGTGCCAGCAGGCGCAGGCCGTGCTGCTCGAGATGCTGCCGGGCCAGGGCTTCGGCAGCATCACCGCGTTGTTGCGTGCTGATGCGCTCGTTCAATTGATGCTGTCGGGCAGCGGCTGCACCTGGCCGTCACGGAACTCGGCCCAGGGCAGTTGCCGCTCGATGCGCTGGCTCGGGTTCAGGCTCAGGTTGCCCGACAGGCCTTGCAGGCGAGTCTCGGGCAGCGCCTTGAGCTGGTTCAGGCGTGGTGCCAGCTGGAAGGCATCAGCGCCCATGGCATACAGGCGGCCGAGGCTACCGCCGGCCTGCGGCCACTGCGTGCTGGCCTGCTGGCGCAGCGGGTCGTTGACGTTCAGCAGCCACGGGGTTTCGCAGAACATGATGCCGTTGAGGTCGATGTACTGCGCCTGGTTGTAGGTGCCGGTAAACAGGTGCGAGGTGGCGTACACCGGTACATCGCCGGCGTACTGGAAGGCCAGGGTCGGTTTGATCTGCTGGGCCTGCTGCGGCGTGGCGGCGAGGAAGATGAAGTCGACATCACGGCGGCGCGACGGGGCGGCGGCAACCGAGGTGCCCAGGGTGTTTTGCAGGCGTTTGCTGCGTGCTTCGCTTTGGCGCAGTTGGAACAAATCGGCGATCTGTCGGGCCAGTTCGACCGGCTGATCAACATGCTCGGCGGCGATCAAGGTGCCGCCCTGGGCTTGCCAGCTCTGGCGGAAGGCGGCGAGTACGCGGTCGCCCCATTCACCGTTGGGCACCAGTGCTACGGCGCGGCGCATGCCGTCGGCCCAAGCGCGGCGGGCAACTTCGCGGGCTTCGTCCTCGGCGGCGAGGCCGAATTGGAACAGTTGCGCCGGGCCTTCCTGGGTGCCTTCGCTGTAGTTCAGGGCGAGGGTGGTGATCGGCAGCTGTTCACGGCTGCTCAGCTGGCTGACCAGGTTCTTTTCCAGCGGGCCGATCACCAGCTGTACGCCGGTGGCCTGAGCCTGGGCGTAGAAGGCGTCCATGGAGCCGATGCGCGAGCTGTCGAACATCTGAATGTTCGGCGGATTTTGTCCGGCTTGTTGCGCCTGGTAGTGCGCGGCCAGGAAGCCGTCGCGCAGGGCGCGGGCCACGCTGGCCAGTTGGCCATCCTGCGGCAGCAGCAGAGCAATCTCAGTCAGCGGTTGGCTGGAGAGCTTTTTCAGCTCGACCAGCGCCTGCGGCAGTTGTTGTGCGGCAGGGTGCTGCGGGTTGGCGGCGACCCAGGCATCGATAGCGCTTTGCTGCTGTTCTAGGGTGCCAGCGCTCTTGGAGGCGCGGGCCAGCTCCAGCCAGCCATCGAGGTCGGCATCGCCGCTGGCTTGCTGCTCGCTCGCGGGCAGGCTGGAGACCAGGGTCCAGATGGCTTCCTGGTTGTGCGTGGCGCTGGCGCCACTGAGCAGTGGCGCGATATAGGCGCGCTCGCGGGCTGCGGCCAGGGTTTGCCCGGTGGCCTGCAGGGCGTTGGCGCGGACCAGCTGGCTGCGTACCTGTTGTTCAACTGGCAGCTCGCCGAGACGTTCCATGCTCGGGTGGCTGAGGGCGCGCAGGGCGGCCTTGGGTTTGTTGCGGCTCATGTCCAGTTCGGCGCGCAGGGTGCTGGCGTAAATCTGCTGGGCCGGCTTCAGGCTTTCCAGCTGCACCTGCTCAAGAATGCCGCTGGCGCGGGCCGGATCCTTCTGCTTATAGGCCAGGTCGGCCGCCGACAGGCGCAGCGCCGCAGCTTGCTCGGCCGGGCTTTCGGCTGCTTGCTGCAGCAGTTGTTCGATGCTGGCTTGCGGCGTGCGCGGCAGCTCGCCCAAGGTCGATGAGGGCTGGCTGGCGCAAGCGGCGAACAGGCCGGCAAGGCAGAGGATGGAAAGGGCGCGCAGGCGGGCGATCAGGCGGGTGGGCATGTAGGGCGTTCCTGATACTTGATCAAATTGAGCGTTGAATTGTACCCAAGCCCGCCGGGTGACGCGATGTCGAAGGTTGGAAACGGGCTACAATGCGCGCTTTGCTGATTTTGAGAGGCCTGTGCTGTGACCACTTCCGCTGCTGCGAATTCGCCTTTGGGCAGTCTTTATGTGGTTGCTACACCCATTGGCAACCTGGATGACATCAGCGCGCGAGCGCTGACTATCCTGCGCAGCGTGGCTCTGATTGCCGCCGAAGACACCCGCCATTCCGCACGGCTGATGCAGCACTTTGGTATCGGCACGCCGCTGGCGGCCTGCCATGAACACAATGAGCGTGATCAGGGTGGGCGCTTTCTCGCTCGATTGCTGGCGGGTGACGATGTGGCGCTGATCTCCGATGCCGGTACGCCGCTGATTTCCGATCCGGGCTATCACTTGGTGCGCCAAGCGCGCGCTGCCGGTATTGCGGTGGTGCCCGTGCCGGGTGCCTGTGCGTTGATTGCCGCGTTGTCGGCTGCCGGCTTGCCGTCGGATCGCTTTATTTTTGAGGGGTTTCTGCCCGCCAAGGCAGCAGGGCGTCGCGCGCGCCTTGAGCAGGTAAAGGAAGAGCCACGCACGCTGATCTTCTATGAGGCGCCGCACCGCATTCTTGAGTGTCTGCAGGATATGCAGTCGGTGTTTGGCGATGAACGTCCAGCGCTGCTGGCGCGCGAGCTGACCAAAACCTTTGAGACGCTTAAAGGCATGCCGTTGGCAGAACTGGCCGCCTGGGTGGCCGCCGACAGCAATCAGCAGCGCGGCGAATGTGTGGTACTGGTCGCGGGCTGGCAGGCGCCGGAGGGCGAGGAGGCCGTCAGTGCCGAAGCCATGCGCGTATTGAATCTGCTGTTGGCGGAAATGCCGCTCAAGCGCGCTGCGGCACTGGCCGCGGAGATTACTGGGGTGCGCAAAAACTTGCTCTATCAGGTGGCCCTGGAACAGCAGAAAGACGTTTAAACCTTGTTCTATGGGGCGCGGGCCGTTAACCTTGCCCGCGGAGAGTCGATCGGACAGTCGCTGCCGTGTTGCGTTCTGCGTAATGCGGGGGAGGAAAGTCCGGGCTCCATAGGGCGGAGTGCCAGGTAACGCCTGGGAGGCGTGAGCCTACGGAAAGTGCCACAGAAAATAACCGCCTAAGCGCTTCGGTGCCGGTAAGGGTGAAAAGGTGCGGTAAGAGCGCACCGCGCGACTGGTAACAGTTCGTGGCTAGGCAAACCCCACTCGGAGCAAGACCAAATAGGGTTCCATTGGCGTGGCCCGCGCTGGAACCGGGTAGGTTGCTAAAGGCGTGCAGTGATGTACGTCGTAGAGGAATGACTGTCCTCGACAGAACCCGGCTTACAGATCGACTCTCCACCTTCCTCATTTATCCGCTTCACTGTTTCACCTCCTTTCTAAGACCGAAAAAATCTTACTCTTAACAAATTACTTTAACTTCGCAGTTCAACGCGCTGCATAAGCTCATTTTTATATCCATTTCCTCGCGTTATTTCTCCGTTTTGCCCCTCTCAAAGTTCGCTAAATCGCCGTTCTATAAGGATTTTTCCCGCCAAGCGTGCCTTGACGGTGGGGGGCGTGCGTTCCTATAGTGTGCGCGAGTGGTAGGAAGTGGCACAAAGTGGGTTTCTTAGGCATGGATAGCTAATAAAAAGGGGTAGCGCGATCGTGTTTCGCGGAGCAAACGCCATCAGTCTCGACGCCAAAGGGCGACTCGCGATGCCAAGTCGGTATCGGGACGAGCTTGTGTCGCGTTGCGCCGGCCAGCTTATCGTCACGATTGATGCCATCGACCCCTGCCTCTGCGTCTATCCACTGTCCGAGTGGGAGCTGATTGAAGCCAAGCTCCGCGAGCTCGCCTCCTTCCGTGAAGAAAACCGCCGCCTGCAGCGTTTGCTGATCGGCAACGCTGTTGACCTTGAGCTGGATGCCAGTGGTCGTTTCCTGGTGCCGCCGCGTCTGCGCGAGTACGCCAAGCTGGATAAGCGCGCGATGCTGGTCGGCCAACTCAATAAATTCCAACTGTGGGATGAAGATGCCTGGAATGCTGTGGCCGATGCCGATCTGGCCGCGATCAAGCAACCGGGTGCTCTGTCCGACGACCTACGTGACCTGATCCTGTGACCATGACCAGCAATTTCCGCCACATCACCGTGCTGCTCGACGAGGCTGTCGAAGGGCTGGCTGTGCGCGCCAATGGTTGCTACCTGGATGGCACCTTCGGGCGCGGCGGGCATAGCCGGCTGATCCTGGAAAAGCTCGGGCCAGACGGTCGCTTGCTGGGGTTTGACAAAGATCCCCTGGCAATTGCAACGGGAAATGCGCTGGCGGCCGAAGACGGCCGCTTTGTCGTTGTGCAGCGCAGCTTTGCCGAGCTGGGCGCCGAGCTGGCGCAGCGCGCGCTGGGCGGCCAGGTCAGCGGCATTCTGCTCGATCTCGGTGTGTCGTCGCCGCAGCTGGACGACGCCGAGCGCGGCTTCAGCTTTATGAATGACGGCCCGCTGGATATGCGCATGAACCCGGATGCCGGCTTCAGCGCCGCCGACTTCATTGCCAGTGCCGCCGAAGAAGAAATTGCCCGGGTGTTCAAGGAATACGGCGAAGAGCGCTTTGCCAAGCGCATGGCTCGCGCAGTGGTGTTGCGCCGCGCCGAGCAGCCGTTTACCCGCACCTCCGATCTGGCTCAGGTGCTGACCGTGGCCAATCCGGCCTGGGAAAAAGGCAAGAATCCGGCAACGCGCGCCTTCCAGGGCCTGCGCATCTATATCAACAACGAGCTGGGTGATCTGGAGAGCGGCCTCGACGCGGCCCTGGAAAACCTCGAAGTGGGCGGTCGCCTGGTGGTGATCAGCTTCCACTCGCTGGAAGACCGCATCGTCAAACTCTTTATGCGCAAGCATGCCAAGGGTGAGATGGACAAGCTGCCGCGCGATCTGCCGATCATCCCGAAAGCCTTCGAGCCGCGTTTGAAGCTGATCGGCAAACCGGTATTCGCCTCCGAGGCTGAGCTTGCCGCCAACCCACGTTCGCGCAGTGCGGTGATGCGCATTGCAGAGAAAGTGCGATGAGCGCGCTATTCGCCAAGCCATTGCCCGGCGGCAGTCTGCTGATGCTGCTGTTGTTTGTGGCTGTGCTGGTGTCTGCGGTGGGGGTTTCCTACAGCGCGCACTGGAACCGTCAGCTGCTTAACGACCTGTATGCCGAACTCAGTGTGCGCGACAAGGCGCAGGCCGAGTGGGGCCGGCTGATTCTCGAGCAAAGCACCTGGACCGCGCATAACCGCATCGAAACCCTGGCCACTGAGCGCCTGAGCATGCGTATCCCGGATGCGGCCGAAGTGCGCATGGTGGCGCCATGATAGGTCTTGAAGGCGCACTCTACCCCTGGCGCTTCCGTCTGGTGCTGCTGCTGCTGGCACTGATGGTGGGTGCGATTGCCTGGCGTATTGTCGACCTGCAGGTGTTTGACCAAAGCTTCCTGCAGGCTCATGGCGACGCACGCAGCGTGCGGCATATCCCGATTCCAGCGCATCGCGGGCTGATCACCGACCGTAATGGCGAGCCCCTGGCTGTCAGCACTCCGGTGACCACCCTGTGGGCCAATGGCAAGGAGCTGCAAAGCGGCAAGGCCAAGTGGAATGAGTTGGCCGCTGCCCTGGGTCAGGACGCCAATACCTTCTCTGCGCGCCTGGCTGCGGCTCACGAGCGCGAGTTTATGTACCTGGTGCGCGGGCTGACGCCTGAGCAGGGCCAGCGCATTCTCGACCTGAAAGTGCCGGGCGTGTACGGCATCGAAGAATTCCGCCGCTTCTATCCAGCGGGTGAGGTGGCCGCCCATGTGGTGGGCTTTACCGACATTGATGACCGTGGCCGCGAAGGCATGGAGCTGGCCTTCGAGGATTGGCTGGCCGGCGTGCCCGGCAAGCGGCAGGTACTCAAGGATCGGCGCGGGCGGCTGATCAAAGACGTTCAGGTTGCACAGAATGCCAAGGCCGGTAAGGCCTTGGCATTGTCGATTGACCTGCGCCTGCAATATCTGGCGCATCGCGAGCTGCGCAACGCTGTCACCGAGTTCGGCGCCAAGGCCGGCAGTCTGGTGCTGCTCGATGTGCAGACCGGCGAAGTGCTGGCCATGGTCAACCAGCCGACCTACAACCCGAACAACCGCCGCAATCTGCAGCCGGCGGCCATGCGTAACCGCGCGATGATCGATGTGTTCGAGCCAGGCTCGACCGTCAAGCCGTTCTCCATCGCTGCCGCCCTGGGCTCCGGCCGCTGGACGCCGGCAATGACCGTGGATACTGCGCCGGGCAGCTTGAAAATCGGCCGTTACACCATTCGTGATGTGTCCCGTGGCGGGGTGCTCAACCTGACCCAGATTCTGATGAAGTCGAGCAACGTCGGCATCAGCAAGGTAGCCTTCGATATTGGCGCAGAACCGATTTACGCCGTGATGCAGCAAGTCGGCCTGGGCCAGGATACCGGTTTGAGCTTCCCCGGCGAACGCGTCGGCAATCTGCCCAACTACCGCGTCTGGAAGCAGGCCGAGACCGCCACCCTGGCTTACGGCTATGGCCTTTCGGTGACCGCGGTGCAGTTGGCGCATGCCTACTCGGTGTTGGCCAACCACGGCGGGAACGTGCCGTTGTCGATGGTGCGTTTGGACCGCCAGCCGGTCTCCACCCAGGTCATTGATGAGCAGATCGCCAAAACCGTACTCGGCATGCTCCAGTCGGTGGTTGAAGAGCCAGGCGGCGGCGGTGCGCGGGCTAAGGTGCCGGGTTACCACGTCGGTGGCAAAAGCGGCACCGCACGTAAAGCCGCCACTGGCGGCAGCAAGGGTTATGTCGACAAGGCCTATCGCTCGTTCTTCGCCGGTGTTGCGCCTATCGATAACCCACGTATTGCCGCGGTCATCATGATTGATGAGCCGGGCGAGGGCGGTTACTACGGCGGCCTGGTCGCTGCACCGGTGTTTGGCAAGGTCATGGCCGGCGCGCTGCGGCTGATGAACGTCGCCCCGGATAACCTGCCGCCAGCCGAGCCAGTGAAAGTTGAAACCGCAGCCGTTGATCCCCTTAAAGGAGGGCGCATCTAATGCCTATGCCCCTTAATCAGTTGCTGCCGGAAGCCGCCAGCTCCACCCTGATTCGTGAATTGACCCTGGACAGCCGCAAGGTGCGTCCGGGTGACCTGTTTCTTGCCGTGCCGGGCACCCAGCAAGACGGTCGCGTGCATATCGCCGATGCGGTTGCCCGTGGCGCCGCCGCCGTGGCCTATGAGGCCGAAGGCGCTGCGCTGATGACTGCGCACAGTGCCGAGCTGGTTGCGCTCAAGGGCCTGGCTAATCAGCTGTCGGCGATTGCCGGGCGCTTCTATGGCGAGCCGAGCCGTGGCCTGCACCTGGTCGGCATCACCGGCACCAACGGTAAAACCAGCGTCAGCCAGCTGCTGGCTCAGGCGCTGGATCTGCTGGGCGAGCGCTGCGGTATCGTCGGCACCCTCGGCAATGGTTTTTACGGCGCGCTGGAGCAGGGCCGTCACACCACGCCTGACCCAATCGGCGTGCAGGCGACCCTAGCCGATATGAAAAACGCCGGCGCCCGTGCGGTGGCGATGGAAGTCTCCTCCCACGGCCTGCATCAGGGCCGCGTTGCCGCCCTGGCGTTTGATGTGGCGGTGCTGACCAATCTGTCCCGTGACCATCTGGATTACCACGGTTCGATGCAGGCTTACGCCGAGGCGAAAGCCGCGCTGTTCGCCTGGTCGGGCCTGCGTTGCCGCGTGCTCAACCTGGACGACGCCTTTGGTCGTGAGCTGGCAGCCGCCGAGCACGAGTCGCGGTTGATCAGCTACAGCCTGATCGATTCCGACGCCTACCTGTATTGCCGCGACGCACAGTTCGACGAGCAGGGCGTGCGCGCGACCTTGGTCACTCCACGCGGTGAAGGCAGCCTGCGCAGCTCGCTGCTCGGCCGTTTCAACCTGAGCAACCTGCTGGCGGTGGTCGGTGCGCTGCTTGGCCTGGATTACCCACTGGATGAAATTCTCAAGGTGCTGCCACAGCTGCAGGGCCCGATTGGCCGTATGCAGCGTCTGGGCGGCGGTAAAAAGCCGCTAGTGGTGGTGGATTACGCACATACCCCGGATGCCCTGGAAAAAGTCCTCGAAGCCCTGCGCCCGCACGTCAAAGGCCGTCTGCTGTGCCTGTTCGGCTGCGGTGGTGATCGCGACAGCGGCAAGCGTCCGCTGATGGCTGCCGTGGTTGAGCGTCTGGCCGATGGCGTACTGGTGACCGATGACAACCCGCGTACGGAAACCCCTGAACAGATTTTCCGCGACATTCGCGCAGGCTTTGCCGCGCCAGAGTCGGTGCAGTTCGTTCATGGCCGTGGCCAGGCGATTGCCCAGCTGATTGCCGCTGCCAGTGCCGATGACGTGCTGGTACTGGCCGGCAAAGGCCATGAGGACTATCAGGAAATCAACGGCGTGCGTCAGCCGTTCTCCGATCTGGTCGAGGCGGCCAACGCTTTGGCGGCATGGGAGGTGGTGCATGCTTAAGGCGCTGCATTTGAGCGAAGTGGCAACGCCATTGGCTGCCCGGGTGATCGGTGCGGACGTGGCGTTCAGCGCCGTCAGCAGCGACAGCCGGGCGATTCAGCCGGGCCAGCTGTTTGTCGCTCTGGCCGGCCCGCGCTTCGATGGCCATGACTACCTGGCTGAAGTCGCCGGCAAAGGTGCAGTGGCTGCCCTGGTTGAGCGTGAAGTGGCGGATGCTCCACTGCCGCAACTGCTGGTTGCCGATACCCGTCTGGCCCTTGGTCAACTGGGCGCGTTGAATCGTCAGGCGTTTAACGCGCCACTGGTGGCGATTACCGGTTCCAGCGGCAAGACCACCGTGAAAGAAATGCTCGCCAGTATCCTGCGTGAGGGCCTGCAAGGTCCGGTGCTGGCCACCCGTGGCAACCTGAATAACGACCTCGGTGCGCCGCTGACCTTGCTGGAGCTTGCTCCTGAGCATGTCGCCGCAGTGATCGAGCTGGGCGCCAACCATATCGGCGAAATCGCCTACACCGTCGGCCTGACCCAGCCACAAGTGGCCATTATCAACAATGCCGGTAACGCCCACGTTGGCGAGTTCGGCGGTCCGGAAAAGATTGTCCAGGCCAAGGGCGAAATCCTCGAAGGCCTGAGCGACAGCGGCGTGGCCGTGCTCAACCTCGACGACAGCGCGTTCGCCATCTGGCAGCAGCGTGCCAAAGGCCGTGCAATCAGCAGCTTCGCCCTGCGTAATTCGGCGGCTGACGTTTATGCCAGCGAGCTGGCGCGCGACGCCCGTGGCTGCTCGGCCTTTACCCTGCATTGCGCCAGCGGTCAGGCCCGTATTCAGCTCAACTTGCTTGGCGAGCACAACGTCGCCAATGCCCTGGCCGCCGCTGCTGCTGCCTTGGCGCTGGGGATTACCCCGGCTGCGCTCAAGGCTGGGCTGGAAAGCCTGCAACCGGTCAAAGGCCGCGCCGTTGCGCAGATTGCAGCGAACGGCCTGCGGGTGATCGACGACAGCTACAACGCCAACCCGGCATCTGTGTGTGCCGCCATCGATATTCTTGCCGGCTTCCCTGGCCGCCGCGTGCTGGTGCTGGGCGATATTGGCGAGCTGGGCGAATGGGCCGAGCAGGGCCATCGCCAGGTTGGCAGCTATGCCGCAGGCAAAGTTGATGCGCTGTATGCCGTGGGCCCACTGACAGCTCACGCAGTGGCCGAGTTTGGCGCTGCAGCTCGGCATTTTGCCGACCAGACCAGCCTGATTGCTGCGATGCTTCTAGAACAAGGCAGCGAGCAGGGCGATACCACCCTTCTAATTAAAGGTTCACGCAGCGCGGCGATGGAAAAAGTCGTCGCGGCGCTGTGTGGCACATCCGGGGAGATTCACTAATGCTGCTGCTGCTGGCGGAATACCTGCAACAGTTCCACAAGGGTTTCGCAGTGTTTCAGTACCTGACACTGCGCGGCATCCTCGGCGTGCTCACCGCCCTGGCGTTGTCGCTGTGGCTCGGTCCGTGGATGATCCGCACCCTGCAGATCCGCCAGATCGGCCAGTCGGTGCGCAACGACGGCCCGCAGTCGCACCTGTCGAAAAAAGGCACGCCGACCATGGGTGGCGCGCTGATTCTCTCGGCCATCGCCGTCAGCACGCTGCTCTGGGCTGACCTGTCCAACCGCTATGTATGGACCGTGCTGGCCGTAACCCTGCTGTTCGGTGCCATTGGCTGGGTCGATGACTACCGCAAGGTGATCGAGAAGAATTCCAAGGGCCTGCCGAGCCGCTGGAAATACTTCTGGCAGTCGGTGTTTGGCCTGGGTGCTGCGCTCTTCCTTTATATGACTGCGCAAAGCCCGGTGGAAACCACCCTGATTCTGCCGCTGCTCAAGGACTTCAGTCTGGAGCTGGGCCTGGGCTTCGTGGTGCTGACCTACTTCGTCATCGTCGGCTCAAGCAACGCGGTCAACCTCACCGACGGCCTCGACGGCCTGGCCATTCTGCCCACTGTTATGGTTGGCGGCGCGCTAGGGATCTTCTGCTACCTGTCGGGTAACGTGAACTTCGCCGAATACCTGTTTATCCCCTACGTGCCGGGTGCGGGCGAGTTGATCGTATTCTGCGCCGCCCTGGTCGGCGCGGGGTTGGGCTTCCTCTGGTTCAACACCTACCCGGCGCAAGTGTTTATGGGCGACGTCGGCGCGCTGGCGCTGGGCGCGGCCCTGGGCACCATCGCCGTGATCGTCCGTCAGGAAGTGGTGCTGTTCATCATGGGCGGCATCTTCGTGGTGGAAACCCTGTCGGTGATCATCCAGGTCGCCAGCTTCAAGTTGACCGGCAAGCGCGTGTTCCGCATGGCGCCGATCCATCACCACTTTGAACTGAAAGGCTGGCCCGAGCCGCGCGTGATCGTGCGCTTCTGGATCATCACCGTGATTCTGGTGCTGATCGGCCTTGCCACTTTGAAACTGCGTTGAGGAAAGCATGAGCCTGATCGCTTCTGACCACTTCCGCATCGTTGTCGGCCTCGGCAAGAGCGGCATGTCCCTGGTGCGCTTCCTCGCGCGCCAGGGCCTGCCGTTTGCCGTGGTCGACACACGTGCCAACCCGCCGGAGCTCGCCACCTTGCGTGAGCAGTTCCCGCAGGTGGAAGTGCGTTGTGGCGAACTGGATGTGGAGTTCCTCTGCCGCGCCAGCGAGCTGCTGGTCAGCCCAGGTCTGGCTATCGCCACGCCAGCGCTGCAGGCGGCCGCTGCGCGCGGGGTCAAGTTGTCGGGTGATATCGATCTGTTCGCCCGTTATGCCAAGGCGCCGATCATTGCCATCACCGGCTCCAACGCCAAAAGCACCGTGACTACCCTGGTTGGTGAGATGGCCGCAGCGGCGGGCAAGAAGGTCGCCGTCGGCGGCAACCTCGGTACGCCGGCGCTGGATCTGCTGAATGATGAGATCGAGCTGTACGTCATGGAGCTGTCGAGTTTCCAGCTGGAAACCACCGACCAGCTCAATGCCGAAGTGGCGACCTGCCTGAACATCAGCGAAGACCATATGGATCGCTACGCCGATCTGCCGGCCTACCACCTGGCCAAGCACCGCATCTTCCGTGGCGCGCGGCAGGTGGTGGTGAACCGCGACGACGCGCTGTCGCGTCCGCTGGTGGCCGATCAATTGCCGTGCTGGTACTTCGGCCTGGGCAAACCGGACTTCAAGCGCTTCGGTCTGCTCATCGAGCATGGCGAGAAGTTCCTGGCCTACCAGTTCGCTGCGCTGCTGCCAGTGCGTGAGCTGAAGATTCGTGGTGCGCACAACCAGTCCAACGCCCTGGCGGCTTTGGCCCTGGGGCATGCCGTGGGTCTGCCGTTCGAGCCGATGCTCGAAACGCTGAAGCGCTTTGCTGGCCTGCCGCATCGCTGCCAGTGGGTGGGTGAGCGCAACGCAGTGAGCTACTACGACGATTCCAAGGCCACCAACGTCGGTGCCGCGCTGGCGGCCATTGAAGGCCTGGGCGCGGATATCAGTGGCAAGCTGGTGCTGATCGCCGGTGGCGACGGCAAGGGCGCGGATTTCTCGGCATTGAAGAATCCTGTTGGCACGTTCTGCCGCGCCGTGGTGCTGCTCGGCCGTGATGCCGAGTTGTTGGCTGATGCCCTGGGCGACGCCGCACCACTGATTCGGGTCAAGACCCTGGACGAGGCTGTACAACGCGCTGCCGAGTTGGCCGAGCCAGGCGATGCCGTACTGCTGTCGCCGGCCTGCGCCAGCCTGGATATGTTCAAGAATTTCGAAGAGCGCGGGCGCCTGTTCGCCCAGGCCGTGGAGGGTTTGCAATGATGCTTGCCCGCCTGCTCGCCGCACCTTCACCGCTGCATACCCGGCGCGGTATCGATCTGGACTTCCCACTGCTGGCCGGTTGCCTGGCGCTGCTTGGTCTGGGCTTGGTGATGATTGCTTCGGCTTCCTCGGAAGTGGCTGCAGTGCAGTCGGGCAACCCGCTGTACCACATGATTCGTCACCTGATTTATCTGACCATCGGCCTCGGCGCCGCGCTGGCGACCCTGCTGGTGCCGATGGCGCTGTGGCAGCGTTACAGCGGCGTGCTGCTGCTGGCGGCGGTGGTGTTGCTGATTCTGGTACTGCTGCCGGGCATTGGCCGTGAGGTCAATGGTGCCAAGCGCTGGATCGGCCTGGGCGTGTTCAACCTGCAGCCGTCCGAGCTGGCCAAGCTGTTTAGCGTGATGTTTATCGCCGCCTACCTGGTGCGTCGCCAGGAAGAAGTACGCGAGAAACTCACCGGCTTTATCAAGCCAATGCTGGTGTTGGGCCCGATTGCCGCGCTGCTGCTGGCCGAGCCGGACTTCGGAGCCACCGTGGTACTGGTAGGCGCGGCCATCGCCATGCTGTTCCTTGGCGGGGTTAACCTGCTGCGTTTTATTCCGCTGGCGGCCTGCGTACTCGGCCTTGGCGTGGTGGTGATGACCAGTCAGGCCTATCGCTTGGAACGTCTGACCAACTTTGTCGACCCATGGGCGGATCAGTACGGCGCCGGTTACCAGCTGAGCCAGGCGCTGATCGCCTTCGGCCGTGGCGAGTGGTTCGGCGTCGGCCTGGGCAACAGCGTGCAGAAGCAGTTCTACCTGCCGGAAGCACATACCGACTTCGTGTTTGCCGTGCTGGCCGAAGAGCTGGGCATGGTCGGCGCACTCATCACCGTTGCTCTGTTCGTCTTCGTCAGCGTGCGCGCCCTGTATATCGGCCTGTGGGCAGAGAAGGCCAAGCAGTTCTTCTCGGCCTATGTGGCCTACGGCCTGGCGTTTCTGTGGATCGGTCAGGTGCTGATCAATATCGGCGTAAACGTCGGCCTGCTGCCGACCAAGGGCCTGACCCTGCCGTTCCTCAGCTACGGCGGCAGCTCGCTGGTGATCTGCTGCGTCAGCCTGGCGCTGTTGCTGCGCATCGAGTGGGAGCGTCGCACCCAGTTGGGCAATGAAGACGTTGACTTCAAAGAATCGGATTTCTTCGAAGGCCAGCCCGCCGAGGAGGTTCAGCATGCGCGGTAATGTGCTGATCATGGCCGGCGGCACCGGTGGGCACGTATTCCCTGCACTGGCCTGCGCCCGCGAGTTCAAGGCGCGTGGCTACAGCGTGCATTGGCTGGGTACACCGCGCGGTATCGAGAATGAACTGGTGCCGGCGGCTGGGTTGCCGCTGCACCTGATCGATGTAACGGGCCTGCGTGGCAAGGGCAAGCTGTCGCTGCTGAAAGCGCCGTTCCAGCTGATCAAGGCGCTGTTCCAGGCGCGCAAGGTAATGCGCGAACTGCAGCCAGTGTGTGTGCTGGGCATGGGCGGTTATGTCACCGGCCCCGGCGGCCTGGCCGCGCGCATGAGTGGCGCGCCGCTGATCATCCACGAGCAGAACGCTGTGGCCGGCACCGCCAACCGCAGCCTGGTGCCATTCGCCAGCCGCGTCTGCGAAGCCTTCCCGAATACCTTCGGCAACAGCGACAAGCGTCGCACCACTGGCAACCCGGTGCGTGAAGAGCTGTTCCTGGAAACCCCGCGTGATTCGCTGCGCAATCGCCAGCCGCGTTTGCTGGTGCTGGGCGGCAGCCTGGGCGCCGAACCGCTGAATAAATTGCTGCCCGAAGCCCTGGCGCTGGTGGCGGCTGAGCTGCGCCCTGAAGTGTTCCATCAGGCCGGCAAGCAACATGATGCAATTACTGCTGAACGCTATCGCGCAGTTGACGTCGAAGCGCAGGTCGCGCCGTTTATCAAGGACATGGCGCGGGCCTACGCCTGGGCCGATCTGGTGGTGTGCCGGTCCGGCGCACTGACTGTCAGCGAACTGGCCGCCGCCGGCCTGCCGGCGTTTCTGCTGCCGCTGCCACACGCGATTGATGATCACCAGACCCGCAATGCCGATTATCTGGCCAGTGCCGGCGCTGCCGTACTGCTGCCACAACGTTCCACTGACGCCGCCAAGCTGGCCGCGCAGCTGACCGAGGTTTTGATGCACCCCGAACAACTCACTCAAATGGCGCAGACGGCTCGTCGTCTGGCCAAGCCCGATGCAACCTGCACCGTTGTCGATATCTGCCTGGAGGTGGCCCGTGGCTAAGTCTCCCGCCGCTGCACGTTCGGAAATTCGTCGTATGCGCCGCATTCGCCGTATCCACTTTGTCGGCATCGGTGGTGCCGGTATGTGCGGTATCGCCGAAGTGCTGCTCAATCTGGGTTATGAAGTCTCCGGCTCCGACCTCAAAGCTTCGGCCGTGACTGAGCGTCTGGAAACTTTCGGTGCGCAGATTTTCATTGGCCACCGCGCCGAGAATGCCGAACAGGCCGACGTGCTGGTGGTGTCCAGCGCGGTGAATACCAGCAATCCGGAAGTCGCCACCGCCCTGGAACGTCGCATCCCCGTGGTGCCGCGCGCCGAGATGCTCGCCGAGCTGATGCGCTACCGCCACGGTATTGCCGTTGCCGGCACCCATGGCAAGACCACCACCACCAGTCTGCTGGCCTCGGTGTTCGCTGCTGGCGGCCTGGACCCGACGTTTGTGATTGGTGGTCGGCTGAATGCAGCCGGCACCAACGCGCAGCTGGGCAGCAGCCGTTACCTGATCGCCGAAGCCGATGAGAGTGACGCCAGCTTCCTGCACCTGCAGCCGATGGTCTCGGTGGTCACCAATATCGACATGGACCACATGAGCACCTATGGCGGTGACTTCAACAAGTTGAAGAAAACCTTCATTGAGTTCCTCCACAACCTACCGTTCTACGGTCTGGCGGTGATGTGTGTGGATGACCCGATCGTGCGCGAAATTCTGCCGCAGGTGGCTCGTCCAACCGTGACTTACGGCTTTGATGAAGGTGCCGACGTACGTGCGATCAACGTGCGTCAGCAGGGTATGCAGACCTTCTTTACTGTGCTGCGCCGCGACCGCGAGCCGTTGGATGTATCGGTGAACATGCCGGGCAACCACAACGTACTGAACGCCCTGGCCACCATCGCGATTGCTAGCGACGAAGGCATCAGCGATGAAGCCATCGTCCAGGGCCTGTCGCAGTTCCAGGGCGTTGGCCGGCGCTTCCAGGTCTATGGCGAACTGCCGGTAGACGGCGGCAGCGTGATGTTGGTCGACGATTACGGCCACCACCCGCGTGAAGTCGCCGCAGTGATCAAGGCCGTACGTGGTGGCTGGCCGGAGCGCCGCCTGGTGATGGTTTACCAGCCGCACCGTTTCAGCCGCACCCGCGACCTGTATGACGATTTCGTTCAGGTTCTCGGCGATGCCCAGGTGCTGTTGCTGATGGAAGTCTACCCGGCCGGTGAAGCACCGATTCCGGGGGCTGACAGCCGCAACCTGTGCCACAGCATCCGTCAGCGCGGCCAGCTCGACCCGATCTATATCGAGCGCGGCGTGGACCTCGCACCCATCGTCAAGCCGCTGCTGCGCGCCGGCGACATTCTTCTCTGCCAAGGCGCCGGCGACATCGGCGGCCTGGCCCCGCAACTGTTGCAAAGCCCTTTGTTCGCCACAGTCGGCGGCGAGTCATCAGAGGAGTCGAAATGAGTGCTGCCAGTCTGCAATCACAATTTCCGGTCAGCGCCTTTGGGCGCGTGGCCGTGCTGTTCGGTGGCAAGAGCGCCGAGCGTGAAGTCTCGCTGAAGTCCGGTAATGCCGTGCTGCAAGCGCTGCAGGCGGCTGGCGTGGATGCGTTCGGCATCGATGCTGGCGATGACTTGCTGCAGCGCCTGACCGCCGAGAAAATCGACCGTGCCTTTATCGTGCTGCACGGCCGTGGCGGTGAAGACGGTTCGATGCAGGGCCTGCTCGAGTGCGCTGGGATTCCCTACACCGGCAGCGGCATCCTGGCCTCGGCCCTGGCCATGGACAAACTGCGTACCAAGCGCGTGTGGCTGAGCCTCGGCCTGCCGACGCCGGCCCACGCCGCGCTGGCCTGCGAAGCCGACTGCCATGCGGCGGCTGTCGAGCTGGGCTTCCCGCTGTTCGTCAAACCGGCCCATGAGGGTTCGAGCATTGGCATGGCCAAGGTCAACGATGTCGATGCGCTGATCACTGCCTGGAAGGACGCCAGCCGTTACGACTCGCAGGTGCTGGTCGAGCAGATGATTGCCGGCCCGGAATTCACCATCGCCATGCTGCGCGGCCAGGTGCTGCCACCGATTGCCCTGGGCACGCCGCACAGTTTCTACGACTACGACGCCAAGTACCTGGCCAATGACACCCAGTACCGCATCCCGTGCGGCCTCTCGGCGGAGAAGGAAGCCGAGCTGAAAGACCTTACCGCGCGCGCCTGCGAAGCAGTCGGCACCCAGGGCTGGGCCCGTGCCGATGTGATGCAGGACGCCGATGGCAAGTTCTGGCTGCTGGAAGTCAACACCGTGCCGGGCATGACCGATCACAGCCTGGTGCCAATGGCGGCCCGCGCTGCAGGTCTGGATTTTCAACAACTGGTGTTGGCGATTCTGGCCGACAGCCTTGAGGCACGGGGTTAACTCATGACGGCCACCTTGCGTCACCAGCCAGGTTCGAACCGCGCTCCCGTGCGCGGTAAGCCTGTGCCGCGTGGCGCCAGCCGTCTGGTGGCCAAGGAGCCGATCAGCCTGCGGATAAGCCTGCCGAAGGCCCGCTTTGCGGGGCTGGGCGGCTGGCTCAAGCACCTGACCTGGCCGCTGTTGCTGCTGGCACTGGGTTACGGCACTTATGAATTGTCGCTGCGTGCGCTGCCCTATGCCGACCAGCCAATTGCGCGGATCAGCGTTGAGGGCGACCTCAGTTACGTCAATCAGCAGGCCGTGCAGCAGCGTATTGCGCCCTATGCCAATGCCAGCTTCTTCAAGGTTGACCTGCTCAGCCTGCGCCGCGAGCTGGAACTGATGCCATGGATCGCCAGCGCCCAGGTGCGCCGCGTATGGCCTGATCAGTTGGTGGTGCGTCTGGAAGAACAATTGCCGATTGCCCGCTGGGGCGATGAGGCACTGCTGAACAACCAGGGCGAGGCGTTCGCGCCACAGGAACTGGCCAATTACCAACACCTGCCGCAGCTGTATGGCCCTAAGCGGGCGCAGCAGCAGGTGATGCAGCAATACCAGGTGCTCAGCCAGATGCTGCGGCCCATGGGGTTTTCCGTGGCACGCCTGGAGTTGCGCGAGCGCGGCAGCTGGTTCCTCTCCACCGGGCAGGGCATCGAACTGCTGCTGGGGCGTGACCATCTGGTGGAAAAAATGCGGCGTTTCGCGGCCATCTACAGCAAGGCCTTGAAAGAGCAACAAACGAATATTGCGCGGATCGATCTGCGTTATGCCAACGGCCTGGCCGTGGCATGGCGCGAGCCGGTAGCGCCCACGGCGGCACCAACCGCTGTCGTGCAGTGAATCAGGAGAAGACAAGAGCCATGGCAAACGTGCAGAGCGGCAAGATGATCGTCGGCCTCGACATCGGTACCTCCAAGGTGGTGGCGCTGGTCGGTGAAGTGAATGCGGACGGCCAACTGGAAATCGTCGGCATCGGCACCCATCCGTCGCGCGGCCTGAAGAAGGGCGTGGTGGTGAATATCGAGTCCACCGTGCAGTCGATCCAGCGCGCTGTTGAAGAAGCCCAGCTGATGGCCGGCTGCCGTATCCACTCGGCTTTTGTCGGCGTGGCCGGTAACCATATCCGCAGCCTCAACAGCCACGGCATCGTTGCCATTCGTGATCGCGAGGTCAGTCCGGCGGATCTGGAGCGCGTACTCGATGCCGCCCAGGCCGTGGCGATTCCGGCAGACCAGCGCGTACTGCACACCCTGCCGCAGGATTACGTGATCGATAACCAGGAAGGCGTGCGTGAGCCGCTGGGCATGTCCGGCGTACGCCTGGAAGCCAAGGTGCACGTGGTCACCTGCGCGGTAAATGCCGCGCAGAACATCGAGAAGTGTGTGCGCCGCTGTGGTCTGGAAGTCGACGACATCATTCTTGAGCAGCTGGCTTCGGCTTATGCGGTGCTCACCGATGATGAGAAAGAGCTGGGCGTATGCCTGGTCGACATCGGTGGCGGCACTACCGATATCTGCATCTTCACCGAAGGCGCGATTCGCCACACTGCGGTAATCCCGATTGCTGGTGACCAAGTCACCAACGACATCGCCATGGCTCTGCGTACGCCGACCCAGTACGCCGAAGAAATCAAGATTCGCTACGCCTGCGCCCTGGCCAAGCTGGCCGGTGCTGGCGAAACCATCAAGGTGCCGAGCGTGGGTGATCGTCCGCCGCGCGACCTGTCGCGCCAGTCTCTGGCCGAAGTGGTCGAGCCGCGTTACGACGAGCTGTTCACCCTGATCCAGGCCGAACTGCGCCGCAGTGGCTACGAAGACCTGATCCCTGCGGGCATCGTCCTCACCGGCGGTACGGCGAAGATGGAAGGCGCGGTGGAGTTGGCCGAAGAGATTTTCCATATGCCGGTGCGCCTGGGCGTGCCGCAAGGCGTCAAGGGCCTGGCCGATGTGGTGCGTAACCCGATTTATTCCACAGGCGTGGGCCTGTTGCTGTACGGACTGCAGAAGCAGGCCGACGGCATCTCCATGTCTGCGCTTGGCAGCTACAGCGATGAACCCAAACAACCTGTGCTGGAACGGCTGAAACGCTGGGTCCAGGGCAATTTCTGATTTTGCAGTAGGCGTTACAACTAGAAAGTAAAGGAGAGGGAAAATGTTTGAACTCGTAGACAGCGCACCAGCAAGTGCAGTCATCAAGGTCATCGGCGTGGGCGGCGGCGGCGGTAATGCTGTCAATCACATGGCGAAAAACAACATTGAAGGTGTGGAGTTCATCTGCGCCAACACGGATGCACAGGCACTGAAAAACATCGGCGCACGTACCGTGCTGCAACTGGGCACTGCGGTGACCAAGGGCCTCGGCGCGGGTGCCAATCCAGAAGTCGGCCGTCAGGCGGCCATGGAAGATCGCGAGCGTATCGCTGAAGTGCTGCAAGGCACCGATATGGTCTTTATCACCACTGGCATGGGCGGCGGTACCGGTACCGGTGCAGCTCCTGTTATTGCTCAGGTGGCCAAGGAAATGGGCATCCTCACCGTTGCGGTGGTGACCCGTCCGTTCCCGTTCGAAGGCAAGAAGCGCATGCTGATCGCCGAAGAAGGCATCCGCGCACTGTCGGAAAGTGTCGACTCGCTGATCACCATCCCGAACGAAAAACTGCTGACCATCCTCGGTAAGGACGCCAGTCTGCTGTCGGCTTTCGCCAAGGCTGACGATGTACTGGCCGGGGCCGTGCGCGGTATCTCCGACATCATCAAGCGTCCGGGCATGATCAACGTCGACTTCGCCGACGTGAAAACCGTGATGAGCGAAATGGGCATGGCGATGATGGGCACTGGCTGCGCCAGCGGTCCGAACCGTGCACGTGAAGCCACCGAAGCAGCAATCCGCAACCCGCTGCTGGAAGACGTCAACCTGCAAGGCGCGCGCGGCATCCTGGTGAACATCACCGCTGGTCCTGACCTGTCCCTGGGTGAGTACTCCGACGTGGGTAACATCATCGAGCAGTTCGCTTCCGAGCACGCCACCGTCAAGGTCGGCACCGTGATCGATCCGGACATGCGCGACGAGCTGCACGTCACTGTAGTTGCCACTGGTCTGGGTGCGCGTATCGAGAAGCCGGTCAAGGTTATCGACAATACTGTGCAAGTTTCTGCCAGCACTGGCAGCAACGCAGCAGCCCCGGCGCGTGCCGAGCAGAGCGTCAACTACAAGGACTACGAGCGTCCGACCGTTCAGCGTCAAAGCCACGGCGGCGCTGCCACTGCGGCCAAGCTGAACCCACAGGATGACCTGGATTACCTGGACATCCCGGCGTTCCTGCGTCGTCAGGCCGATTGATGAAATGTATCAGGAGTATTGGGGTGATTGGTGTTCAGCAAAGGCCGGTTCTGCTATCATCGCCGGCCATTGTTGAAAACAATTCGCAACTAGTGCTATAGCGGCCAAAGCCATGATCAGACAACGCACCCTGAAGAACATTATCCGCGCCACTGGCGTCGGCCTGCATTCCGGGGAAAAGGTATACCTGACCCTGAAGCCGGCACCCGTGGACACCGGTATCGTGTTCCGTCGTACCGACTTGGACCCTGTCGTGGAAATTCCCGCGCGTGCAGGCAATGTTGGTGAAACCACCATGTCGACCACCTTGGTCAATGGTGATGTCAAGGTGGATACGGTAGAGCACCTGCTTTCGGCCATGGCTGGCCTGGGCATCGATAACGCCTACGTCGAGCTCTCCGCGTCCGAAGTCCCGATCATGGATGGCAGTGCGGGTCCCTTTGTATTCCTGATTCAATCTGCTGGTTTGCAAGAGCAGGACGCCCACAAGCAGTTCATCCGCATCCTTCGTGAAGTGACAGTAGAAGAGGGCGACAAGCGCGCCACCTTCGTGCCTTTCGAAGGGTTCAAGGTGACCTTCGAGATCGATTTCGATCATCCGGTGTTCCGCAATCGCACCCAGTCGGCCAGCGTGGACTTCTCCAGCACTTCGTTTGTGAAAGAAGTCAGTCGCGCTCGCACCTTCGGTTTTATGCGTGATATCGAGTTCCTGCGTTCGCAGAACCTGGCACTCGGCGGCAGCGTGGACAACGCCATTGTGGTAGATGAGTTCCGCGTGTTGAACGAAGACGGCCTGCGGTATGAGGACGAGTTCGTCAAACACAAGATTCTCGATGCGATCGGCGACCTCTACCTGCTGGGCAACAGCTTGATTGGCGAGTTCAAAGGCTTCAAATCGGGGCACGCGCTGAACAATCGCCTGCTGCGCACCCTGATTGAGCAAACCGATGCATGGGAAGTCGTCACTTTCGATGACCCCAACACCGCGCCAATCTCTTACATGCGCCCGGTTGCGGCCGTGTAACGCAATACCCTCCTTACTTTGCTTTTTGAGGCCACCTTCGGGTGGCCTCTTTTTTTAACCTGGGTTTTGGTGGGCATTAAGCACTTATTCGTTGGGCTTACCGTGCTTGGCCAGGCGCTCCAGGGCGGCGCGTAGCTTGGGGTCGCTGATGCCATCAGCGGTGGCCTGGATGTTTTCGGCGGCGCTGCTGGACAGGCAGATTGTGCGACCCGGTGCACGCCTTTCGGCAGTCGGAGGTTGCACCTTGAACAGGATCTTCGTTAAGGTCGCGAATTCTTCGAGTGCCTGCAGTTGTTTCAACAAGCGTTTTTGTTGATAGCGCAGGCGCGTGGCCCAGTGGCCATCGGTGATGATCAATAGCAGGCAACCCTCGCGCCATGAGGCTACATGGCAGTGTTCGCGAGCAGCAGGTTGCAGTTGGCTTTCCAGTAGGTGCTGCAGACGATCAATGCGTTGCGCTTGATTGAACAGCGCCTTCAGGGGTTTCGCTTCGCGCAACAGCGCGGCGGGAGCCCGGGCCGGCAAAGGACGAAAAGTCATGGCAGGACGCCTGAAAAAGTGGAGCCGCCATGGTAGCAGAATCGCTGCTGCCGACTGACGCTTCACCACTAGGGGAAGGCCGTGCACATCATTCTACTTAGTCGGCACCACGGTGCCGCACGCTCGCTCAGTCTGGATCTGCGCTGGTTATTGCTGGCGTTGCTGCTGGCGCTCGGCGCAGCGCTGGCTAGCGGTGTGGCCGTCGGTGCCTGGTGGGCACCAGCAACGGTTGAGGTGCATGACGACACCCAGCTCAACCAGGCCATGGATCAACAACGCGCCGAAGTCGGTGAAGTGCGGCGTGACTCGCAGCGTCAACTGGATGCCTTCGCCGTGCATGTTGCTGAGTTGCAGGCGCGTCTGACCCGTTTGGATGCCTTGGGTGCACGCCTGACCGAGCTGGCGGATCTGGATGCCAACGAATTCGACTTCTCCCTTAATGTTGGCCAGGGCGGTGCGGAAGATGCCCTGGGCGATGCCGCGTATGCGCCGCCGCCGTTTATGGATGAGCTGGATCGCCTCAGTCTGCGCCTGGACAGCCGCGAACAACTGCTGGAAGTGCTGGAGCAACTGATCGGCGAGCGACAGCTGAATGAGGCCGAGTACCTGTCTGGCATGCCGGTGCGCCATGGCTATATGTCCTCGCCATTCGGTCGCCGCGTGCACCCGCTGACCGGGCGCAATACCCAGCATAAAGGTGTCGATTTTGCCGCCAAGCCCGGCAGTGATGTGGTGGCCGTCGCGGCCGGCGTGGTGAGCTTCTCCGGGGTCAAGTCAGGTTACGGGCATACCGTTGAGATCAGCCATGCTGATGGATATACGACCCTCTATGCGCACAACAAGAGCAATCAGGTGCAGATCGGTGATCTGGTGCAGCGCGGCCAGACCATTGCCAAGGTCGGCCGCAGCGGCCGCGCCAGTGGCTACCATGTGCATTTTGAAGTAACCAAGCATGGCCGGCTGGTCAATCCAGCCAGCTATATAGCCCGGGTTAACGACGTCGAATAACGCCGCTTTCCTCGTTTGCGTTTCCGGGTAGAATGCCCCCTTCGCACGCAGCCATAAAGGCTGCATGGGTCGCTGTTCAGCCGCCCTCAATCCATACGCCTGGAAGATCCTGTCGATATGTTTGCGCCTTTGTTGAAAAAACTCTTTGGAAGCAAGAACGAGCGTGAAGTCAAACGCATGCTCAAGGCGGTACAAGCCGTCAATGCCTTCGAGGAGCAGATGCTTGCCCTTTCCGATGAGCAACTGCGTGCCAAGACGGAGGAGTTCAAAGCCCGTCTGGCCAAAGGCGAAACCCTCGACCAGCTGCTTGCTGAAGCCTTTGCGGTAGCCCGCGAAGCCGGCAAGCGGGTGATGGGCATGCGCCACTTCGACGTGCAGTTGATTGGTGGCATGACCCTGCACGAAGGCAAGATCGCCGAGATGCGCACCGGTGAGGGTAAGACCCTGGTGGCAACCCTGGCGGTGTACCTCAATGCGCTGTCCGGCAAGGGCGTGCATGTGGTGACGGTCAACGATTACCTGGCCCGCCGCGACGCCAACTGGATGCGTCCGCTGTATGAATTCCTCGGTATGAGCGTGGGTATCGTGACCCCCTTTATGCCGCCGGAAGAGAAGCGTGAAGCCTACGCCGCCGATATCACCTACGGCACCAACAACGAATTCGGTTTCGATTACCTGCGCGACAACATGGCCTTCAGCCTGGAAGACAAATTCCAGCGCGAGCTGAATTTCGCCGTGATCGACGAAGTTGACTCCATTCTCATCGACGAAGCGCGCACCCCGCTGATCATCTCCGGCCAGGCCGAAGACAGCTCGCGGCTCTACACCGAGATCAACAAGCTGATCCCGCGCCTCAAGCTGCATGTTGAGGAAGAAGAGGGCGTAGTCACCCAGGAAGGTCACTACAAGGTCGACGAGAAGGCGCGCCAGGTCGAGCTGAACGAAGCGGGCCACCAGTACGTAGAAGAAATGCTCACCGAAGTCGGCCTGCTGGCCGAGGGCGAAAGCCTGTATTCGGCGCACAACCTGGGCCTGCTGACTCACGTCTATTCGGGTCTGCGGGCGCACAAGCTGTTCAACCGCAACGTTGAATACATCGTGCAGAACAACCAGGTGCTGCTGATCGACGAACACACCGGCCGTACCATGCCCGGTCGTCGTCTGTCCGAAGGCCTGCACCAGGCAATCGAGGCCAAAGAAGGCCTGCCGATCCAGGCTGAGAGCCAGACCCTGGCCTCGACCACCTTCCAGAACTACTTCCGCCTGTACAACAAGCTGTCCGGCATGACCGGTACCGCCGATACCGAAGCGTTCGAGTTCCATCAGATCTACGGCCTGGCAGTGATCGTGATCCCGACCAACCGTGCCCTGGCGCGTAAGGACTTCAACGACCTGGTCTACCTGACTGCGGAAGAGAAGTACGCCGCCATCGTTACAGATATCAAGGACAGCATGGCTCTCGGGCGCCCGGTGCTGGTCGGTACGGCCACCATCGAAACCTCCGAGCACATGTCCCGGCTGCTCAATCAGGAAGGCATCGAGCACAAAGTGCTCAACGCCAAGTTCCACGAGAAAGAAGCGGAAATCATTGCCCAGGCCGGTCGCCCGGGCGCGCTGACCATTGCCACCAACATGGCCGGTCGTGGTACCGACATCCTGCTGGGCGGCAACTGGGAAGTTGAAGTTGCCAACCTGGAAAACGCCACACCTGAGCAGATCGCGCAGATCAAGGCCGATTGGCAGAAGCGTCACCAGCAGGTAATCGAGTCGGGTGGCCTGCATGTGATCGCCTCCGAGCGTCACGAGTCGCGGCGTATCGACAACCAGCTGCGTGGTCGTGCGGGTCGCCAGGGTGACCCGGGCTCCAGCCGTTTCTACCTGTCGCTGGAAGACAGCCTGATGCGCATCTTCGCCTCGGATCGGGTGAAGAACTTTATGAAGGCCCTGGGTATGCAGTCCGGTGAAGCCATCGAACACCGCATGGTCAGCAACGCCATCGAGAAGGCGCAGCGCAAGGTTGAAGGGCGTAACTTCGACATGCGTAAGCAGCTGCTGGAATTCGACGACGTGGCCAACGAGCAGCGCAAAGTGATCTATCACATGCGCAACACGCTGCTGGCTGCCGACAACATCGGCGAAACCATCGCCGAGTTCCGTCAGGAAGTGCTGGATCACACCATCAACCAGCATATCGCGCCGCAGTCGCTGCCTGAGCAGTGGGATATCGCCGGCCTGGAAGAGGCGCTGTACAGCAGCTTCAACCTGCGCCTGCCGATCCAGCAGTGGCTCGACGATGACCACAAGCTGTATGAAGAGACCCTGCGTGCGCGCATTCTTGAAGAGCTGGTCAACGCCTACAACGAGAAAGAAAACGAAGCCAGCGCCGAAGCCCTGCGCACCTTCGAGAAGCAGATTCTGCTGCGTGTCCTCGACGACCTGTGGAAAGACCACCTGTCGACCATGGATCACCTGCGTCACGGCATTCATCTGCGCGGCTATGCGCAGAAGAACCCCAAGCAGGAATACAAGCGTGAGTCCTTCACCCTGTTCCAGGAGCTGCTGGATTCGATCAAGCGCGACACCATCCGCGTGCTCTCGCACGTGCAGGTGCGTCGTGAAGATCCGGCCGAGGAAGAGGCGCGCCTGCGTCGTGAGGCTGAAGCTCTGGCCGAGCGCATGCAGTTCCAGCATGCCGAGGCCTCGGCACTGCTGCCGCAAGCCGCTGAGGAAGAGGGTGATCTGGCTGTTGCCGTTGCGCCAGTGCGCACCGAGCCGAAGATCGGCCGCAACGAGCCGTGCCCTTGTGGTTCCGGCAAGAAGTATAAGCACTGCCACGGTCAAGTTAGTTAAACAGCCCGTGTAGAGCGGGTTGAGCCGACAGTGAAGTTGGCTATGCTTGGCCCAGCTTGATTAACGCCGCGAACGGTCTGACCGCTCGCGGCGTTTTACCATCGCAATCAGTCCTACCACCTCAAGGAGCGTTCTCTATGGCTGTTGGTCTTGGCCCGTTGTCTACCCTGCACCCGGTTCCAGGTTTCGAGCTGGGCATCGCTTCGGCGGGCATCAAACGCCCAGGGCGCAAGGATGTGGTGGTGATGCGATGTGCCGAAGGCTCCAGCGTAGCGGGTGTGTTTACCCTCAATGCGTTCTGCGCCGCGCCGGTGATTCTGGCTAAGAAGCGTGTGCAGGGCAGCGTGCGTTACCTGCTGACCAACACCGGTAACGCCAACGCCGGCACCGGCGAGCCGGGCCTTGCGAATGCCATGCGCACCTGCGCCGCCCTGGCTCAGCTGACCGGCGTGGATGAGGGCGCCGTGCTGCCGTTCTCCACCGGGGTGATTGGCGAGCCGCTGCCGGTCGAGAAAATCGAAAGCGCGCTGCAGGCGGCTCTCGACGATTTGTCCGAGAACCACTGGGCAGAGGCCGCCACCGGCATCATGACCACCGACACCCTGCCCAAGGGTGCCAGCCGCCAGTTTGTTCATGATGGCGTCACCGTCACCGTGACCGGCATCAGTAAAGGCGCGGGGATGATTCGCCCGAATATGGCGACCATGCTCGGCTATATCGCCACTGACGCCAAGGTCGCGCGCAGCGTGCTGCAGGACCTAGTCCGTGATGCGGCGAACAAGTCGTTCAACCGCATCACCATCGACGGCGACACCTCAACCAACGACTGCTGCATGCTGATCGCCACTGGCCAGGCGGCCCTGCCGGAAATCACCCAGGCCAGTGGTGATCTGTTCGCCAAGCTCAAGGAAGCGGTATTCAGCGTGTGCATGGAAGTGGCTCAGGCCATCGTCCGCGACGGTGAAGGCGCGACCAAGTTCGTCACCGTGCAGGTCAACGGCGGCGCGACCCACCAGGAATGCCTGGATGTCGGTTATGCCGTCGCCCATTCGCCATTGATCAAGACCGCGCTGTTTGCCTCTGACCCGAACTGGGGGCGCATTCTCGCCGCCGTCGGTTACGCCGGTGTGGCGCAACTGGATGTCAGTCTGATCGACGTGTTCCTCGGCGATGTATGCATCGCCAGCCGTGGCTGCCGCGCTGCCAGTTACACCGAAGAGCAGGGCGCCGCGGTGATGGCCAAGGAAGAGATCAGCATCCGCATCGAGTTGGGCCGCGGTGGTTGCAGCGAGACCATCTGGACCACCGACCTGTCCCACGAGTACGTGAAGATCAACGCCGAATACCGCACCTGATCCGCCACCTACCTGCTGTTTGACTGCCCGCATTCCCGTTGCTCATGCCCCCATGAGCAACGGGAATTTGCTATTGCGGGAGTCGCCTTTTAAGGTCATGCGACCTTCCCGCAGCGAGCGCAGCCCATGTCACTTACTCTGGTTATCGGCGACAAAACCTATTCGTCCTGGTCGCTGCGTGCGGCGCTGGCCCTGGAACTGACCGGCGCACCCTATGCCGAGCAGCTGATTACCCTGAACCGCCCCGATACCCGTGCGCAGATTTTGCAGCACTCGCCGACCGGCAAGGTGCCGCTGCTGATCAGTGATGACGGAGCGATCTGGGATTCCCTGGCAATTGGCGAATACCTGGCCGAATGTTTCCCCGCAGCGCAGCTGTGGCCACAAGCCCGGGCTGCCCGTGCACTGGCACGCAGTGCCTGCGCCGAGATGCACAGCGGTTTTGTCGCGTTGCGCAGCCACCTGCCGATGGACCTCAAACGTAACCAGGCGCTGACTGAGATACCGACCGATGCCGTGGCCGATATCCAGCGCATCTGCGCCCTGTGGGGCGAGTGCCGACAGCGCTTTGGCCTGGGCGGCGGCTTCCTGTTTGGCCAGCCAACCCTGGCCGATGCGTTCTTTGCCCCGGTGGCGGCGCGTTTGCGCAGTTATCAGGTGGCGCTGCCGGCAGAGGCTGCTGCCTATGTCGAGACGATCTATCAGTGGCCGGCGTTTCAGCGCTGGTACCAAGCCGCCCAGGAGGAGCATCTGGCGTGAAACGTATTCATGTAGCCGCTGCAGTTATTCGCGGTCTGGACGGGCAGATTCTGCTGGCCAAACGTCCCGAGGATAAGCACCAGGGCGGCCTCTGGGAGTTTCCCGGTGGCAAGGTCGAAGCCGGTGAGGCGGTTCAGTCGGCCCTGGCCCGTGAGCTGGAAGAAGAGCTGGGTATTCGCCCCAGCGCCGCGCGGCCGTTGATTCAGGTGCGCCACGATTACCCAGACAAGCAGGTGCTGCTGGACGTCTGGGAAGTCTCGGCCTTTACCGGTGAGCCCCATGGCGCCGAAGGCCAGCCGCTGGCCTGGGTCAGCCCGCGGCAGTTGGGTGATTATGAGTTTCCCGCCGCTAATCGGCCAATTGTCGCGGCCGCACGTTTGCCCGAGCGTTATCTGATTACCCCCGAAGGGCTGAGTGGGCCTGAGCTGCTACGTGGCATCCAGGCCGCGCTGAAAAGCGGTATTCGTTTGCTGCAACTGCGCGCCCCGGCGATGTTCGATGCGCAGTACCGTGACATTGCCGTGGATGCCCTCGGCCTCTGTGCGGGCAAGGCGCAGCTGATGCTCAAGGGGCCGTTGGAGTGGCTGGGCGACTTTCCCGCCGCTGGCTGGCATCTGACGGCGCAGCAGTTGCGTGAATTGAGCGCAGGCGGCCGGCCGTTTCCGTCGCAGCGCTGGCTGGCGGCGTCCTGCCACTCGGCTAAAGAGCTGGAGTTGGCCACACAGATGGGCGTGGACTTCATCACCCTGTCACCCGTGCAGCCGACTCAGACTCATCCCGATGCGCAGCCGCTGGGCTGGGCGCAGGTTGCCGAGCTGCTGCAGGGTTTCAATCAGCCGGCCTACCTGCTGGGCGGCGTTACCCCGGCCGATGTAGAGCACGCCTGGCAGGTCGGTGCTCAGGGCGTGGCGGGTATTCGCGCGTTCTGGCCGGAGTGAGTCAGTTTATTAGCCTGTTGAGCGAGCCTGTGTATGTCTGTTGAAGCCCGCTCCCCCTCGAATATGCGCCCCAGCACCCTGCATCTGCCGCGCGGCAACTGGGCGACGGTGTTCGAATGCTTGTGCGCGCATTTTCCGGCGATTGCGCCGGCGGTGTGGCAGGAGCGGATCGCCCGTGGTCGGGTGCTAGACGCGCAGGGGCAGCCGCTCGACATGGCTGCGGCTTATCGCGAAGGGCTCAAGGTTCATTACTTTCGTGAAGTGCCAGCGGAGACGCCGATTCCCTTCGAGGAAACCCTGCTGTATGTCGATGAGCATTTGCTGGTGGCCGACAAGCCGCATTTTCTGCCGGTGATGCCGGCTGGCGAATATGTCGAGCAGACCCTGCAGGCGCGGCTGGCCAAGCGCCTGGGCAATGCCGACCTGGTGCCGCTGCACCGGATTGATCGGCACACCGCCGGCCTGGTGCTGTTTTCCACCAACCGTGCCAGCCGTGGTCAGTACCAGGCGCTGTTTCGCCTGCGGCAGATGGACAAGTGCTACGAGGCGCTGGCGGCGGCTTTGCCACAGCTGGAGTTTCCGCTGTTACGGGCAACCCGGCTGGAGGGCGCCGAGCCGTTTTTTCGCATGCAGGAAGTGGCCGGTGAGGCCAATACTGAAACGCGCATCGAGGTCGCCCAGCGCTTGGGCGAGCACTGGCTGTACCGGCTGTATCCGGTTACCGGCAAGAAGCATCAGCTGCGTGTGCACCTGGCGGCGCTGGGTGCGCCGATCCTCAATGACCCGTTCTATCCCGAGGTCAGCGATGCTCCCGATGCGCCGGATGACTACAGCAAACCGCTGAAACTACTGGCCAAGGGGCTGAGCTTTATCGACCCGCTAACCGGTGAGCGACGCACATTCGAAAGCCAGCTTAGTCTGCTCTGAAGTCGTTGGGTGGATGGCGCTATATCCATCCACCAACCCGTAATGGCGGATGAAAACAGCGTCATCCACCGGCTTCACGCACTCAGCGCCAACCTGCGCAACCTAACCTCGTAGCCCGGATGCAATCCGGGAAAAACTGCGCATGCACCACCGCTCCCGGATTGCGCTAGGGCTTATCCGGGCTACGGCTCAGGCCTGTGGTTTCGTTGCTGCCTGCCAGAGCACTTCATCAATCCCCTGACGTTTGGCGATCAGCCGCGCGGCGACGAAGAGCAGGTCGGACAGGCGGTTGACGTAGGCCAGGCCGACGCCGCGAATCGGCTCTACGGCGTTCAGGTGCTGGCAGCGGCGCTCGGCGCTGCGGGCCAGGCTGCGGCACACGTGAGCTTGGGCGATCAGGCGTGAGCCGCCGGGCAGGATGAAATTCTCCAGTGGGCCGACTTCTTCGTTCCAGCGGTCGATAGCCGCTTCCAGTCGCTCGATTTCCGAGGCCTGCAGGGCCTGGTAGTCGGGCATCGCCAATTCGCCGCCAAGGTCGAACAGGCGGTGCTGGCAGGGCGCGAGCACCTCGATAATCTCGCCCAGTCCCGGGCACTGGGCTTGTTGTTCGGCAAGTTCGGCCAGCAGCAGGCCGATATGACTGTTCAGCGTATCCACTTCGCCCATGGCATCCACCCGTGGGTGGTCCTTGGTCACGCGGCGGCCATCGGCCAGGCCGGTTTCGCCGGCATCGCCGGTGCGGGTGTAGATTTTCGAGAGGCGGTAACCCATGTTCAGAGACCTGTGTCGGGCGTGGCGACGGTCATGGGCAGGCGCAGGGTGAAGCAGGTGCCCTGGCCGGCTTTGGACTGCACTTCCATCTGCCCTTTGTGGTTATTGGTGATGATGAAGTAGGACACCGACAGGCCAAGCCCCGTGCCCTGGCCGACTTCCTTGGTGGTAAAGAACGGCTCGAAGATGCGCTTACGCACTAACTCGGGCATGCCGACGCCATTGTCTTCCACCTGGATTTCCGCCCAGGGCGGCGCCAGGCGGACGCGCAGGGTGATCTGCCCCGGTGTTGTGCTGTCTTCGCGCTGGTGGATGGCCTGGGCGGCGTTTTTCAGCAGGTTGAGCAGCACCTGCTCCAGTTCGTTGGCGGTGGCCGGCACCGGGGGCAGATCGGCGGCGAATTCGCGCTGGATGCTCAGGCTCTTGAAGTCGAAGCTTTCGGTCAGGTCGAAGTCGTTACTGGCGATTTCCACGGCCTGATCGACCAGCGCCGGCAGTTGGCACGGCGCCAGCTGGCGGTCGCTGCGGCGGCTGAAATTGAGCATATGGCTGACGATCTTCGCCGCCCGGCTGCCGGCCTGCTGGATGCCGTCGAGCAGACGCGGGATTTCCCGGGCATTGAGGTAGCGGTCGATGGCTTCCAGGCAGATGCCAGCCTGCTCGGCCTGTTCGCGGTTCTTTTCCAGCTCCGGCGACAGCCGCCGGCGGATGTTCTGCACGTTATGCAGAATGGCCCCCAGCGGGTTGTTGATCTCGTGGGCCATGCCGGCGGCCAGGCCACCGACCGAGAGCATCTTCTCCGACTGCACCATCATTTCTTCCAGATTGAGGCGCTGGGTAATGTCGTCGATACGGATCACCACGCCGCGCCCGCTGCCGCCCGTGAGCGGATAGAAGGTCAGGGCGAAGTGGCGCGGTTGCTCGTTGCTGCCCCAGGTGACTCGCTCGATTTTCTCCACCTGATGCTGCTCGACGGTGCGCCTTAGCTGCGGCAGGAAGGGCTTGAGCGGCGGGAAGGCGAGGAAGATCGGCTGGTTCAGCGCTTCGTCCAGGCGGGTGCCGGAGAGACTGCTGGCTTCCTGGTTCCACTGGGTGACGTAGAGTTGTTCGTCGAGGGCGATCAGCGCCGAGGGCATGGAGTCGATGATGCTGTTGAGGTACTTCTGAAAGCCGGTGAGCTTCTTCTCGATCTTGCCGCGCACCTGCACTTCCAGCTCCAGCTTGCGGTTGGAGTGGCGGGTTTCCTCGGCCAGGTGCTGAGCCTGGTCGAAGGCTTCCTGGGCATCGTCACGGGCGCGTTTGAGCTGCTGTTCGCGGGCTTCGATGCGCACCAGCATGGTGTTGAAGGCATCGGCCAGGCTGCCGATTTCGTCGCGGTTGCCACGGCGCGCACGCAGGGCGTAGTTCTCTTCGCGGGTGACCTGGCGTGAGAGTTCTTCCAGACGGCGGATAGGCCGGGTGATCAGGCGGCGCACCTGACGCGAGACGATCAGCCAGAGCACTACGCTCAAGGCCAGAATTACCAGGCTGGCGGTCAGGGTGCCGGTGTAGAACACCCCCGGCAGCTCGCTGGAAGCCACCAATAGAAGATGGCCAGAGTTGCCGGTGGCCTGCGGCAGCTCGACCAGCTGGTTGATACGAAACTCGCTGTGGCGCCAGGACTCGACCTCTTCGACGCGCTGCGGCAGCTGCAGTTTGGTGCCGCGCTGCAGCTGCGCCAGGTTCAGGCCGTCGGCGTCATAGATCACTGCCGCGCGCAGCGGCGCGTAGTCATCCAGGCGCCTGAGCAGGGCTTCAGCGGCAGCGGGGGAACTCAGCGCTTCCTTGCTTAGCGGCGGACTGGCAATCAGCCGGCCGAGGGTGTGCAGGGCCTGGGGCGCCACGCTTTCCTGGGAGATCCAGTAGGCCGCGCTGATAAAGGCCAGGTTGGCCACCAGCAGTACGGTGGCGAGCAAAGCCAGCAGGGCGACCAGCAGCTTGCGGCCGACCGGTAGGTTTTCGAGGCTCTGACGCAGGGGCATGGCGGGCTGTCGTGGTGGCGAAAGTGCAGGCAGGTTAACGCGGGCCTCAGTGGCTGGGCAATCCGCGCGCATCAAGGTGGGCCAGCAGTTGGCTGTGGAGCGCCTGTAGATGTGGCAGCACCAGTTGGTGACGTTGCGCGGCGTTGCAGGCGTAACCCAGCAGGTAGGCAATTTCCGTGCGGCGGCCCTGGCTGACATCCTGGTGCATTGAGGAGTAGTTGGCGGCGGTGGCCTGGATCACCCGTTGCACTTCGTTATGCAGGTCCTCGGCTGCAGCGCTGTGGCCGCAGCGCTGAAGTAGTTCAGCCAGTTCGCTGCACAGACAGGCGACCTGCGCCGGGTGTTCACGCAGCCCGCCATTGCGGCAGTCGTGCAGCACAGTCAGCGGGTTGATCGCGCAGTTCAGCGCCAGCTTGCGCCACAGCCGGCTGAGGATATCCAGGCTCCAGTCGTGAACAATGCCGGCCTGGCGTAAGTCTTCCAGCCAGGCGGGTGGCTGCAGATCGAGCGGGTCGCCGAGCCAGGTATGACCGTGGCCGGCAAATACCACCTGAAAATCCGCCTGACGAAACGCGCCTTCGGTGCTGGAGGCAAAGATGCAGCGCGCTTGAGGCGCGGCGCGGGCGACTTCGTCCTGACTGCCCAGGCCATTTTGCAGCAGGAGGATTTCGGCGCCAGGGGCCAGGCGTGGCGCCAGTTGGCTTACCGCCGCGGCGGCGTCATAGGCCTTGCAGGCCAGCAGCAGGCGCTGGATCGGCTGGGGGTGATCCACCGTTTGCGCGGGAATGGCGTAGTGCTGTGGCTGGCCTTGCTCAATCAGGGTCAGCCCGCCGGCCTGTTGATAGCTGCGCAGGCGCGCCGGGTCGCGCAGTATCAGCTGCACCGGCAAGCCGGCTCGTGCCAGGCGCGTTGCCCATAGGGTGCCGAGGCTACCGGCGCCGAGGATATGCCACATGCCGAGCGCGGCTTATTGCGGCAAGGACAGGCGCAGGGCGGTCACCAGTCCGGTGCTGTGCGATTCGGGCAGTATCCTGGCCGCGTGGTCGGTGATCTGTTCCGGCGTGATGGGCAAGCCTTTGGCGTCCAGTCCCACCAGGCTGATACCGGCCTTGAGGCTGATAAAACCTTCGCTGGTCTTGAAGGCCTTGAGGTTGATGCCTTCATGCAGGCGTTTGAAGCTGCTCGGTGAGCACTCATGCAGGTCAGTCAGCAGGGTGATCAGGCCGAAATGGCTTTCATCCAGGCGCACCAGCACATCCAGTGGCCGCACCAGTTGTTGCAGGCGCCGCGCCACGCCAGTGAGCAGTTCGTTGTAGAAGGCATCGCCATACTGCTGGTGCAGCTCATGCATGTCCTGCAGGCCAATCAGCAGGTAGCACAGCGCGCCGCCGCGGGATTCGACCTGGCGCAGGCTGTCGAGCATCTTCTGGTGCAGGTAGCGGTTGTTACCGAGGCCCGTGAGTGGGTCGATCAGGTTGCGCTGTTCCAGGCTGGCGATGTTTTCGGTGAGTAGGCGGTTCTCCTGCAGCAAGCGCTGCAGGGTGTTGCACAGCCGATCGGCGGCGTAGACGCGCGGCACCAACTGCTCGTTCATCGCCGCTTTGCTGATGAAGTCATCAACACCGCTGTCGAAGGCTTCACCCAATACGTTTTCGCCTTCCTTGCCGGTGAGCAGGATGACGTAGGTGTAGTGATGGGCCATTTCATCGAACTGGCGTACCTGAACGGTCAGCTCCAGGCCGTTCATCTCCGGCATCAGCCAGTCGGCGAGCAAGACGCTGGCCGGGCGCTGTTCGAGCTGGCGAATCGCTTCTGCGGCACTGTTGGCAAAACGAAGGTCCTGATAACCCGCCTGGCTCAGGGCGCGCCCGATCATGGCGCTGGAGAACTTGGCGTCATCGACGACCAAAATGCTCAGGTGGGGGTTAGGCATGGGCAGGCTCGCTAGGGGGAAATCGCGTGGGCCCGATACTTCGCCGGGCAGTGTGTGTTGCTACCGCTATATAATGGTCGGGTTTTTTTACCGTCAAGCCAGGCGTGTCCCGTTCGTGATGCAGGGCGCGCCGTCTATCTGGAGTAAGCCCATGCCCTCGTTCGACGTGGTGTCCGAGTTGGACAAACATGAAGTTACCAACGCCATCGACAGCGCCATCAAAGAGTTGGACCGTCGTTATGACCTGCGCGGTAAAGGTAGCTTTGAGCTGAAAGAGCTGACTGTCAACCTGACAGCCGATGCGGATTTTCAGTTGGAGCAGATGGTTGAGATTCTCAAGCTCTGCCTGGTCAAACGCAAGATCGACGTACAGTGCCTGGAGTTCAAGGACGCCTATGCGTCGGGCAAGAGCGTTAAGCAGGAAGTGATCCTGCGTGAAGGCATTGAAAAGGACCTGGCGAAGAAGATCGTCGCGCACGTCAAAGACAGCAAGCTCAAGGTGCAGGCCGCCATTCAAGGCGAGCAGGTGCGTATCACCGGCAAGAAGCGTGATGACCTGCAGGAGGCGATTGCTGCCCTGCGGGCCAAGGACTTCGGCATGCCGCTGCAGTTCAACAACTTCCGCGATTAACGCGTGAGTGTGGAACCTTGCCGCCTTACAGGCGTCGCAAGGGGGTTGCTGCAGTAAAACCGCCACGGCTTGCCGTGGCGTTTTATTTTCAAAGGTTTACAAGGATTAACCGATGGATATGAACGTCGAACAACTGGTGAAAATGTCTGAGGCCTGGCTGCCTGTGGTGCTCGAAT